>Ga0123353_10012223_pt1 | contig 12183 bp, 8 predicted proteins | sample TergutLab28metaG_3_FD_92763 | JGI IMG/M metagenome (GOLD analysis project Ga0123353, IMG submission 92763) | Labiotermes labralis P3 segment gut microbial communities from Petit-Saut dam, French Guiana - Lab288 P3 | ecosystem: Host-associated > Arthropoda: Insects > Digestive system > Gut ... | reverse complement strand
CAAAAACGCGAAGAAACAATTCGCTATTTTGCCCATTTTTAACAATTTGCCAGTGCGGAGTCAAAATGGGAAAGGCAATATGTGAAAATAGGCAAAGAAAAAGGAGAAAATAGACAGTTACGAGCAAACCTATTGCCCGTCGGTCAAATATATGTTACCGTTACTGTGTATGTCCCTGGAACTCTTAACAAACCAATCACCGATGAGAACCCTATTCCACACACTGTTTTTTGTTTGTCTCTGCATGCCGCTTGTCGCTCAGGACACCGTGTACGTTTCGCCGACTGGCAAAGACACCCATTCCGGCTTGTCCGAGGGGCAACCGATGGCAACCCTCTCCAAGGCTCTCGAAATCGTTAAGAGCAAAGGGATCAAACAACTAAAACTCCTCGAAGGTGTTTATCGCATCGAACAGCCGATTGTTCTCACACCGGAATTCTCCGGGCTGCAAATTTCGGGTCCCGCAACGATCAGTGGCGGCAAGTCGATCAGCGGTTGGAAGCCGTACAAAGACGGTATCTGGCAGGCAGAGATCCCAGCCGCCAAGGAGGGCAAATGGTCTTTCCGGCAGATTTATGTGAATGGCGAACTGCGTCATCGGGCAAAGACACCGAACGAAGGATTTTACCGCGTTGCTGGCTGTCCCGAAGGTACACCGAAAACCGTCCATTACCATACCGATTGCCAGACATTCGAGTTCAAACCCGGCGACATCCGACCCGACTGGAAGAACCTTGATGAGGTGCGAGTGATCGTCTATTACTTTTGGAGCGATAATCATCTGCCTATTGAGTCGGTGAATACCGAAACAAACATCGTCAAGTTCAAATACAAAGGTGGCAAGACATTCACCGATGACTTCACCGAAGAAGGTGCCAGATACGTCGTCGATAACGTGTTCGAGGCTCTCGACGCTCCCGGCGAATGGTATCTCGACAAGAACCCTGGCATTCTTTACTACATGCCAAAGGAGGGGGAAGACATGAGCCGTGTCGAGATCATTGCTCCTTACGCAACGGAACTGCTCCGCATCGAGGGCGATCCGGCAAACGGCAGATATGTCGAGCAAATTCGATTCGACAACGTTTCTTTTGAGCATTGCAATTTTGAGTTGCCGGAGGGTAGGGTGAATGACGCGCAAGGTTCCTCCAATGTCGCGGCGGCGATCAATATGACCGGAGCCAAAGATTGCGAGTTTAAGCACTGTTCCTTTTCGAATCTCGGGACATTTGCCATCGACATGCATATTGGTTGTTCCAGAAACACCATTCTCGAATGCCGATTGTTCAACTTGTCGGCGGGTGGCATACGCATTGATGGCGGCAGAGCAGGTTCTTCGCCACTGACCCACACGAAAAATAATGTGATGAGGAAAAATGAGATTTCCCATTACGGACTGAATTATCCCTCGGCGGTCGGCATTCTCGTAAAAAACAGTTACGGAAACAGTATCCGGGAGAATCACATTCATCACGGATACTATACGGGCATTTCACTGGGCTGGGTGTGGGGTTACGGGCGAAGCATTGCGCAGAACAACATCGTTGAGTTCAATCGCATCCACCACCTTGGACAAGGGTTGCTTTCCGACATGGGGGGCGTTTATACACTCGGTCCGTCGCCGGGAACGATTATTCGTAACAACCTCATCCACGACATTGATGCCAATCGGTACGGCGGTTGGGGGATTTACAACGACGAAGGTTCGACGGGAATTCTGGTCGAAAACAACGTCGTGTACAACACAAAGTATGCCGGATACGATATGCACTTCGGCAAGGAGATCGTCATTCGGAACAACATTTTTGCTCTGGGTCAGAAAGACCAGATCAGTCGAACACGCGGAGAGAACCATCCGAGTTTGTACTTTGAGAACAATATTGTCTATTGGAAAGAGGGAGAACTGTTCAAAGGGGACTGGAAAGATCGGGAGTACGAGTATTATAACCATGCGAAACCAGACATGCCGGGAGGAACCGTTACCCGCACACGGAACTTTGAGTCGAACTGGAACGTGTTTTACAATCCAAACTTGAAGATCGACGACGTAAAATTCGGCACCGGTTCTTTTGCTGATTGGCAACGACGCGGCTATGACAGGAATTCGGTATACGCTGACCCGATGTTCGTCGATCCTGACAATTTCGATTTTCGCCTGAAGCCGGAATCACCTGCATTGAAACTTGGATTCGAGCCGATTGATTTGACCAGCGTGCCGAGTTTCCCTTAAGGCTTTCGCTGGAACGTTTTCTACCCCGTTTTACTGGCTCTCTCATTCCGGGCGATAGAATAGAGGAGAGAGAAGTTAGGAGAGAGAATGGTGTTACCGCACCGTTTTGTCGGAGATGTTGCCACACCGCATGCGACTCCTAACTCCTAACTCCTTTTCCCCGGCGGATATTTTATTTCTGAGCGGAAACCAGCAATCGCCTTTGCCTACTTGTCATGCCCTCGCTTTTCTATTACACTTGGGCATAATCTCTTGCCGCCATCGTTGCCATGAAATTTCGTTTTGCGTGTTTGATGCTGAGCGCGTCCTTGTGCTTTGTCCCGTCGGTCTTTGCTGCCGATAGTCTTTCCAAGCCCAATATTCTGCTCGTCATTGTCGATGACATGGGCTATGCCGATCCCGGTTGCTATGGCGGCATTGTCAAAACTCCCAACATTGACCGGCTGGCTGCCGAAGGGATGCGTTTTACCAGTGCGTACAGCGGTTGCTGCGTTTGCGCACCGGCACGGAGTACATTACTGACGGGCTATCACATGGGACATACCTCAGTGAGAAATAATTCCGGCGGTGTCTCGTTGGCAGAGGACGACGTTACATTAGCGATGATGCTGAAACCGTTCGGCTACCGTGTCGGCGGCTACGGGAAATGGGGATTGGGCGATACGGAATCCCTCGGTGTGCCAGAGAAAAAGGGCTTTGACGAGTTTTTCGGCTTTTATCATCAAATCCACGCGCACAATCATTTTCCCGAATATCTTTGGCGAAACAGCGTCCGAGAAGATCAAAAGCCCGATGCTACTGGCAAACCTCCCTACGCGCAATATGCGATTGTCGAGAACACCAAACGCTTTATCCGCGAAAGTGTTGCCGCCAAGAAACCCTTCTTCTGTTATGCTCCTTGGACTCCGCCGCACGGTGCGTTTGTGATCCCCGACAGTGATCCTGCCGTTGCACTCTACGCGGATAAACCGTGGTCGAATCAAATCAAAGCTTATGCCGCGATGACATCAATGATTGACCGACAACTGGGGGAAATACTCGACCTGCTTCGGGAACTCGGTGTCGAAGACTCGACCATTGTTCTCTTTATGAGCGACAATGGGCCATCAGGTCGTCACGAGGGAACGCTCAACAGCTCCGGTCCCTTCCGCGGGGCGAAAGGTGTTCTTTACGAAGGGGGCATCCGCGTTCCGTTGATCGTGAGACAACCCAAACGTATTCAGGGCGGTTCTGTGACCGATTTACCTGTCGCCTTTTACGATATTCCTGCCACGATACTTGATTTGATCGGCGAGCTGCCGCCAGCGAAAGGGGACGGCATCTCTTTTGCTCCCACGTTGCTTGGTCGTGCCGATTCCCAGAAAAAGCCTGACTATCTCTACTGGGAGTACGAGCAGGTCAATTGGGGGGAGTTGGCGACGGGCAGAACAACCATTTCCGCTACGCGGGAACAAGCGGTTCGTATGGGGAACTGGAAAGGCTATCGCAAAAATCCTGCCTCGCAAATTGAACTGTACGACCTCGCAGCGGACATCGGCGAAAAGAACAACCTCGCGGCACAGCATCCCGACATTGTCCAGAAAATTGCAGACACGATGCGCGACGGCAGAGTTGAGATGCGCCCCCAACCGGAACCGGTTCGCCCCGCCGGGAAAACCTTTAATTGACCATACGTTTTACCAATGACCAAGATCGTTTCTCGAACCATTTTTTTCACCATGACAACATTTTTTTCATCTCGTCAAGCAGTGGCGACAGCCTTGTGTATGTTTTTTATCTTCCTTGTTGCAGGACGTTCCTCTGGGGAAATCCCCAAGCAACATTTGATCGCTCCGACTTCACCTGCGGAGTTGAGGGTCATGTTTTCCTTGAAGCCGGAGTCTCGGTTTTTTGGAAAGGATGCTCCCGGCTATCTGATTGATGCCCATCGCGGCGGTGTGCGGAAGGGGTTGCCCGAAAACTGCATTCCCACCTTTGAAGAGACCCTGAAGCGCATGCCGGTGATTTTTGAACTTGATCCACGTCTCACCAAGGATGGCGTGGTGGTTCTCATGCACGATGCGACAATCGACCGGACGACAAACGGCAAAGGGAATGTGAGTGATTACACTTACGAAGACTTGCAACAATTTCGGCTCAAAGACAACCAAGGTAACGTGACCGATGTTCGGATACCCACGCTCAAAGAAGTGATCGAATGGGCAAAGGGCAAAACCATCTTGGTGATCGACAAGAAAGACGTTCCGCTCGAAACGACGATGAAAATGATCCGCGATCTCCAAGCCGAAGCCTGGTGTATGGTCATCGTCTATAACTACGACGAAGCAAAGAAATACTATGCGAACAATCCGAATATCATGATGGAAGCCTTTATCACGAAAGTGGAGGATGTCGAACGTTTCGACAAGACTGGCGTGCCGTGGGACAATGTGATCCCGTTTGTGGGAAATGTGGAACCTGATCCCGAGTTATACCGGTTGCTCCGTGAAAAGGGTCGTCCGGCGATGATCGGTGGTACGGGGGGCGGGGCACGTTCTTTCGACAATGCGGTTCGTACGTCTGGCGACAATTCGATCTTCAAAAAACTTATCGAACGGGGTGCTGCCATTGTCGAAACCGACCTGCCGCTGGAGGCACATGCTGCGTTGAACCCGTGAACGAGGGGGCGGTTCTAGGCTGTCGCTGGAAAGTTTTATACCCATTGGGGAAAAGGAGGTAGGAGATAGAATAGTGCTACCGCACTGTTTGAAAAAAGACTTGCAGCACCGCATGCGACTTCTATCTCCTACCTCCTCTCTCCTCTATTCTACCGCCCGGAATGAGAGATACAGCAAAACGGGGTATAAAACTTCTCAGCGAGAACCTATGTTCCGCTTCCTCGGGGCAATCCGCACAATGCCAAGCCGAATGCACCATTAGACCAACACAGACAAACCTCATGAATTTCCTTCAACTCCAAAACAAACGTTTCCTCATTTTTGGTGTGGCGAACAGAAAGAGCGTTGCTTATCAAATTGCAACGATGCTTTTGAGTGAGAACGCCATCGTCGATCTTGTTGTTCGGGATGAAACGGTTGCCGAAAAGGTTCGATCGCTTTTTCCGCAGCAAAAAGTGTTCGTCTGCAATGTCGAAAACGAAGCGGATATTGTCGGGCTGCGCCGCGACATTGAAGCAGAGGGCAATATAAAATGTGAGAGGGAACAGTACCACGGACTGGTTCATTCGATTGCCTTTGCCGATTACGGTGACGGGATGAAACCGTTCCACGAAACGCCCAAGGAAGCATTTTTGCAGGCATTGGACATTTCCTGTTTTTCGCTCATTTCGGTTTGCCGGGAACTCGCGGGCTTGCTGAGTCAAACGGCTTCCGTCGTGACCATTTCGATTTCAACGACTCGCATGGCAAGTGAAAACTACGGCTTTATGGCACCGATCAAAGCGGCACTCGATTCGTCGCTTGCATTTCTGACAAAGTCGTTCAGCCAGTTCTCCGAAGTCCGTTTCAATGCCGTGGCACCGAGTTTGCTCAAGACATCCGCATCGGCGGGTATCCCGGGTTATGCAGATTCGTATCTCTTTGCGGAGCAGGTGATTCCACGCCATCGCGCCGTGCAAACGGAAGAAGCGGCAGCAGCTGCGGTCTTTCTGTTGAGTCCCCGTTCCAGTGGCATCGTCGCCCAAAAGATCATCGTCGATGCCGGAATGGCAATCAATTATTTTGACAAAGAGATTATCCAGAAAGTCGTCCATTGAAGAACGGCATCGCTGGGAAGTTTTATGCCCAGTTTTGCTTCTCTTTCCTGGCGGAAGAATAGAGTAGTCAGTAGTCAGTAGTCAGTAGTACACCGTTTCTCAATGGGTATTGCTTTTGTTTCGCACGGAGACACGGAGAACACGGTGGCATGTTCGACTCCTCCGTGAACCCCGTGCCTCCGTGAGAGCAAAAAATAGGCAATGGCATTTGTGAAATGGTGTAGTAGTCAGAAGAGTGCTACCGCACTATTTGTCGAGGATACAGTAGCACTGCTTGCGTCTCCTGACTCCTGACTACTGACTACTTTGAACGCCTCACCGCTATTCGCTTTGCAGTTTTTCGTGGGCATACCGCAATGCGTTATTGACGTACTGCATGACCTTCGGTGCGATGTCTGGCGGCAGACTTGCCACTGCTACGGTGTCGGCACTCTTGCTCCAATACTTTTGGACAAGCTCGTCAAACGCAAACTGCGGCTTGACGGCAGCCGGTGCAAGAGCGACACCTCTCTGTTGCCGACGCTTTGCTTTTTGCGATCTTCTGCGTCGCCGCTTCACCTTTGCCATCGGCTCCGCAAGATCAATGCCAGCGATGTCTTTTTTGGCTTTTTTGCGGGACTTTTTCGCGGACTTCCTCCTCCATTGTTGCACGGAAAAAACAGAGCAGCCGATGTGGTCTGCCGCTTGCTGTTGTGTGTAACCCTCCTCATTGATCAACCGAATCGCTTCAACTTTATCTTCGGGTGAAAAAGTTTTTCTCGTTGCCATTTGTTTAGCTATTGTTAGGCGAACACTCTTGTTCGCTGAAGTATTGCACTGACTATATGCCATGAAACGGAAATATGCAAGAGGGAGGACTGCAATTTGTGAAAATAGGTAAAATATTACCTGTTACAACCTCTACAGACGACAAAAGCAGTACGTTTTCCACTCAGTCGCCCTTGCAGTGGGCGGCGTTGAAAGATACAATGTGCTGTTATGTGGCAGAAGATTCAAGGACACGACACGATTGTGGAGCGGTTTCGTCGGGCGTTGGAACGAGGGCGGCTTGCCGGATCGTTTCTCTTCGTGGGACCGCCGGGAGTTGGCAAACGCCGATTCGCCTTCGCACTGGCAATGGGATTGCTCTGCAAAAAACAGAACAACCTCAATCCCTGCGGAACTTGCGATTCGTGTAAACTGTTCGGTGGACGTAACTCAACCGATTTCCATTTTGAGCCGGACGACTTCAAGTCGGATCATCCCGACTTGTACTATGTTGCCAAGCCGCCGGAAAAAAAAGATTTGCCACTGGAACTGCTTCTCGGCGACAAGAAAAATCGCGGGTCTGCCGGGCTTTGTTACAACATCTCTCTCACGGCATCCCTCGGCAATCGGAAGGTGGCGATTATCAACGATGCCGACTTTCTCAACGAAGAAGGGGCAAACGCTCTGCTGAAAACACTGGAAGAACCCCCTCCCGATGCCGTGCTGATCCTCATCGGAACATCCACCGCCAAGCAGTTGCCGACGATTCGGAGCCGATGCCAGATCGTCCGTTTTTCGCCGTTGTCGCCGGAGGTGCTGTCGGCAATTCTCGTCGAACAAAAAATCGTCCCCTCCGCCGCACAGGGAGCAACGCTGGCAGCCCAAGCAGAAGGAAGTTTGGACAATGCGAAAGAACTCATGGATGCCGACATCGACTCGCTGCGGACCGAGTTGACGAAATCACTGACGGCACCCCATTGGGATGCGGTGGCTCTTGCCGCGACATTGAATGGACTGGTTGAAGCCTCGGGAAAAGAGACACCGATTCGTCGTCGTCAGGCACGGCTGATTTTTGGACTGGCAATCGAACATTTTCGCAGTGAACTCCGCAACGAAACGGCAGATTCTCGTCGGACAAGTCGTCACTTGGAACGAACGCTCGATGCTCTGCAACACATTGACGACAATATCAACCCCTTCCTCACGATTGAAGCATGGTCGGCTGCCTTGGGAGAATGAGTTGGCAACCTGCCAAAACACACAACCCCGTGCGAACAGGTAGCAAATTTTTGTTGGTATGATAGAATGCCAACAATTAACAAACACAGACGAACAACTGAGTCACTATGTACAAAACAATTCTTTCTCTTTTGATGATTTGCATGGCAATACCCGCATTCAGTGCCGAACTGGACGAGGCTCCTGTTCGCGCAGGCGAATGGGGATACCGTCCCGACAACGGACAAACCGTTTCGGTCACGCCACCGGGCTTCACTTGGCGACCCACAAAAGATGTCGTTCGCTGGGAAGTGGAAATCCGCAGCGGAACCAACACGATTGACAAAGCCGAAGGACTCACGCTGAACGTGTGGACACCGTCAAAAGTGTTAGCCCCCGGCAATTATCAGTGGCGATATCGCGGCTTTGACAGCAAAGGCAACGCCACACGATGGAGTGTCGCCCGCTCCTTCACCGTTCCGAACGATGCGCGTCCGATGCCGCTCCCGCAGCGAAGCGAACTTTTTCAGAGAATCCCCGAACAGCATCCGCGATTGTTCGTCCGTCCCGAAACGATTGAGGAACTTCGGAAGTTCGCCCAAACAACGCTGAATGCCGAGTACAAAGAATTGGTCAAACGCTGTGAAGCGTTGCTCCAGAACCCGCCGGACAGCACCGAGCCGCCGCTCTACAAAGCCGGTCGGCGAACAGAAGCCGAACTCGACATTTGGTGGGGCAATCGTTTGCATACGATTAACGTTTTGGAAAACGCCGCCTTACTCGCCTTTGTTTGGACACTCGACGGCAACGAACAATACGCCGCTCTGTCAAAGAAACTGCTCATGGATGCCGCGAAGTGGGACCCACTCGGATCAACAGGCTACCGCTACAATGACGAAGCCGGAATGCCCTACAATTATCATTTTGCCCGAACATACACATTGTTGCACCGTCTGCTTTCTGACGAGGAAAAAGAGCATTGCTGGAAAATCTTCAAGGTACGCGGCGACGAAATGTATCGACATCTTTGCCCTCGGATTTTGTGGACACCTTACGAATCCCATGCAAATCGGGCTTGGCATTTCCTCGGCGAGTTGGGCATCGTCTTTTACGGAGAAATCCCCGAAGCCGAGGAGTGGCTTTGGTTTGCGACGAACAAGTTCTCGGCATCCTATCCGGTGTGGAGTGATGACGATGGTGGCTGGCACGAAGGATTGTCTTACTGGAATTCGTACCAAATCCGTTTCTGTTGGTGGGCGGACATCATTCTGGCAACGTTTAACATCAATGCTTTTGATAAGCCGTACTATTCTCAAATCGGCTATTTTCCCTTGTACGCGATGCCGCCCGGAAAAGTCGGCGGCAACTTCGGAGACCTGTGCCAGGATACAAGATCGTCCTCCGTGTTGGAATTGACCGATATTGTGGCGATGCAATCGGGTAATCCCCATTGGCGTTGGTACGTGGATGCTCATCAAAAGTTTCGTCCGAAGGCGGATTACTACACGTTTCTTCGCAAAGCAGCGGCAATGAAACGTGACGCTTCGTTGCAAGGGAAGGCGTTACAAGGGAGGGCTCCGACGGATTTGCCGACCTCCAAACTGTTTCGTGGGATTGGTCAAGCGTATCTGAACACGAATTTACTGAATGCGGAGGAGAATGTTCAAGTTCAATTCAAGGCTGCGCCGGCTCCCTTTGGCAGTCATTCGCATGGTTATGATCCGTCGAACTCATTTATCTTTTCGGCGTGGAACGAAAATCTGCTCATCAATACCGGTAGGCGGGATTACTACGGCAGTCCCCATCATCGGGATTGGATGTGGGCAACCAAATCAGAGAACAATATTAGCGTCGATGGTGTCGGCACGTTGAAACGCAGTGATCGAGCCACGGGAGAAATCCTCCGTTTTGACAGTTTGACACTGGCGGATGGTACGGAATACGACATCGTGATCGGTGAAGCGGCGGAGGGGTTTCGGCTGGAGAGCAATGCACCGGAGTCATTGAAACAAAAATATGCCGATGGCAAGTTGCTCCAGTCGTTCCGTCGTTCGGTGGTGTTTTTGAAACCGGATGTGTTGATCGTCTATGACACCATTGCGGCAACCAAACCGGCGAAGTTCGACTATCATCTGCACGCACAGAAGCCGTTCCAACCTTTGGACGTGTTTTTTCCCGGTGGTAAGTCGCGTGCCAACGACCGCGTTTTTGCCGATTTTCTCAAACAGCGAATCGGTGCTGTTGCACTCTCGGCACCCGAAGCGGCGGCGTTGTTCTTGCCGATTGAAGATCAGCACAATATTGCCATTCGGGTTGAGAAGGTGGCGTGCCGACTCGATTTGCTCTTGCCGGAGAAGTTGACGTTCACGCAAACGAATCAATACGACCCGACCCCGCAGCCGAAAATTCAAGTCCGTGAATGGCATCTGACAGCAACACCGCCACAGGAGACGCAGGAAATAGAGTTCCTTCTCCTTGCTCAACCGTGGAAAGTGGCAGGTCAGGAAAATGTTCCGCAGCGGGAAGCGGTCATCACGCGCAACGGCAAAGACTTGACATTGCAACTCACCGTTGGCGGGAAAAAAAGGACGATCACCTTTGCCAACGATGTGACGAAAACGTCGGTAAACTGAATCCGCCCCACCGCCTCCTAAGAAGCAATGTTTTGATTTGCAAAAATGTTTGGATGATGCTGAAAAACGGAGGGACGACAACATAAAATTGGGCGAATGGGCATGCTTTGCGATTCAGGTCGCAACGTTCACGCGGAAGCCTGTACTGGAGGTCGCGAAAAAAATTGCAAAAAGGTGTGGGAATGTAGCCCAATACCTCGTCGGAGCGGGGGCTTATTACACTAGCTATGGACATTGCATGGAGTGGATCAAATGGGATGCCGATAGAATTTACAAACTGGACGTTGAAGCATGCCACCAGCAAGACGGGAAATGATGGAAATACCGGGAACGAAAATAAAAAATGGCTCTACCTGTGTTCCGGGTTGATAGATGGATACAGTGCTGAATGCGGAAAAATTACAGCAAAACACATGGAAATACACAAAATAGGAGGCTTGTGTCACGTGTTTTGAGAAAATTGGCAATCTGTAATAGTGCCTCTGCGACACAAAAAGCCATCACCCCGGAACACAGGTAGAGCCTAAAAAATTCTGTTCCACTTGGTAGTTGACGTTCATTCCCACCAATGTGGGGGTGAATATCGGTGGTGAATGGATGAATGTGTTTATGTTTTGTGTCTGGTATGACCTTGAAAACCATGAACTGAAAGGGTGACTATGCGAATGATTTTAATAAATTGTCTTTTTTTTTATTTTTGTGGATGCATAGTTCCTGTGGTATTACGCCTTTTACCTTCTGCGCTTGCACAATTTTATTTACTAACGGTTCTTTATGGTTTTGTCTTGGAAATCACTATGCGCCGAGATGAAATAATTCGCTTAAACAGCGGTAATATATTAAAAGTCGCACAATCCTTGGCAATCGTTGTTTGTTCACTTGCGGGGGTACTTACTGCGCAACACTTTGTTATGGATATTAGTGATTCTGTCAAACTGACATGGCTGTTTCTGGTACTGCTCTCTTTATTTAAAATTTATTTAATCATTCCGAATGACAAATATCCTAGTATATCTTCGAATAAAGATATTCGGACATCAATCCAATATTCTGCATTGATATTGCGTGTACTCTTGTTGTTCTATTGGTTCCATTTTTTGAAGGATGCAAGTGATGACAGTTGCCTTAGCGAGAATGTTTTTTTTTGGCATGTGAAGTACTTCTTATATGATTCATGCAAAGGCATATTATTTATCATAATTTTTATGGGAGGTTATGAACTTGCTTCGAGAATGGTTGCAATGTACATTATGTTCATAGACACCTATCCAAAAGGAGATAATAGTACGGAAAACGGTGAAGCAGACGGACAACAGAAACGGGATCAGGAGTGAATACCGCTGGGGTAGTGCCTTGAAATGCTGTTGACAAGGTTCCCCCAATTCGCTACACTTTGTTGTTCCCTATTACACGGAGGTATTCATGTCGGCAACTATTATTTCTCGTAGCCGTTCACGGCTTTTCTTCATTGTGTCCTCAAATTGCTCTTTTGTCAACGGGCGAAAATTTGTAGAATGCTGCATCATGGATGCCAAAGATAGACGGATTGCCGAACTTGAAAAACGCGATGTAGAGCGAGAAGCACTACTCCGCGCCGCCCT
>Ga0123353_10012222_pt1 | contig 12183 bp, 6 predicted proteins | sample TergutLab28metaG_3_FD_92763 | JGI IMG/M metagenome (GOLD analysis project Ga0123353, IMG submission 92763) | Labiotermes labralis P3 segment gut microbial communities from Petit-Saut dam, French Guiana - Lab288 P3 | ecosystem: Host-associated > Arthropoda: Insects > Digestive system > Gut ... | reverse complement strand
TATAGATACAATAGATTTCGAACTTTTAATACAGAACGAACAATAGAGAGATCAAAGAAAGCATAGCATGTAGTATTACACAATGTAATGGAGCATGCTTAATAAAAAAAACATCAAACCCACACTAACCTGTTCCTTTACATTTCCAGTCACACACCAAACCCACAATGACCTGTCCCTTTACATTTCCAGTCACACACCAAACCCACAATAACCTGTCCCTTTACATTTCCAGTCACACACCAAACCCACACTAACCTGTCCCTTTACATTTCCAGTCACACACCAAACCCACAATGACCTGTCCCTTTACATTTCCAGTCCCACACCAAACCCACACTAACCTGTCCCTTTACATTTCCAGCTACACACCAAACCCACAATAACCTGTCCCTTTACATTTCCAGTCACACACCAAACCCACAATAACCTGTCCCTTTACATTTCCAGCCACACACCAAACCCACAATAACCTTTCCCTCAGAAAGACAAGGTGAATGTTTGTGTACTGACAGCAGCGTCGCAGAAATGCAGTAACGTTTGATCAGTGAGCGGTGATTGAAGACGAGTGAACAAAACCTCACAACAAAGCTGGGGAAATTAGATGATGCTACTGGTGGTGCGTTGCCACGTTCTGCGCAGTCGGCAAGGCAGGATGCAACATGCGCTCACATTACGGAAGCTGCTAACATCCCTCGCCCCTGTTCCCTCTGCCGTAGCTGCCAATGCCCAATGCCCAATATTCCCTCCAGACTTGCTACATAACCGACATATTGCCTTCTCTAAACACCTTCAACATCCACCTGAATTACAATGCTACACTGAAGATAGAGGCAATGCGTTCCTGTGAAACTGATGAACAAGTGTTTACTGCACGGTACAAAGTGGGCAGGTATAGCTCAGTCGGTATAGCGACTGGCTACGGGCTGGGCGGTCCGGGGATCCAATCCTGGTGGAGACGAGATTTTCCACACCCGTCCTGACCGGTCCTGGGGCCCACCCAGCCTCCTGTACAATGGGTACAGGATCACGTTCATGGGGTAAAGCGGGCGGGACGTGTCGTTAACCACCCAACCGCATCCAGCGCCGAGGCTAAAGAAAGAACAGAGCTATACCTCTACTCCCCCTCAGAGCCTTCGAGGCCTGTTCTAGGGTGACCTTTACCTCTACCTCTAACACTGCATATAAGCCCCTAAAAGCCCAGCAGTTGATCAAAATCATTGAAAACAGGACAATCCACAATAACCGTATTTAACACCTGCTGCAACCCGCACTGCACAATGCAGCTATATAACGATACAGCTTAGCGATGTGCCCGAATTTCTCCGAAAGTGCCATCACCGCCTCTCCAAACACACGACAGCACTGACCAATAAACGACTTAAAGAAAACAGACGCTCTGCGCCACAACCGCCCACCTGTCAGAACAGATCTGTTTGCCGCCTAAGGACCTATCGCGTTCAGACGTCTCCCTGTTAGTATACAGGGCGTTCCTAAATTAGTTACACTAAAATCTGCTGTCATAACGTCTGAACTAGAAGCAACATTTCGGTCCGGAAGGTTTCAAAAGTTGCACCCAGTCCTCAAATTTTCATTCCAACCGCCAGACGCCATTCGACACGTGCGGTAGTCACCAAAATGGAACGTTTAATGTGCTGTAAGTTCTGTGAAATTGTATGGTCCTCTCTTCTTGGCCGAACGAGCTCTAACTGGCATTAGTTATTTTGACACCCTCGAAAACTGTCTCTAGCCACAGGTACAGCAAGATATGGACAGAGATTTAATTTTTCAACAAGATATTGGACAGCCCTGCACTTACATCGCGAGGTTATTTCCCACCGCAGTCGCACGGTGGTTGCTTGGATTGGACGTGGTGGAAGATAGATTGGCCACCACGACCACCTAATTTAACACCCGTGGAAATTACTGTGTGGGGATACGTTAATGACACAGTGTTTGCTGCACCTCTTCCTGCAAGTTTGGAAGAAATACGAGCACGGATAACTGAAGCGGTTGTGACCACAAATGCGAACGTGATTCGTAGCATTTGGGAAGAAAATGCTTAATGGTGGGACATTTGCCGTGTGACCCGAGAAAACCACATTGAACAGCTGTGAATATCTTTAGATGAAACTTAAACATATACTGCATTTTGTGATATATATATATATATATAATATAATATCATAATATTGTACGTTTTCTACTATCTGTGTTATTATACACTAGAGTCATATGACTGATATAGGAAGAACCTGTACAGTGTCCGACACATAACAATCCGATGCTCTCAGCTCGACCTACCTGTCACAGGCAGTACAGATATTGGACACAGGTCAAGCATGGCTACAGTGACAATCAATACTAACGCCTTCAGGGTACCAAAAGTATTGAAAACGTGACGAAAGGAAAATATTGTGAGGTGGAGACTTTGATTGATTGAACGGTCGGTTTGCTGTGACGTTCTGTAGCAGTGCACAGAATTATATCAAACAGCAACACTGTACAGCATTAATCAGAGCACGTTCTGTTGGCAGTGCACAGAATTATATCAAACAGTAACACTGTATAGCACTAATCACAGCGCGTTCTGTTGGCAGTGCACAGAATTATACCAAACAGTAACAATGTACAGCACTAATCACAGCACGTTCTGTTGGCTGTGCACAGAATTATATCAAACAGTAACACTGTACAGCACTAATCACGGCACGTTCTGTTGGCAGTGCACAGAATTATATCAAACAGTAACACAGTACAGCACTAATCACAGCACGTTCTGTTGGCAGTGCACAGAATTATACCAAACAGTAACAATGTACAGCACTAATCACAGCACGTTCTGTTGGCTGTGCACAGAATTATATCAAACACTAACACTGTACAGTATTAATCACAGCACGTTCTGTTGGCAGTACACAGAATTATATCAAACAGTAACACTGTACAGCACTAATCACATCACGTTCTGTTGGCAGTGCACAGAATTATATCAAACACTAACACTGTACAGTACTAATCACAGCACGTTCTGTTGGTGGTACACAGAATTATATCAAACAGTAACAATGTACAGCAATAATCACAGCACGTCCTGTTGACAGTGCACAGAATTATATCAAACAGTAACACAGTACAGCACTAATCACGGCACGTTGTTGGCAGTGCACAGAATTATATCAAACAGTGACAATGTACAGCACTAAACACAGCACGTTCTGTTGGCAGCGCAGAGAATTCTATCAAACCGTAACGCTGTACAGTACTAATCACAGCACGTTCTGTTGGCAGTGCACAGAATTATATCAAACAGTAACACTGTACAGTACTAATCACAGCACGTTCTGTTGGCTGTGCACAGAATTATATCAAACAGTAACACTGTACAGCACTAATCACAGCACGTTCTGTTGGCAGTGCACAGAATTATATCAAACAGTAACACTGCAAAGCACTAACCTTTGCTTATGACAGACACAACTCGCTCTGTTACATAGCCACGTTTAGACTTGTAACAAAGCTGTCTTCAGGTTATTTTTGTAAGCAATACATACAAGCAATATTATTATCTGCTGTTTTGTGCTCACATTGAGCACTCACAGCTGACTGTCGTGGTTCAGACAGCTAAATTCCGTTCAGACATTTACATTCCTTTCAGACAGTTACATTCCGTTCAGACAGTTACATTACGTTCAGACAGTTACATTCCGTCCAGATAGTCACATTCCGTTCAGACAGCTACATTCCTTTCAGATAGTCACATTTCTTTCGTATAGCTACATTCCGTTCGGACAGCTACATTCCGTTCAGACAGTTACATTCCGTTAGGACAGCTACATTCCGTTCAGACATCTACATTCAGTTCGGACAATTATATTCCGTTCTGGGAACTACACTCCGTTCAGACAGTTACATTCCGTTCAGACAGCTACATTCCGTTCAGACAGCTACATTCCGTTCGGACAGTTATATTCCGTTCAGAGAGCTACACTGCGTTCAGACAGTTACATTCCGTTCAGACAGCTACATTCCGTTCGGACAGCTACATTCCGTTCAGATAGTCACATTCCGTTCGACAGTTATATTCCGGTCAGAAAGCTACACTCCGTTCAGACAGTTACATTCCGTTCATTTAGTCACATTCCGTTCAGACAGTTACATTTCGTTAAGACGGTTACATTCCGTTCAGACAGCTACATTCCGTTCAGACAGCTACATTCCGTTCGGACAGTTACATTCCGTTCAGCGAGCTACACTCCGTTCAGACAGTTACATTCCGTTCAGACAGCTATATTACGTTCGGACAGCTACATTCCGTTCAGACAGCTACCTTCCGTTCGGACAGTTATATTCCGTTCAGAGAGTTACACTCCGTTCAGACAGTTACATTCCGTTCAGACAGCTACATTCCGTTCAGACAGTTACTTTCCGTTCAGACAGTTACGTTCCGTTCAGACAGCTACACTCCGTTCAGTCACATTCCGTTCGGACAGCTACATTCCTTTCAGACAGTTACATTCCCCTGTATGTTTGCTCTATACAATCAACACGCTCAGCTTTCCAAGCAAGCTCAGTATTGGAACTGCCGGAACCAGAAACACTGCAACAAGCCAGAACACGCAGCAGTGCACAGTTCAATTCTCTGTCACTGCACACACATAAGGCTAAAGTGCGAACAGCCGAGAACAAACAAAATGGTGTGACTTTTATTGTTGATCTAAACAGGAATGTAACATACTGGAACCTGACTTTAAGGTTTCAAAGCACAAAACCATTCAAGGAAAGTGAAGAATGTAAAATATTGTTACAAAAGCAGCCTGCTGACAGTTCCCTTACACTCTGCAGCATGTCGCTACGCTGTACAACAGAGCAACGATACACAGTTTGCTGCACCGGATAGCTGGCGAATAGAACTGGGTACGGTGGGCACAGAACTGCACACAGTTAACGCATTGTGTAATGCCTGTGTCGGCCATAATGAACACACAACGCACACAGAAATACAATACGTTTACAAAAATGCAGAAGATGGGTCGAAACGTCTGTAGGTACGCGACATCACATGTTCAGTAACTTTTTACGACAATCGTGCTGTTTATGGGAAAAGATGGACAAATATTATAGAGCGGGGTAGGCCACAGATGGCGATATGGCGCGCGCGCTTTGCGTGCTGGATACCTAAGGCTACAAACACACAGTTAGAATATGTAAAAAATTATTGCTACCACGTTCCTGTCCCGCTTGAACCCCTGTAATTCTTTTCCATCTGCCAAATGACCGATATGTCGGATCACATTTATCGACATGCAACATAAAATGTTATGTTTGACGGCAAACACTGTTTAAGCTAAACTTGTTACCGTTTGTAACATGTAGCGTCTTGACGGCTGTGTGTCACATGCTGCCCGTGGGGGAAGCACGTGTATCCGAAACGTCGAAATTCACCAATAATTCCACGTGTCACCACGAACCACTGTCACTCAACAGTCTCAATATACAGTGTCTAATTAGCAAGCAAATTAGATAGAAAATTACTAAGACAACACCAACCACAGTTCACACGAACCCCCAGACTATAATACACAAAAGCACACAACAACAATTTCCCCAATGTTTACCCACAGTTGGAGCAACAATTCTAGGCTTTTCAGACATCTTATATTCCAAAATGCCGACACGCAGCGAAAACGCACTGCAGACTGTCCATAACAAGTCCCTACGAATGGCAACTGAACTACCAAGGGTCACCTTGCGCTGCCAAAATGTCAGGGCGCAGTAAGTTACTGTGGCTGCTGCTGCACTTACTGTAAACATCAGCCATAAGACAACTGGGCCAGTTCAATCCCATCTATGACAATACCTCGCTCTAACTCTGCACTAACAGTAGCAACACAACAAAAAATGCACAAACTGTAAAGCAATCCCATTACAGGTCTGGACAGGCCCTGAGGGTTGCAGGAGGTTGAGGCCCACAGATTTCAAGACAGTTGGCACATGCAGGTGGTAAGGTTGTCAGCCTAATGCGCCGGCCACTTTTACCCCACAAGAAATAATCCTGGTATTCATTTCTGACAAAGGATTATTCGACCCCAGGGCCATAGTGCGGCCGGAAGGATTTGTCAATGAAGAGTTCAAGTGACACCATTGGGAATCGAACCCGCGACCTTTCGGCTTTTATCGAGTGCCGCAACCAACTGTGCCACCACACAGCAGTGACAGTAGGCTGCTAGAACCATAAAAATTTCTGTGTCTGTAGCGGCCCTCAGTTAAGGCTGTTTATCAGCGGAGGGCTGTCAGTAGGCTGCAGTCCACAGGTAGCTGGACTGAATGTACTGGAGATACAAGGGATAGTCTGTAGGCTGCAGTCCACAGGCAGCTGGACTGAATGTACTGGAGACACAAGGGATAGTCAGTAGGCAGCAGTCCACAGGCAGTTGGACTGAATGTACTGGAGACACAAGGGATAGTCAGTAGGCTGCAGTCCACAGGCAGCTGGACTGAATATACTAGAGACACAAGGGATAGTCAGTAGGCTGCAGTCCACAGGCAGCTGGAATGAATGTACTGGAGACACAAGGGATAGTCATAAACATCAGCTGCGAAGTTCTGGTTAATTGACTGTCAATATTACAGGACTGTACTGCAGGCCGGTAAACGGCTTAGCAGACGTAATTTCTAAAATTAAACAGCATCTATTAATGACATTTCACCGCCAACACCCTGTGATTTCTTTGCTTACATTCGGCCGGCCTGCACAGTGTCACATTCCATTGCATCACCCTGTACTTACCTCAGCACCATCAGCGGACACAGGCAGATGGCGAAGATGGTGACCATCGCTATCAGGTACTGCTGGCTTCTCTTCTCCTTACGAACGTCCAGCTCAGCTTCGTACAGATCGCAGTTGGCCGATCCCTCACCGTGAGTGTAGCAGTGCTGTTGACTGCCACTGAAATTCGAGTATTAGTGAGAAGATAATGAATAGGAGTTGCTGAGTAAAACTGTGTCTCTCTCTTTTTGCCATACCTCTCCGATGTAGACTGCATACATACACACATACATACACACACACATATACATACATACATACACACACACACACACATATACATACATACATACATACACACACACATACATACACACAAATACATCAACATATGACAGCGTTTCCTATACGTTTAGTCAGTTTAACGACACTGTACCAATGCACTAGTTACGCCACAGTTTACGTGGTGTGTAATAACCGTGGATGCAGCGTTAGGAACATCAGGTTAATAGGGATAGGGAATTGGACAGGTGTGGGCTAATGTAAGGAGGTTGTTATGTTATGTTATGTTATGTTAGGGCTGCATACTGGTTTAACGGTATGTCTTAATTGACAGTAGTGTTGGGGTGCACCTGGAGAAAACCACTGAAACCTACCGCGGACAATTCCGCGCCTCTAACGATATTCAAACACGTGTCTGCCATGTGGTGTGCTATCCACACTGTGCACATTGTTACATTCTGTGCTCTAACCAACACAACGCACTAACAACAGCGCAATAACACCGATCACACAGAACACAGTGCATGTCGGGTACCGACTGCTACATGTTTAGACACCAAGCTGCAGTCTACATGCAGTGTCACTGACAGCACACGACAGTAAGCACAACAGTGCTGCTGCTGCTGACAGTGGCCAACACTGTCATTGTTACAATTAAGTTTTAAAATTTTAAAACTGTTGATGTGTTTGTGTTTGTTGTGTTTATTTTACATTAATTAGTGCATTATGTTGGCTAAAATACAGAATGTGTTTCCCAAATACGGACAGTAAATGAGAGGTATGTTCAGAGGGCTACTGTCTGGTCACTTACTGACATGTCAGTTGTAATTGTCAGACCTACACAAGGATTTGTCTGGTCATTTACTGACATGTCAGCTGTAACTGTCAGGACTATACAACGAGTTGTTTGGTCATTTACTGACATGTCAGTTGTAACTGTCAGGAGTATACAGCGATTTATTTGGTAATTTAATGACATGTCAGTTGTAAATGTCAGGAGTATACAGCGACTTGTTTGGTCATTTACTGACATGTGAGCTGTAACTGTCAGGACTATACAGCGAGTTGTCTGGTCACTTACTGACATGTCGCCTGTAACTGTCAGTCCATACTGTCAGTCGCTATCCTGCCCCTAACCACAACAGCCAGCACTGTATCCACAGCATGTCCTGTGACAGCTGCATTACAGCAGCACAACACTGTGGACGGCTGTAATTACAGGTGCAGCACAGCAGGTCGGCACCAGTTGCAGACACTGACAGCTACACAGCACAGTGCACACTGACTGTAATTAAACGGCAAGTGTCTGTACTGAATACAGCGATACTTGCAGCTGATGTGACGTCACAAAAAGCCAATTACAGACCGCAGTTTAAGACCGGTACGGTCTCCAGTCTGTAGGGACTGTCGTGATGATATAACGTATCTTCCATCGCCTGAAAAACCTTACGTACTAAGAGCACCTAAATTAAGACCAGCCAACACTGGAACAGGCCACTGGCTTGGAAATTGATGGGAGGGTGGCACGTGTCACTGAGCGGTCTGTGTGTCTTGAACTGACTGACATCACACTGAGCGGTCTGTGTGCACAGTACCGTCACCTGTTGCAACACAACACACTGTGTGCACAGTACCGTCACTTGTTCCCCCCAATTTAATCTGATGTCTAATGTGTTTGTGCATGAATTTCTGAGTTTTTATTTTGGCGACGGTCCCAAATACACGAACAGCTGCACATTTCTAAGAATCTCTCTGCCGCCCTTTATGTCTGTCTCTGTCCTGCATTCTGTTCAACACAACTGGGTCAGCATTTACACTACCTACAGTATCTGGTTTTTTCCCCCAACAAATTCACACCATCAGCACACACCAGCAGCTGACGTATCTCGTTCGTTGCAAACTCCCGTCCTCCCGATTGCTGGAACCTTCGTAATGACACATTACAAAGTTCAAGAGCAGTTGCGACAAAGCATCTCCTAGTGCCAGGTCATTATGACAATCAAACTCGTCCTGCCATTGCTCGTTGGTTGGGGTTTATTAAAACACTTCGTTATCAACCTGACAAGTGCTGTGGTGACGGCACATTCAATGACGTCACTACGTAAAACGCCCTTCCAACCGGCACCACAGGCTTCACTGCCTCCATCAGTAACTGAAGCACTGTCCCATTGTGTTCCCACATTTGTGGCGTGTTGGAAGCAATCAGAGTACCGGACAGTTATTTTACCTGCTATATCGAAATCAACTTTCATGAGTCCGTTACCTGCCGTAAATAGTCCGGTACCTGCCGTAAACAGTCCGGTACCTGCCGTAAACAGTCCGGTACCTGCTGTAAACAGTCCAGTACCTCCCGTAAACAGTCGGGCATCTACTATAAACACACAGAAGTTATTGTATAAATTTGTGTGCGTGGCTGCGGCCAGTACTGCAGTCTGTTTTAACACGTTTCTTACAAACAGGTATAACTGTGGACTCTTCCTCTTTCTGGGGCAATTTCATGATTCCAAATATCAAAATTAATACTTCACATCCTGATTTTAAAGTTTCTCGTGGAATTTGATCAGGACCTGCTGATTTACACTTCCCCAGTTTTTCAGCTCTCATCCTTACCTCCAAAACTGAATTACCCAAGGGAACTCTTTCTTCGGTTCAGTATGAAATTGTTAATTGATTCGTTTGTCATTCTGTTACCCCTCAGTTTAATTCCCTCTCTCAATCACCACGCTCTCACTCACTCCACTTCCCGCTATTAGCACTGTTACCAAAACAAAGTTGCATCGTGCAATCGACCCCACATCTGTCAGCGGTACAAACAGTAACACACCGCGTAAAACACGTTTTGCCTTAAGTCAAAATCATTTTCTCAGCACACTCTTCCAGGATATTCCGAACACGTTCGTACACATCGGCTATGGAGCGTCCGCAGCCTGCTACGTAGTTTTACGTTAATCACATTCAGCCGTTCTGTAGCTTCCTTGTCACCGGACTTGAAGAGGATCTCAACAGTATCCAGCGGTTTTCAGTACACAGTATCGGGCTGTGGGATGAAAGACGAGATATTTCACATTAGTACGGTACGTTCGTGCTAAGGAAAGAGTTGAAAGCAAACCCACAATACAAGTTACGAATGGCTGTCTGCGAGGTAAACTTGTCCAGCGCTGTCTGCCGCTTCTCCAGAGAACCAATTTGTCGAACTATGTGATACGAACAGTTAACGATAGGGCACTTTTCTTTGTCTCATGTTTCAGCGGTCTTTAACTGCCGTGCATCCGGCGAAAGTAGAATGGAAATATTTCGGCATGAGAAGCAGCATAGCTTAGTTTGCTGCAGGAAAATAACAGCTGACGTAAGCGTAGATATCCCATGAAGTGACATTGAGAAAAATGTTATATCCTTGTATTTCTGGCAACATCATACGGCTGATATGTGGTATTGGTGTCTGAAATGGTGCCGAATGCAGTGCGGAAGGCATACTTACCTGGCGTAGGGGTTACCGTGATCTACAGGGCGGTTCCCCCAGGGTGAGACCTTTCCATTGCACTGCGGTTAGGTTGACCCCTGCGATTGCCCCAAATGTGGGTAACTCGGGCGCGTAATTTTTGGTAGTCGGGACTGCGTTCGCGCTGTCCCGGTCATATAACACATTGCAGACTGTCATTTACAGACTGAGAGACATTGACAGATACACAATTAACTGCACTGTTATCTTTAGCACTAAATCTGGTGGTTAAAGAGCATGATGTTCCCTCACCGGAACATTCATAAATACACCTGGACCTCCCCTGATGGTAAAACTCACAACCAGATTGACCATGTATTGATAGATAGGAGATGGCATTTGAGTGTACTGGATGTGCAAAGTTTTAGGGGAAGCTGATTGTGATACATAAGATCACTATCTGGTGATTGCAAAGGTTAGGGAAAGATTTAGCAGTGGGTAAACAGGCCGCACAGAGGTGTGATAGGCAAAGATTTAACTTGAGGGAGCTAAATGAGCCAGAGGTTAGGGAACAGTATCAGATTGAGATTACAAACAGGTTTGTAGCTTTGGAGAACTCGGACGATGACAAGGACGTAAATAGGACTTGGGAAAACATTAAAGAGAATATACAAACGTCAGCGAAAGAGAGAGGTGGGTTTGGATGAATTTAAGCAGAATAAACCCTGGTTTGATGAAAATGTTTAGGATTTTTGGATCAAAGGAAGCGGGCTAAAATTTGGTGGATACAGGATCCAAGCCAAAGCAATGTAGATAATCTGAACAAAGTAAGGCAGGAAGTTAGCAGGCATTTCAGGAACAAAAAGAAGGCATATCTGAGAGCTAAAATTGAGGAACTTGAAACTAACAGTAAGATCCAAAACATTAGGGGCTTATATAAGGGCATCAGTGATTTTAAGAAGGGGTACCAGCCTAGATGTAATATAGTAACGGATGAGAAAGGCGACTTGGTTGCAGACTCCCACGGTATTGTGGCTAGGTGGAGAAACTATTTCTCCCAGCTATTCAACGTTTATGGATTTAAGGATGATGGGCAGGCAGAAATACACACAGCAGAACCACTAGTACCTGAGCCAAGTGCCTCTGAGTTTGAGCTGGCTATCGACAAGCTAAAAAGTCACAAATCGCCAGGTATTGACCAAATACCCAGCAGAACTGATTAAAGCAGGGGGTAGAACAATTTACTTGGAGATTCATAAACTTATTATTTCTATTTGGAAGAAGGAGAAACTACCTGAAGAGTGGAAACAGTCGATCATATTACCTATTCATAAGAAGGGGGATGAAACAGACTGTAATAATTATAGGGGCATATCACTTTCGCCAACCACTTACAAAATTTTATCCAACATCCTGCTCACAAGGTTAATTCCATATGCGAAGGAAATTATCGGGGATCATGAATGTGGCTTTTGACGCAACAGGTCGACTACTGATCATATATTCTGCATTCGCCAAATACCTGAGAAAAAATGGGAATGAAATGAAGAAGTTCATCAGCTCTTCATATACTTGAAGAAGGATTATGATTCAGTTAGGAGGGAGGTCTTATATAAGATTCTCATTGAGTTTGGTATCCCTAGGAAACTTGTAAGGTTAGTAAAGATGAGTCTGACTGAAACATATAGCAGAG
>Ga0123353_10012221_pt1 | contig 12183 bp, 11 predicted proteins | sample TergutLab28metaG_3_FD_92763 | JGI IMG/M metagenome (GOLD analysis project Ga0123353, IMG submission 92763) | Labiotermes labralis P3 segment gut microbial communities from Petit-Saut dam, French Guiana - Lab288 P3 | ecosystem: Host-associated > Arthropoda: Insects > Digestive system > Gut ... | reverse complement strand
GCCGATAACTTTGCATAAAAGCATCTTATTCGCTCGCCTTTCCGGCCTCCCTGTGAATATTGACACGGTCTATGATTCCCGTTATGGTTGCATCGGTTGGATGATTAAGATCGCCAAACGGAAGCGAGGCCTCCTTACCTTTGGCCAGGAATACGAAGTCACCAACGCCTGCTTTCACAGCATCAAGCGCAATGATCGGGTCGCCCTCGTCTTCCATGTCGTGGTTTACCCGCTGCACTACCATCAGCTTTTTCCCCTCAAGCCACTCGTCTTTGACTGAGCAGACCAGCTTGCCGATCACTTTACCATAGAACATTCCTTCACCACTGCTCTCACCTACTCATCCTTCTGATAGACTTTCTGATCGCCGATATACAAATAGTCAACGATTCCGATGATGGCCTGATCGACAGCCACTTTTGCATATCCTGATGCATTTCGGGCCGAGCTCCCGCCCACTACCAGCACAAGTTCGCCTATGCCCGCGCCCACCGCATCGAGCGCGACAAGCGCGCTGCCCTCCGTTTTTAAAGTGGATATGTTGCGCGGCTGAACTATAAGCATCTTCATGCTTTTAAGGCTGGCGTCCTTTTGAGTGCACACAACTGTGCCGATAACTTCTCCTACAATCATGTTCCCACTATACTTTCAATTTTTTCAATTCTTCGCGAACGTGGAGCAAATCCTTTACTTGATCGGCGCTCAGCTCTTTTTCTCCGCCCAGCAGCCTCGCATACATGATGATTTTAGCAAAATGCTCCAGTGTTTCCATCCTGTAATACGCGTCAAACAGGTCGCTGCCCACGGTGAGCGCGCCGTGGTTGGCGAGTAGAATGGCGTCGGAATGTTCGACGTGCTTCGCAACAGAGCGTGCGAGTTCATCAGTCGATGGCGTACCGTATTCAGCTAAGGAAACAAACCCAAGCGAGAATACCGCTTCCGGCAGCGAGATTTTATCACAGACTTTACCCGCCACCGCAAATGCCGTCGCTATAGGAGGATGAGCATGCACGACTGCCTTAACGTCCGCTCTCTTGCGATAAACTTCTAAATGCATCTTCATTTCCGACGTCGGTTTTTTTGTGCCGCTGAGAACATTGCCATCCATGTCTACGCGAAGCATATCAGACGAGCTCATATAACCTTTTGATACGCCTGTCGGCGTGATAATTACTATCTGCTCGGAGGCGCGCACAGAAATATTACCGTCGTTTGAGGCTACAAACTCCTTGGCATACATGCGTTTCCCGATTTCAACAATATCCTGCTTGATTTTTAATTCAGAGGCCATAATACTCCTCGCTGTTTAATAATTAAAGTATATCATACGCCTACAAAGATTGCCACTTCATTATCGGTTATTTTCGTTCTCGACCTCACACAGATGTGGCTCTATTTTGTCATAAAAACATCCTTGTGTCTTTGGCGAGAAACACCGGACAAGCTGTAACCTATAAGACGATTGCGAACGAGATCGCAGAGGGAGAGATAAGTGACAAAAACGAACTTGTTTCAAGGCACCAAATCGAAGCGCGGTTTTGTCGACCCGTCGCTGATCGCGGCGCTGCTTGGCGCGGATAAAGGTCGTTTGCTTCGGGATGGCCAATCGCTCGGGAAGTTATTTGAAGAATTATGCCTCAGAGATTTGAGGATATATACTTCTTGCGGCGGGAATCGAAATAAAACTGAGTGAGAACAAAGTGGCTGATGGTGTGAACAACTTGTTGCGCCTTAAGAACAAGATGGCACTAAATCCTTTAGCGCGAAATCCGGAGCCTGTTTTTCTTGCGGTATTAGTGGGCAAGGCGGAGTTTTGCAGAAAGACGCCCGAAGGGGTATATGTGATTCCCTGCACATCGTTGACGTCATAATCTGCATCACATCAAAGCTTGAAAAGGTGGAAAACGTCTGATGTATTGAAATAAACTTTTCGAACCGCCTTTTTTGCGGTGAGCCAAAACTACGCTCTGCAGGAGAATGAAGAAACAAAGCATCGCGCCGGTCGTGATACTCTGCCACCAAGGCTCCCTTAGCCCGGAGGCTACGACTATGGAGTTGATGGTTACAAGCGTGAGCACGCCAAAGAGCGTGCCGATAACGTTGCCGACACCGCCCGTAAGCAGCGTCCCGCCGATTATGGACGACGCGATGGCCCTGATCTCGCCAAAAGTGGCGTTTGCGGCGTTACCTGCCCCGGTATGCAGCAAAAAGACATACCCCGCTATTCCTGACAAGACTCCGCACAGCAGGAAGGAATAGAATCTTGTACGCCTCACGTTTATCCCGAGCATCAATGCGCTTTGCCTGTTGCCGCCCACGGCATAGAGGTTGCGCCCGAACCTTGTCCACCTGAGGATGATAAAAACGACGAGCACCACCAGGAGTGCGACTATCACGCCCGGGTCGATCCGGGCGGGTATGAAATTTCCCGCCTTGCCGAAGGCGCCCAAAAACTCCCATGGGAGCTCTATACGCACCTCCTTGATGGCTAAAAAGGCTTCGTTGCTCGCCGTATGCGGAACGGGGCTCACTATTGTTGTCATGCCCCGGGAAAAAAACATGCCGGCCAGTGAAACGATAAAAGGCTGTATCTCCAGATAAGCCACAAGGAATCCTTGAATGAGCCCAAACGCAAGCCCTATCCCCAAAGCCAAAAATATTGACCCCATCACGTTCCCGCCCTCGCCGTCAAGATAGACGACGCACGACATGACCACCAGAGCGACCACGCCCCCCACCGATATATCGATACCGGCGCCTATCATCACCACGGTCAGCCCGCAGGAGATGATTATGAGCCACGCGTTTCCGTTGAATATGTTGAGAAATTGCTGGGGTACCAGGAAACCGCCGCCCCAGACAACCATGGCCGTCCCGTACATACCGACGAATATGCAGATAGTTATGGCAAGAAGCAGATTTGTGTCTGTAAGGGGTTCTCTTTTTAGCACTTCACATACCCCCTCAATCTGGCCACCTTTTCCTTCACAACAGGAGAACCGGCTATCACCAGCAGTATGATGACCACCGCTTTATAAGCCTGTATATCGGTTGAAGAGACTCTCATGGCATAGAGCGTATTTGTGAGCCCCTCTATTATGTACGCGCCTATTATGGAGCCGGTCACTTTGAATTTTCCGCCGGAGAGCGCGTTGCCCCCGATTGCGACGGACAGGATCGCATCCATCTCGATCCCCCTGAGAATTGTCTCATGATTTATCAGGCCTATCCTGCCCACGTTTATGGAAGCCGCTATGGCGACGCACAGGCCCAATATCATAAACGCCATCAATTTGACGCCTACGGGCCCGATACCGTTCAGGCGCGCCGATTTTTCGTTTATCCCGACCGCCTGAATATAGAGGCCGAGGTTTGTGAACCTCAGGGCGAGCGCGATCAAAACGCAGCATATTATCACCGTGAAGATGGGCGTGGGGATCGGAATGCCCGGAATAAACCTGCTGTAATACTCCAGCCACTTATGGTTGTTGATCGTCGGAGTGGCGCCGCCGTTTATCCAATAAGCTATTGCCCTTGCGGTAGTGAACATGATCAAGGAGGCTATCATTGGCTGTATATTGAATACGGCCACCAAAGTACCGTTGAAAGCCCCGATGAGCATGGCCGCTACACAGCTCGCCAAAAATGCGGTAATCATCATCGGCAGAGAGAATTCGCCGCTCAAAAGGAATCTGACAAAAACACTTCCCGCTATCGCAGCAGCCGCGCCGACGCTGATATCCTGCCCGCGTGAGGCCGCGGTAACGAGCGTCATGCCGATCGCCAGGACCACGAGTTCGGAAGCGCCGTTTAAAATGCTGATAAGGTTTCCCGACAAGACTTTGTCACCCGACGCGTTGATAAGTACTGATATGGAAAAAAAGCCCGGGTCTCTGAACAAGTTGAAAACCGTGAGCATGAAGAGAGCCAGCAGCGGAATAATCAATTGTGATCTTAAGCTTTTTTGCATTCCCGGCCTCCTCCCGCGATTGTGCGCATTATGTTATCCTGAGTCACTTCGCCGCCTTCCAGTTCCCCGACAATATTGCGGTCCCTCATGACTATCAGGCGCGAACACGTGCGCACCATCTCTTCTATCTCAGAAGAGATAAATGTTATGCTCATGCCCTCCTCGGCCAGCGAAAGCACCAGCTTTTGGATCTCCACCTTCGTCCCGACGTCGATCCCCCTTGTGGGCTCGTCCAGTATGAGGTATTCCGGGTGTGTAAGAAGCCAGCGGGCCAGTATTGCTTTTTGCTGGTTTCCGCCTGAAAGCGATCTGACGGGCGTCTCCGTGGACGGCGTCTTGATCCCCAGCATGTCTATGTATTCATCAGCAAAGGCAATCGCCTCAGTCTTTGAAAAGGGCCTGAAAAAGCCCTTCATGACCTGCAGCGCAAGAATAATGTTTTCCCTGACAGACAGGTCTTCTATGATGCCGTCGCCTTTTCTGTCCTCGGACAGATAACCGATCCCAAGCTTCATCGCGTCGATAGGCTTCGTTATCTTAACGGCCTTGCCATGCTTTCTGACTTTGCCGCCTGTTACCCTGTCGGCGCAGAAGATCGCGCGGACGCTCTCACTGCGCCCGGATCCCAAAAGCCCTGTAAATCCGTTGACTTCTCCCCTGTTTATCTTAAAGTCAAAAGGTTTCACTCCGTTTGCGCTCTCAAGCCCGGCCGCTTCAAAGACAGGAACGTTCTCCCCGCTTCCCGTTGAAACCCCTCTCTTTTTTAGTTCGGACAGGTCGTCGAGGTCCTTTCCGATCATCTTTGAAACAAGCTCGACAAGCGGCAGGTCGCTCACTTCATATTCACCCACAAGTTCTCCGTTGCGTAAAACCGTTATCCTGTCGCATACCTCATAGACCTGCTCCAGGAAGTGGGTGACGAAAACTATACCAACGCCTCTTGATTTAAGGTCACGCATAAGCGAAAAGAGCTTTGCTACCTCCTGCTCGTCCAGGGATGACGTGGGTTCGTCCAGTATCAGGACTTTGCATTCCATGTCCACTGCCCGGGCGATGGCTACCATCTGCTGTACGGCGAGAGAACAGCTTGCCAGCTGCTGGGCGGGCCTTGCGGGGATATTGAGGTTTGTCAGTATCGCTTCCGCTTTTCTTTTCATCGCGCGCCAGTTCACGAGGTTAGCCTTGCCCCGCCCGATGAACATGTTCTCCGCCACAGTCAGATTAGGGCACAGCGTGATCTCCTGATAGACCGTGCTTATGCCCAAAGACTGCGCTTCCTGAGGCGACCTGATCGTTATCGTTTTATCGACGCCGGCCAGATTTATCTGGCCGGCGTCTTTCGGATATACTCCGGTTAAAACTTTGATCAAGGTGGACTTGCCGGCGCCGTTTTCGCCCATGAGGGCGTGTATCTCGCCCTTTCTCAGGGTGAAATCGACATTTTGCAAGGCTTGCACTCCCGGAAAAGCTTTGCTGATTTCCCTCATTGAGAGGGCTATGTCTGAGTCTGTCCGGATCAATCGCCCAGACCGTATTGATTGATTTCCGCTTCGGTTATCGTTCTGGCGTCGAAATACCTTTCTTCTGAGATCACTATCTTCTGTGAAAGAGTTCCGCCGCTTTCAAGCTTCTGGATCATACCATGGATGACGTCCGCCTGGAACGGGCTGCACTGTACGTTCAAGTTCCAGTTCCCCGCGAGCAGTTCCCTGAGGGCCCACTTGTTGGCGTCGACTCCTATGATGATCACGTCACCGTCAACTCCGTGTGAGATGCCCGCATCTTGCAGGGCGGCCACGGCGCCTCTTGCCATACCGTCGTTTTCCGCATAGACTACGTTAAACGAATCGCCTGAGGCAATGACGGATTCAACTATCGACTTGGCCTCTGCTTCGTCCCATGTGGCAGTTTGCTGCACAACCTTTATCATGTTGCCTGCCTCGACTTCTCTGTCAAACGCTGCTGTCCTGCCGATCTGGGCGTCAGAGCCCATCGCGCCCTGGATGTGAATGACCTTGATTTCCTCAAGATCCTGATCCAGCAGCCACGCCATCGCTAAATCGCCCTGGTTGGCCATGTCCGATACGACCGCGGCCTCAAAGAGGCTATCATCCACATTCATCATGCGGTCGAACAGAAATACTATGATGCCGACTTCCTGAGCGTCTGCGAGAACGCCTTCCCAACCGTCGGTCGCCGCTGCGGATATCAGCATGTAATCCACGCCCTCGGTGACAAACTGCCTTGCCGCGTTGAGCTGCTCGTCGTTGTTGAGGCTGTAGAAAGTCCTGACGTCGTATCCGTTTGCCGCATTGAAGACTCGCTCAAAATCCTTGACGTTTGCTTCGCGATAGCCGGATTCTGCCGGCGGGTTGTTTATGATGCCTACCTTGATGAGTTCATCGCCCGGATCATCCGGTTCATCAACGGCGTCGCTTCCGCCCCCTCCGCCGCACGCGGTCATTGAAAATACCAGGATTAAGGCTAATAAAATTAACAGTGTCTTTTTCATCTTTTGATTCCCTCCTCATTTTTTATGGCTGCACAGCCACATACCCGCATTATAGCGAATGTCAATCGGGAATAACAGAGAATATCTTCTGAATAAAGTTTGATATATTACGGAAATATTACAGCCTATTTGCCCCTGTACTCCTTCGGCGTCATGCCGGTGTTTTTCTTGAACGCATAGCTGAAGTAGTGGGTGTCGTTGTATCCCACCTCATACCCCACGTCCGACGTGCGCATCTGAGTTGTCTTAAGGAGCGCTTTTGCGTGTTCGAGCCGCACCCTCGTGATATAGCTTATAAATGTCTCGCCTGTTTCCTGACTGAAGACGGTGCTGAAATGGTTTGGCGAAATATTGACTTCCTTCGCCACCGAATGAAGAGATATGTCTTTATCCGCGAAATTTTTCCGTATATATTCCTGAGCCTTTATGATGATATCGCCGTACTTCGAACCTATGGCGGCGTCTTTTGCGCTGACTATCCTGTTGCGGTCCGTAAGATACAGGTGGCGCCTTGAGATATCAGCGTCGGCCAGCGATTTAGGCCATTCTTCTATTCCTGATACTATGGAACCGATGGCCACAGCAACGAGGCACGGGCCGTTCCTCTCCACTTCATACTTCACCGCCTGAGCGCAGGTATAAGCGTCCTCCTCCAGAGCGGCGGGTTCCGCTGCGCTCAATACGCAGACGACCCTGTCGGCCCCCTGATTGAGATAGATCGCGTTTTCCCAATCGCTCAGGACACTTCGGGCGCATTCGGCCGCGTTGTAGAAGTAACGGTCGCCCTCGTCAAAGGACCGCTGGAGCTCGATATGCATGACAAGATAATAATTCCCTGTTATGGATAGCCCGAGGCCTTCCGCCAGACTGAGCGCGTCCCGCGGGTCTATGTAACCGTACAGCAAGTCTGAAATGAGCCTCTCGATCTTAACCTTTCTCGTCCCTTCTATGAGCTCTTCGACATTTCTGAGCTTCTCTTTATCTTCCTCTATCCTGCCCGCTATTTCGTTCAACGTTTCCAGCAGCTTGCCTGAGGTTATCGGTTTTAAAAGGTAATCCTCCACGCCTATTGAGATAGCCTGCTTCGCGTATTCAAACTCGTCGTGTCCGCTGAGGATTATGATTTTGACCCAAGGCATCGTTTTCTTCGCTCGCCTCGCCAGCTCTATGCCGTCCATAAAAGGCATCTTCACATCTGTCACGAGTATATCCGGCATGATTTCCTGCATGAGTGAAAGGGCCATCTCGCCGTCCGGCGCCTCACCCGCGAGGACGAAGCCCGAATTGTCCCAATCGATGCTTTCCCTTATCCCCGCCCGCATCGACGCCTCGTCATCGACAAAAAATACTTTGTACATACCCGGCCTCCTCATATTTCCAATAAAAAACTGACCTTAGTGCCTTTCTTGTACTCCGATTCGATCTCAATACCCTCGGCCAGGCCGTAATAGAGTTTTAACCTTCTATTTACGTTGAACAGCCCGTACCCTCCTTCAACGTTGCCGTAGTTGACGTCGCGTATGAGCGCTTCGAGCGTCTCCTGCGACATCCCGATCCCGTTGTCGGCGACAGTAAACCTGAGCTTTTCGCCTTCCTTAACCACGCTTACCGTGATCTTGCCTCTTTCCCTCGTGTTTTTAATGCCGTGGTACAGGGAGTTTTCAACGAGGGGCTGGAGGAGCAGCTTAAGTATCTTTTTATCCGGAATATCCTGATCAACGTTTATCTCGTATGACAGCACGTCGCTGTAACGAATCTGCTGAATGATCAAGTAATTCCTCACGTGTTCTATCTCGTCTGAAATCGGGATGAAGTCGATGCCGTGGCTGAGCGACGTCCTGAAAAAAGAGGAGAGCGAGGTGACTAAAGCGATGACGTCGGGTATCCTTTTGGCTTCCGCCGCCCATATGATGGCGTCCAGAGTATTGTACAAGAAATGCGGCGTGATCTGTGCCTGGAGCACTTTGTGTTCCATCATCTGCGCCTGCTTTTCCTCTTCAATGCTCTTTTCTATGAGGAGTTCTATCTTTTCTGACATTGTGTTCATGGCCGCGGATAAGTCGTTGAACTCATCCGACGTGGAAAGGCCTGTTCTGGCGCTGAATTCCCCTTCCGAAATCTTGTTTGACATGGCGAGGAGTTTGTCTATGGGATCCATGATGCTCCTCGATATGAACCAAAACGCGAAGCATCCTACTACTATGACGGTGAATGTCAGCAATATATTTATGACGAAATAGCGATTGCTCTGGAGCGACATGGATTGGTTAATGACCGAAGCCTCGTTCACCTGCTGAGAAGAAAATTCCAGAAGCAGGTCGTTTATTCCCGCGACGCACACCCGTATCTCTTCTAGAAGTTTTTCATTTTCCTCCACGGGAAACCCCTCGTCTATCTGTGTTTTCAACCGCTCCAAATAGTTCTCAAGTATGGCAAGCGCCCTCAGCGAAATGTCCATGATACCTCGGTTTTCCACCGAGTCCGTGTTGTTTCTGATGCTGATCATCCTCACTCTTATGTCGGCGATCAGAGGCATTATCCCGCTCGTCTCAAACCGCTCCTTGCCTGCCACGACGTTCCAGACGATGGGTTCGATCTTCTCGCTCACGTCCATGTTTAGCTGGTTCGCGTATATGATATTGTTTATGACCTCTCTGTATGACTGGGCCTGCTGAAACGAATTGTACGTCTGTACGATCACAGGGGTAAGCAGAAGCAGGAACATCATTATGAATAAAATGATGATTTTGCCGATGATACTGTTCTTCATATTGAGCAGTTTATTGATATGCTTTTTCATGGTCTGTATGTGGGACGCACAGGCAAAGTGCTAAAATCGTCTGTATCCGTAAATATCCTTGTTTCAGTGTACGTGTACTCGGGGAAAGATTCTCCGTTCACAATTTTGAAAACCAAAGCCATCAGATCGTCTCCCATGTATGGGCTGCACTCCACGAGGCAGTTTATCTTCCCCTGCTTCAGCGCTTCAAGTCCGGACACCTGCGCGTCCACGGAAACGATGACGATGTCCGTGCCCGGTTGTATCCCATGTTCCTCAAGAATCTCGATGGCGCCGAGCGCCATATCATCGTTATGGGCGTACAGGATGTCGATATCCGGCGTTTCCTGCAATATCAATTCCATGCATTCTTTTCCCTTCGACCGCATGAAATCCCCAGAAACGGAAATAACTATCTCGAATTTCGGATTGTCGGAAAACACCTCTCTGAGGCCCTCGTATCTGCCTATTGTGGGAGATGAATTCGCTGTCCCGCTTATCTCGGCCACCCTGACAGGCCCCTCCGAATCGGCGAACCTTTCGACTATCCATTCTCCCGCCTTCACGCCTTCCCTGTGAAAGTCCGAGCCGATAAAAGCGGTGTAGAGCCCTTCCTTCTCAGTCTCTATCTTCCTGTCCACCACGATGACCGGAATGCCCGCCATTTTAGCCTCTTCGAGCACGTTATCCCAGTCTTCCTCCACGATAGGGCAAAATGCTATGATGTCCACCCCTTTCAGAATGAACGATCTTATCGCCTTGAGCTGGTTGAATTGTTGCTGCCTGGCGTTATCGAACATGAGCTGGACGCCTGCCATCTCAGCCGCGCGCTTGATATCGTTACTAGACGCCGTCCGCCATTCGCTTTCATCGCCAAGTTGAGAAAACCCGAACACGATCCTCTCCCGGGTTTCCTGCGCCTCTTTCGTTTTCTCGCAGCCGGAAAGACCGAATATTATCAGGCAAACGACGGCTATATGGATGCATGTGTTAATTTTTTTCACTCCGCCCCCTCCGTATAAGTGATTTTACATTATTTTCACTTGAATTACAAGTAAGCACAAATACTAAGTAAATAATCATACATATTTTGTAAGATATCCGCTTTTTTTTTCTGAAATATTATATATAATAGGCTTAAACAACCATTTACAAGGAGGGTACGTTTATGATAAATATTCCGGATATAAAGGCGGGTTTGGTCGCGGTCAGCAGGGACTGTTTTCCCATGTCGCTCAGCGAAAGCCGCCGAAGGAACGTGGCTGCCGTACTGAAGAAAAAAAACATAGACTTCTTTGAATGCGAGACGATAATCGAGAACGAAAATGACGTCAAAAAAGCGTTGCACGAACTGGACGCAAAAGGCGTTAACGCTCTTGTGGTTTATCTGGGCAACTTCGGCCCCGAAGGCCCCGAGACCATACTGGCGCAGAGGTTTGACGGCCCCGTCATGTTCGCCGGCGCCGCCGAGGAAAGCGGCAAAGACCTGATAGACGGCAGGGGCGACGCCTACTGCGGCATGTTGAACGCATCATACAATATAGGCTTGCGCAAGCTGTCCGTTCACATACCTGAATACCCCATAGGCTCGCCAAATGAAGTGGCGGATATGGTCTTGCGGTTTCTCGACGTCGCCCGTGTGATAGAAGGCCTTTCAAAGCTGAAGATTTTCACCTTTGGCCCGAGGCCGCAAGATTTTCTTGCCTGCAACGCGCCGATCAAGCCGCTCTTCGACCTGGGGATTGAAATTCAGGAAAACTCCGAGCTCGACCTATACGCCGCGTATAAGGCCCATGGGGGCGACCCGGGGATACCGGCTCTTGTAAAGGAAATGGAAAGCGAACTTGGCGCCGGTAAAAACGACCCCGGCTTCCTTTCAAGGCTCGCCCAATACGAGATCACTCTGCTCGACTGGGCCGAAAAGAATCTCGGCGCGAGCAAGTACTTCATCTTTGCTAACAAATGCTGGCCGGCGTTCCAGACAGAATTCGGCTTCGTACCCTGTTACGTCAACGCCCGCCTGGCGGGGCGCGGCATTCCCGTGGCATGTGAAACGGACATATACGGCGCCCTGAGCGAATATATGCTGGCGCTCGCCACATGCCTGCCGCCCACATTGCTCGACATCAACAACACGGCGCCCCTCGACATGTATGAGGAGAATACGGCGGCGGTTTCCGGTTATTCGCTTACGGACCTGTTTATGGGCTTTCATTGCGGAAATACGCCCCTGTGCCACATCACAAACGGCGAATTGAAATATCAACTTATCATGAAGCGCGCTCTTGAGCCTCAAAGTGAACCGGATATAACGCGTGGGACGTATGAGGGCCGGATAAAGCCAGGCGACGTGACACTGTTTCGGCTGCAGTCTACGGCTGACGGAAGTCTAAAAAGCTACATAGCCCAGGGAGAGGTGCTCGACGTCGACCCGGCGTCCTTTGGCGGTATCGGCGTTTTTGCCGTTGCGGAAATGGCCCGGTTTTACCGGCATGTCCTGATCGAAAAGCGCTACCCGCACCACGCGGGAGTAGGGTTTGCCCATGCCGGCAGGACCCTCTTCTCCACGCTCAGGATGCTTGGAGTCGAGGATGTGGCTTTTAATCAACCGAAAAACAATAGATATCTTACGGAGAATCCATTTTAACGGAGGGTGACATGACGCTATCCTTAGAAAGAACGTTTCTGGGAATCGAGCTTGGCTCGACCAGGATCAAGTCGGTGCTCATCGATGAAAACTTCGCACCCGTGGCCTCAGGAGGCTTCGAGTGGGAAAACAAGTACGAAAACGGTTTCTGGACATACCATCTTGACGACGTCTGGGCCGGCGTTCAGGCGAGCTTCTCGCAGCTGGCAAGTGAAGTCGAATCTCGATACGGCACGCGCCTTTCGGCCGTCGGCGGCATCGGCGTTTCGGCTATG
>Ga0123353_10012218_pt1 | contig 12183 bp, 10 predicted proteins | sample TergutLab28metaG_3_FD_92763 | JGI IMG/M metagenome (GOLD analysis project Ga0123353, IMG submission 92763) | Labiotermes labralis P3 segment gut microbial communities from Petit-Saut dam, French Guiana - Lab288 P3 | ecosystem: Host-associated > Arthropoda: Insects > Digestive system > Gut ... | reverse complement strand
ACATAACACCAGCACGCCTCAAGTCGGCCTACACAACACAACAAGTACTCGCTAGCTCCTGAAGATGGACGTATTAACGCTGAAACATGTTGAGCAATATACAATAAAGCAAGTGTCATCTAGTTGGTTAACCATTATTCAAAAACATTTTAAAGTTTCATCATGTGGTGTTCAGATCCTATAGACACACCAATGTCAGTACATAGACACTGCTGTGTTGGTCCTGTTCTTACTTTGTGCATGAAATAATGGACCATAGTGTTCTTTTTTTTTTTAATGTGTTATTCTGCATTTGCCTGATATTTTTGGTGACATATGATACTATTCAAAACACATTTGTTGCCTTTAAGTAATGTGGCAAGAGTTAACGTGTCAAAGTCACTTGGAACCAAAGAAAAGATCTGTAAGTAATATTAGTCACAGTCAGCACATGGGCCAGCTTCCTGACTCTGACCAGCAAGTGCGATGAAGTTCTCAGTTTAAAGACCCAGAATCTGGTGACATGTTGTCCAGTCACGTCTGTGCACATCTCAGGGGGCAGTGATAAGAGCAGGAGCAGTGGTGTGAAGGGTGATGAGCAGGGAGAAGCGGAGAAACTTTGAAAAGAACTGCTTCACTGCCACATCTAACTTGAATCTAACGTAAAGCCATCACAGATATAAGCCCAGGCTGCTGATTAATTGTACAGGCTGTTCCCCTGTTTTGTTGATGTTGTATGACATGTTATGTCAGGAGAGATTGGGGGCTTCTTCTTTTAGGGAGAATGGATTTTGAATATTATGATTTGTAATAATAACAATAATAATAATAATAATAATTATTATTATTGCATGGTGCCAATTGCCCATACAGACTGTTTTCTGTGTTGTTTGTTCATTTGTGTGTTTCAACATTAATCTTTCTGTATGGATAATCTTCATAACCTAAATTGCTTAGGTGTTTTGTTGACATTTGTAGATTATCAGTCACATATTGTGTGTTATGGGTGTAGGATGGGAGTGTGGTAAAACAGTTTGACAGTTCTGCAGTGTTGGCAGCTGATACGGTACTGCATGGTTGACTGACTGACTGATTGGCAGCACTGCATTGTAACAATTGCACTGCCACTGAAAGAAGTACAGTAAAGGGTGTGATATGCAGCAATGGATGATCTGCGAAGCTCTGTTGAGTGAAATTAACAGGATGCCCTTTACATTTCATTATAGCATCAGCTGCTTCTGAGGGTTTGGCTGTTAGTTATTGGTGTCTTAGTGGTACCTTGTAGGTCTCACACACCCACACACCTGAACCCCCACCCCCCAAAACACACACACACAGGACAGGATGTTAAATGACCAATTAAATGGTTAGGTGTGTCCATGAGGTTGCTGTAAGGTACAGAGTGTACTGTGCAGTTTAATTGTTATAGTGTTGAAATGAACAATTTTGTTATGTTTTGCTTCTTTTCTGTAAAAATTTGCAGTTGTGGTTGGTAAGTATTTTTAAGTGAGACTGTGTTATTTGTTGCTTTTTATTGTGTTATATCTTGCTTGAGGAGTACAGGCATCAATAGTTTGTGGCTAACAGTTGCCAATATTAATGTGGCAAGATTTTTTTGGTGTGTCCATTACATCCACCCCCCCCCCCCTGTGACATATTCTGGCATAATAATTGTCAGTTTTCATAGTGAACATGCAAATACAAAAATATATACTTCATTACTATTAAAACACACGGCATATGCAAACTGCAACTGCAGGACCATATTTTTTGAAGGGGGCCATCCTGTTGTATATCATCAATATATATTATAAAATTTAAAACAGTATAGTAGAATGATAAATATTGCAAATGTTTTTGTAGGGCCCTGTTTTAAATTTTTTATTCATAACTAAGAATTCCACAATGTATCAAGTTTTAATGTAAACAATGGGAACCCATTGGATAACAATTTTGACTGTACCTTAACAACATTGTTCTAAGTTGGCCTGAGGATGGCCATTTAACGGCCGAAACATGTCCCCAAGAATAACCCAGTTGTAAATAAGCATCTGGTTTTTCTAGATGTTGTGTTTTGATGGTACTAATTATAATATATATTGAAGGACCATATGCTGATTATGAGCATGTAGGTTTTCATGGTGACAGAGATTCATGTTATGGCACTGTCTAGTGTGGTGTGTGGTTAGTGATGTTTCCGAGTAACATACTGCTGACTATGTCTCTTTCTTCAGCCCTGCCCACTATGTTCATCTGCAGTGTCAGTACCCATTATCCACCTAACAGAGTAAGCAGTGTCCTCCACCAGAAAATCAGAGTGTAAAATTCTTGTGTATTTGAAACGCTACTTTTGTGCATATGTATATATGGCTGTACATATGTTTCTTTATGAGTAGCATTTCTTTCTGTTGCATATTTCTGATGCGACGTCTTATCCTTGTTTTGTTAGACTTTGTTGGTCTGGGAGGAGAGGGAAGAGATAGAAAGAGAGAGTGGCAGGTGATGTGCGGCAGTTTCACCGCTGTCAGCCTTATCATAGCCTGTGAATAGGTACCAGTACTGACACAGCGTTAGCCATTACTGCCACACAAACTGTGTGGGGAGAGTGCGGTGTGTGGGATGTGTGGGGCAAAGAGCTTGCAACTAGCAGCTTCTTGTTTCATGCCGTGTGAACATGTGGGGGCAATCAAGAAATTTAGCCACTTTTAGAACAGAGTATTCGTGTTTCTTTTTACCACTCCAGCGCAGACATTTTCTTGAGTAATAGGCAGCTCAGTAATATATAGTGGGACAATATTTTGGGCCCAAAATGGTTACATATTTGAAGTGGGCCCAGGCCAGTAGCCCTATGTAATTATAAAGGGAATTGAGCACTTGAACACAGTGTCGTGTGATGATTTGTTCTGTTAAATCTTTATTTGACATTAGTCTCTTCATTTGTGTAGAATAGTTAATGTGTTGTGTTCGTATTTTCTCAGTTATGAATGTGGTGTTTGTACATATATCAAATTTTGTATATACCACCAAATTTTGATGGGGAAGTGCCATCTTATTTCCACATGCAGCTGTTTTACATTGATGAGCGTAGTATGTAAAGTGTAGCATGTTAAGTCCTGTAGTTATGTGTAGCTCGTTCTGTTTGTTTACAGTTAAATGTAGTACTGCTGTTTTAATGGGAGGTTGTGTTTGAATCTGTGAGGAGTGAGCATTTACTGACAGAATCACTCTTAAGATGTGACAGATGATGAAAGTACATGTTAGGCACTGTTTGACTTTCCTTTTAGAACAGTTTAAGGTTCTGCCACAAATATAGTTTCCTTATTACTTATGATTATGGTTTTCTGTTCTGAATTACTGAATTATTTATGTTAATTTCCTTGTACAGTTTGTTAGGACTCATGTATTGTGATACTTCACAGCTGTACTGTTTGTTTTACTTGCTGTCACAGTGACATCAGTTTCCTTTTCTGGAACAAAGTTGCTGACTTGTTTTTTTCTCTGTCCCCATGATCCCTCACTCCAGCTCATGCATTCGACTATTACGGTAAGTTATGATTTCTGTTGGTTTAAGTCTTTTTCATTTGTATTGCTATTATTTATTGTTATATTTTTATTATTAGTATTATTATTATGCCATGGGATGCCAGAGATTTTTTTGCTGATTTTTATTCCTTGAATTATTCAGCAGGTGATGCTGTCACTGCTAACCTTGTTGAGTTTGAATGCTTGTGATGGTGGTGTGTTATTGACCGATATGTAGGCGTTGGACATTGTCCGTGTTGTGATTGTTGTTATACACAGCACTTATTTTATCTGACAACTTTCACTTGTTACTTCCCGCCATTAGGTGTTGCACATGTGGGCAGTCTGCTGAGTGGGCTACTCTGATGTGACAAACGAGCCGACAGGAAGTAGCAACTGATAGTTGTCTGATAAAATAATGGCCCTACAGATACAAAACATATCTGTCTACTTCTTCACTAAAAAGTATTGATACGTTCAGTTGGCCCAGTCAGATGGAGTGCTGCATCAAGACTACAGTTGGGCCCATCTGAGAAGGTTTCTGCTTTTGCCTGATATTTGGGGCAGCCGGTTTCCAAAATGTGTTGCCATAACCAAAATAGAACAATAGCCAGTGTCAAATGTATCACTGTTGTTTTTAATTAATTTAGTTTTGAAGAGACAGATCCTATATTCTTTGTTCTGTGTATGTTACAACTGAATTTCATGTGATGTAACATTTCAAATGAACGCCTGTTTATAAGGTAGTAGTGGTTTAATGGAAAGGAGATCTACATTGGTAGTGTGTGGCTGGTATGTTGGGTCACAGTCTAATGTTCACTGCTACATATTGCACATTTTAAGCGTCGATAAGGTTAATTGTGACAGTACTTTAAAAATAATTTTCTGTGTACATAACTGGAAATTTGGAAGTAAAAGTGACATCACATGGCTTGATGAAGTCTGGATGTAAACTTTTCTGTAAATAATGTTTTTAAGCATGTAACTTGCTATTTTGAAATCTGTGGCTTGATAGTAGTTTGTAATTAGGACAAATTTAATTTTACATTCTCAATTAATATTATGTGAAACTGCGAGCAGACGGTCTAGGAAACAGTTAGTGTACATTAGTGCATCAGATCTTCATATCATTTGTAAATTACAAAGTGAGTTATTTGTGGAGTAGAAAGAATTTTTACATACTTCCTCTTTTCTTGAACACACCTTCAGCAGTCCTGGCATCCCGTATCAGTTCAAGTCTTATTATGATCAAGTTTGTTATAATTTGTGAGCTTATCTGTTCATCTGTATTACTTTATTTATGTTTTAGTTTATACCTGATGCTTGTGTATACTGTTGCATTTATTTAACTTTGTTCCTACTCTTGACCCCATCAGGAATGATGATTGAGGGTAATCATTGTGTAGGATTCTGGTAATGGTGTATCACATTTGGAATCATTCATTCTCTGAACTTTGTCCATTACCTTATGTGTGGAACACAGGTAATTGTTTTGAATGGGAACAATAGGTAAAGTCAAAAGATTGAATGATTGCAAAGGGACAGCTGTTGTTATTGAACGCAAGTACGTATCTTCCATCCTACGTATGTCCATTGCAGTACCACAGGTATCAACATCTGATGGACATTTTGTTTGGCCAGCTGCTTCTAGTAGTGCATGCGTTTGGTTTTGTTGACAGATGAGGGTTCTTGTACCTTGATACAAAGCCATAGTGCTTATATGGCACTCGTATATAGTGTTGTGACCCTAAGTTGTGTATTTTGCATTTGAGGTGATAATGTTACCTAGTGAGATGTAGCATTGAGTTGTACCGCATTTCGGATTTGTACGGTATTGTGTGGAAAGATTATGAATGTGTTTTGGATAAGTTATTCTGTCACTGTAGCGGATCTTACCTGTGCAGATATGAATTTGAATGTTATCTGACTGCATGAAATTGAAATTCACTTCCCCTTCTGTGACATGGCAATACCGTGATTTGCTGTCATCCTCTCACAGTTGGCTGTAGTCAGTTTTACATGCAGATGGCAGTAGCAGGTGTGGAAATGTAGCTGCTGTTGTATAGTTTGTAGTTATCAGTGTGGCAATGTGGCAACATGCGAACAATTTGAGAGAGAGTGGAGATGGGTCGGAGAAGAAGTGGAAATTTGAGGTCATCACTCAACCACTTGTTGCAATCTTGTCAGTAACATAAAAAGAACTGGCGTGCTTGTAGATGGACATCCGTAGGTCAACATCAAGGACTAATGGAAAGAGTTGTACACATCTGGAACTTTGCCTCGAATCTACACCTTGTAAGCTTCAAGTGACTTGCTTAACTGGGAATGTCAAAATGGAGTGCAAAAACCGCTACATAGTTACTGCAACAGCAGGCTTGAAAAAAAAGTTGCGCATTATGCTGCAGTCAGATTCTCCAGTGGCCAGACTTCTTATGTGTAACCAGTGTGTGTCAATCAGTTCATGACTGAGAAATTGATCCTGAGTTTGCAGTTTATTGAGACAAAACTTGGTGTTGTGTTTGTGGAACTGTGAATACACACAGTGACAGCTACAGCATGTGAGCCAGAAGAGGTGCAGTTCACACACAAGATTCTATTCCTACACAGCTACAGCGTGTGAGCCAGAAGAGGCGCAGTTCATACAGCAATTCCGTTCCTACACAGCTACAGCATGTGAGCCAGAAGCTGTATTGAAGCTAATGAGAATATACCTGGCTCGATGGAAAATATTTTCAGCACATCCTGCAATGCAGATATGTACAGCTGAATGTATAAAGTTACTGCAAGTCCACATTGACCACAGCAGCTGATGCAGTGTCTTCACACAGCGAGAATGCTGTGCTTTGGCTTGACTCACAAATGATCCCTATGTAGCTATTGCAATAATAAAAGTAAAACTGAGGTTCTTCTTATTCTGACAACATTAATGTTTGCACAGTCTGACGTGCTGCCACAGGCATTGTTTCTGCTGTGGAATTAATAACATTTCGGGAAATTGGGGGTGGGGTGGGGGTGGTAATGTAGTATAAGTTCAACACTTTAGGACCAGAAAAGGTAGATTTTGTGGCGGGCCTGAATCAGGTTTTAAAGTTGTAGCCTGCTGGATCTTTGGTAGACTTTGGAATTTTGGAGGATTGTGTTGCCTCCAATTTTAAGGTGAGAGAATTATGTCCAAGTGGAAACTGAAGTGATGTGGGGAAGGAAGTGGTTTTGATTGTGTAGGTAGATACAAAGAATGTGACCGGTCAACACTGTGGAGGGGAAGAAGGAATAGGTCTTTGTGCTGACTTACCGCTCACGTCAGGCAGTAAAGTTGAGAACACTGTGATAATGAATGATTTTTTTCGTTGCTAGTAATACCACCAGCATCTTGCTAGCCAGGAAAGCAGAGTGCGTGGATTGTGGCTTGTAAGGGAAATGATACAATTGAAGCTGCACTCTGACAACATCAACCAGAAGGCTGGGTTGTCCGTATTTGTATTTGAGAAGTTATTTTTTGTACGGAGCATGTAGAAAATGTGTGAAGTTCTGTTGCTGCTTTGCTGTCTGTAGAAACATTGCAATCAAGTGGTGGTCTTGTTTTGGGGTTCTGTGCCAAGTGTGTCAAATGTTCTGACATTTCGGAGGAACCCACCGCACGTGGCGTCTGGGTCACCGAATTAGCTGAAATGGATTTCAAGGAATGCTAAATTTAATTCCCATTTGCTTGTCCTCACAAGCTGCCTTCCTTAGCTGTGATTGGCCAAACACACACAAGCTTCTCTTTACCACTTCAGCATTCATTTGAAGCAGTTCAGTCACCCTGAAGATGGAGGCAGTATGTTCCTCTGAAATGTCAGCATGTGTAACCATTACACTATGTCACAAACCCTGAAAAAGACATCATTTGGTCAACAACTGCCATGAAGACTCGAAGACTGGTTGCACAGTGATTTTAGGTCGTATTTGTTGGGGAAATTGTACTATGAACACTGTCAGGTGGATGCTTGCTGCTGTAGAGTGGATTTGAGAAAACGAGGACTTGAAAGTTGTCCTGCATTGTACCCATAATCAGACAGCTGTTACTAACCTTGAAAGTCACATTAATTGTAACTGTATTTACGGTGTTACTAAGGAATGGAAGAGCATGTTTGTTATGGTGGTAGTGGTGATGGGTGTATATGTTGTTTTGGCATGCTGGTTTGCAGATGGCACTTCCTTTGTGTACTGAGGCATGGTGTCTATTTTAAAATGTTCATTGCTGGTAATGTTGGTAATGCCTGGTAGAAAAAAGTGCCAGTTATGCAGATGTAAGTGGAGAGTAGGTACGTGCCTCATCTTCGTAACACTAAAAGTGCCAATTTTAATTTGTACAGTGCCTGGCCACCATGTTTTAGATTGTCTGAGCTGTTCTTTTGGCATGGCAAAATGTAGAGAACATGTGCAGGAACTTAAAATGTGGGCAGAAATTATAAATGTTCCTTGACTGCTTGGTTCACATGAAATTCGAAGAGACACCACATGCTGTCAAATGCAGCAGTTGTGACATGTGGCCCAGGCAGGTGGCTAGCGGTGGGCATTGAACTAACAACAAGCTCAATTTGAAGTATTTATTGTATAAGCCACATTGTGTCATGTACACAAATTTTTCATGACGTTGATGTTGCTGGTTAAGAGGAAGGAGAGGTAGATAACAGAATATTTTTCAAAACTCCGTAACCACAAAACTGGAAAGTATTACGTACAGTAAGAGCATGGCAAATTATGTTTTGTCAGTGGTAATATAATATGTCAGTGACAAATTTGATGTTCAGATGACTGTGCATCATGATAAATTCTTATAATAAAACCAACTAGATGTACTAATTTCTCAAATTTATTTTTAGAATAAAACTCTACATGTTTCGGACAGTTCCTATGTTCATCATCAGGAGTTTTTTCACTGTACACACAGCAGTGGTATATGTCATACAGGTTTGCTGACAGGATCAGGACGGAACCAGTTCCGTCCTGATCCTGCTCGCAAGCTGTATGACATATACAGTTGCTGTGTGTAAGGTGAAGAACTCCTAATGATGGACAGAGGAACTGTCCAAAACATGTAGAGTTTTATTCTAAAAATAAATTTGAGAAATTAGTGCATCTAGTGGTTTTATTATAAGAATGTCGATGACAATTTTTTAATTACCTCCTGCGGGTTACATCAGGCATTAGGCATGTATATAGTGCCAGTTCAACTGACATCTGCTTGCCCAGAGGTTGAGAGTAGCTTTGCCTAACAGGCTTGATGGAGTAGGTTTTTTTTTTTTTTTTAATGGTACAGACTGATCTGATGCCTGCCCTGAAACATGGCATCTTGTTAATTATTATTATTATTATTGTTGTTGTTTTTTAAACACAAGATAATTGTCAACAAAATTATCTGAAATAGCATAATATTAGTTTGTATTGCAATCAAAATTTATTTGAATTTGAAATTTGTGTTACAAGAACAGACTTGTTGGCAATGTTAATAAAAATCCAACCAGATGCAACAGTATGCAGATATTTATTTACTGCAAAGTCACTCTACATGTTTCAGGTGTCACAACACCCATAATAAGGAGTACTAAAAACTGTAACCGCAACCTCTGGTACAGGTCATAATACCGGTACAGCTACTTCCCTCCAACATGGCCTGATCAGGCCACGTTGGAGGGAAGTAGCTGCACCGGAGGCTGCGGTTACAGTTTTTAGCACTTTGCAGTAAATAAATATCTGCATACTGTTGCATCTGGTTGGATTTTTATTAACATTGAATTATGATGCATGGAACCATGAGTTAATAAAAAAAAAAAAGACTTGTTGTCATCCATGTGTCCAGTTTTTTTTATTGTGATGCATAAGTGAGCAAGTGAAAATATTCTCTGTAAATTCCTTGCATTAATGCAGTTTTCAGCCAGTTTCATATGTTTTTCTGAAGTACCAAAGGTGGCCTATGTGGTGCAACAAAGTTGAGAGATCTCGTAATGCCATGTGTAATGTTCTGTCATTAAACCCCTTAGGATTAATGCATTTATACATGTTTAAGTCACTTAAAGAATGTTGCCATATATATGGATTTTACAAGAAGTTTTGTGAATCAACTGCAGCAGAGTACATTTTGTATTTGAATTTATTGATTGGTGCTTTGTTAGAGGCATCTTGATTCTTGTACCAGAATATTTCAGATCCCAACAGTACTCTCTGTAGTGACATCAGAGTTTTATATGGTGGTCCTATGAACTGCCATGAGGTCTGGTAGCAATGTGCCAGTGGTAAAGGGGAACGTCTGTAATATTGTTGGTAAATTGCTACCAGACTACGTAGTGTCACGTCCTAGAAGGTGGTACAGGGTGTTCTGTTTGATTCTTCATTGCCACCTCAGGCTTTAAAATTCATAATCTAGATGCAGAGTAAAAAATGGGTACTTGACTGAATTATATGTACGTATTCTTTCACATATTGGTTTGTTTGTTCCCACACCGTTGCTGACATTTTTATGTATATTGAAATATACAGGGGTATTCTTACTTTAGTTCAAATTTACATGCTTGGAATTCACTGGTTTATGAATAGCTTTCATTTATGATATAATAGAGATACACTTCTGAGGCTGTGAATTGGCATTTGTTTCCTCGTCGAGGGAAGTGTGGTTGGTTAAAGTAATTGAGGCTTCACTGGCTGGCACTTTGTCTTGTCATGGCATTGTTTTGTGGGGCAGTCTTGGAAACAAAGTCTACAGCATTGTGTGTGTTACGATGTTTAACAGCAATGAATGACTTATGTTTGTACTCGTCTTGACCTACTGTGTCATATTTGTTGAGTAAATGCTGTAACATCAGCTGCTGTTGATAATGCTGCTGTGCATTTCAGCCAGGTGTCTTTAACACTTTGAAGTCCAGATGCAGTCCATTCTGAATTTTCCATTGACATCACATACAAGGTTGAAGCCAGGGTGGATTGTGGCAGCTTTAGAATCAGACTGTTGGCATGATTTTTGTGTAAAGTGATTGAACCTGGTGGGACTGCATGGGATAAAATTGTCGGACTTTGTGGGTTGACGTGGAGTAAAATGGTTGGACCTGGTGGGACTACACATGGTAAAATAATTGGATGTGATCAGTCAAAGTGGGTTAAACGAACGGACCTCAAAGGGTTAATGAATCTTGTTTATATTCATCATTTCAGTTTACTGAATATGATGACAAAATTGTATAATCATTCTTATTTGCTGATAATTTAATGTAGCCTACATGCTGATAATACGAGTGCTGATTTTATTTCTTTTTTTTCCATTGTGTTTGAAGACGAGTACAATCTAAATCCTGGTTTAGAATGGGAGGACGAGTTTACAGGTAGGTCCATGCCCCTGCTTATTGCCCATCCCTGGATCCCACGTTATCCTGCCTGATTGCCTGGCTATACTGTTTCACTTTTTCTGCCTCACAGTATCAGGCATTGGCACTTACAATAAAAGTTAAAATTCCAATATTGACTGCTTGAAGGACAATGCATTCGTAGTGAGTGATGGAGGTTCGCAACTTGTCCACAGCATGGAACATGCATTAACATTCATATGTAGTCTGTTTAATGTGTGTCATGCAAGAGTGTGTGTTACATTCCTTATCTTCAGCATAGATGTCAATAACAACAAATGACAGATGGACCTCTATTTTTCATATAATTGCTGGACTAAGTGAAACATTCTTCTGTGGGGTACATTGCCTATTGATTTCTAAAAGTAGAAATAAGGCACTGATGCATCTTGACAGTGGACTGATCATGAAAAATACTTTTAGGTGCTTGTTAGAGATCGATGGAAGTGTGAGGTACACGGTACATGATCCAGGTGGAATGGTGGGTGGGTGAGATGCTGCTGAGGGCATTTGGGGATGCATAATGCATTTTGCTTGAGTTCCTGGACCATAAAAAAAACATTGAAGGACAGCATGTGTGATGTGGTGATGAGACAAAGGCAGGGTGCACCAGTGGTTGCACTCTGTTGTGTGTTTGCCCGGGTAATAGTACAGTGAAATAGAGCATGTGTGTGTGTGTGTGTGTGTGTGTGGTATAGCTCACTTGTTTGTGGGTCATCTGTATTGAAGTAACAAGAGCGTAACACAACTCTGTGCCTTACTTATTTTTCACCCACTGCATGTGCTAAGGTATAAAATATATGTATTGGACACGTAATGATTCTTGCAACTCATAAAACCATCCAATTTTTATTACATATCTGTCAGCTCACAGTTTCGTGATTGTGTTCTTGCTGACCTGACGTCATCAAGTGCTGCTCTCAGTACATTGGCTTCACATTCACATCAGTACCATTATAAATTTGCCTGGCATGTACTTTGTAGTAATTTTACTGCATTGCCTTTACTAGAATTATTTTGTAAACCAAATTGCCCACCTGCATATCCAATTTTATGAACTGGAGTACTGTTACAAGCTGCGTGATTTTAACATTATAGGATAGCGCTACTAACCTTGTCACAGTTTCTGGTAAGTTTGAGGCAGTGTCATATCTAGTGGAGACTTTACAGCATAATGGCTGAATTATTTGCATGAGGAAGTAATGAAAGAGTTATACTAAAGTAAAAGATGGTTTGAAACAATTCCACCCCCCCCCCCCCCCCCATATAAAAAAAAATGTTTCTTTTTACTCAAACAAAAGATTTT
>Ga0123353_10012217_pt1 | contig 12184 bp, 8 predicted proteins | sample TergutLab28metaG_3_FD_92763 | JGI IMG/M metagenome (GOLD analysis project Ga0123353, IMG submission 92763) | Labiotermes labralis P3 segment gut microbial communities from Petit-Saut dam, French Guiana - Lab288 P3 | ecosystem: Host-associated > Arthropoda: Insects > Digestive system > Gut ... | reverse complement strand
GGAGGTCGCGATCCTCGACGACGGGTCCAACGGACCCGTCGACCCCCACGACCTGCTGCTGAACGAAATTCTCGCCAACCTGAAGACCTTTGGGCTGGATGTCCGCGGCGGGTTCGTCGTCAATGGCATGGACGTGGAGGTGCTCCAAGCCGCCCACGGCTGGCTCGTGGACGAACGCCCGCCCTCGCGACTGAGCCGCCAACGCCCGGTCGCCCTGGTGTTTTTCTCGCACCAGAAGGGCATGGACATTCATGTGCGGCAGGTCTGGCAGCGGGGTTTGCACATCGAGGTGCAGTATGACAAGGTGCCCCGCGACGACCAGGAATACAGCGCCCAGATCGCGATCATCCCGCTCAACACGCTTCCGGCGGGCATGTTGAAGGTGGTCCTCCACGGTCAATTGGATCCGGCGGCGGCATCGGACGACACGCCAACGAGCGACGCGCCGAAGAACGACACCACAGGCCGCGGGACGTGGATGAGAATAAAACGGGGTGTGCCATGATGCACAGAGCGATCTTGACGGTCGCCGTGCTCGGCCTGGCGGCCGGCGCGGCGTGGGCGGATGACGACGAGGGACCGTCGCCGCTTCGCACGGCGCTGTACGAACTGGACCAGATGCGGGATGGCCGAAACACGTCCTACGACAAGGTGGAGGCGGGGGCTCAGCGGCTGCTGAAGGAATACACCAAGCCGGAAGAACACGGCAAAATATACTTCACGCTCGCGAGCGTCTACGCGCAATCGGCGGGCAATCAGGCCGAACCGCGCGCCAAGGCCATCCAGTGGTGCAAGAAAGCGCTGGAGTTTCCGCTGGACATCAAGAGCCAGCAACGGATGTGCACCTATCTGGGCGACTCGATTTCGGTGTCGCTTCCCATCGCCAACTCGCGAGGCGAGGGTTGGCCCGCCCTCCGGCGGGAGGCGGTGGTGCCGTATCTCCGGGGACTCAAGGCCCTGCTGCCGTACGACCTCCCCAACGAACCGATCACGCCGCCCGAGCCGCCAGCCAAGATCGGGCGAATGATCGCCGACCCCGCCGATGCCGAGCACCAGAAGCGGGTCGAGGAGTACGAGAGGCAAATCGAGGCCCTCAGGAAAATCCGGTTTACGAACGACCTGATTGAGTGCCGCGAGATCCAGACGAGACAGATCGCCGGGCTGTATTTCAAGACACCGGCCAGTGACGAGCTGGTTGCGCTCGACGAACTGGAAACGATCGCCAGGGACGTGTTGCAGGACGACAAAGCCGTCGCGAACCTGATCGCCACGGTCAAGGCCATCGAGCACGAACGCGAACAAAAACGCGCGGCCCGCGCGGCGACCACCCGCCCCGCACCGTAGCACGGGCGTCCCGCCCGTGAGTCGCATGGGCGTCTCGCCCATGCAACGCGGCCTTGGACGAAACGCTTTGTGTAGCGCGGGCGGCAAGGGTTCGTGGGACGAGATTCCAGCCGGCCTTGCCACGGGCGAGACGCCCATGCTACGGTTCAGTCAAACCATTCCAACCGGCGGCCGTAGACGTCGTAGAGCAGTCCGGTCAGGCGGCCCACGAGCATCATGCAGTACAGGGCGGTGAAACTGAGCAGGACATGACCGGGGATTCCCCACCCGAGCAGGTACTCCGCCAGCAGGCGGAATGCGGCCAGCAGCCCAATCAGCAGGGCGGACACGACCAGGTACGACGGACCGATACGGGCAATGGCCGGCAGCACCATGTGGGGCCCGACGGCGGAGAGTTGACCCCACAAGCAGACCGCCAGAAGCGACATCGGAAAATACACCCCGCCCCCCGCCAGGAACACCCATCCCAGAATGTCCGTAAACGGAGCGCTTCCCGTACTCGGGCTCCACGTTTCCGCGGCCAGCCACGTCAGCCACGGAGAAAACGAAACCGCCACGCACGTCAGCACCTGGAGAAGCGATTGATCATCCTTGATGTCCAACAAGTCAGGCCAGCCCGGCGGGTCGGGCTCGCCCCGTGCGGATTCACCGACAATTTTCATCATGTAGCACAGCAGATACCCCGCCAGTCCGCAGAAGGCGTACCACTTGAAAGCACGAATACCAGGGAGATAGTAGATCGCGTCCAGCAACAAGAACAGCACGGTGCCGACCAGGAGGATCCATTTCCCCCGGCCTTGGAATGGGTACGAGGCGGACAGGAAAAACTCCGCGGCGTCGCCATGACCGGCCTGGGCGGCGCGATGCTGGCGGTGCCGCCGGAGTTTTCGCGGGTCGAACGATTTGAGGCGGTCGCCGCAGTAGGGACATGCGCGTAAGCCGGCCCTGGCGGCCTCAATCACGCACACGTTGCAGAGGGCGGCATCGCATGTGGGGCAAAACCACGACGCCTTGCGTCCGCGATGCTTCATGCACTCGTGAGAGGACTGGGACATGTTGGTTTTTCATTTGCTCGATGGTGAAACCGCACCGCCAGTTCGAGGGAAACGTCTCGTTAACTGGTTGACTTGTTAACTGGACAAAACCACCAGTTAACGAGTCAACCAGTTAACGAAAACGTTCCCTCGAACCAACGGTTCGTCTTCACCCATGCGCCTCGCAAAACGGCCTACTTCTTCGGCGGGAGCGGGTTGGCGACGAAATCGCCGCCTCGGCACCATTTGAGGTAGTTCAGGCCGTGGACCTGGCCGGTCATTTCCAGTTCTTTGCAGTAGACCGGGTCGTGCCATCCTTCGATGTCGATGGAGCCCTCGAACCCGGACTGGCGGAGGATCGTGATGATGTCGCGCCAGTTGCTGTCGCCGAATCCCGGCGTGCGGTGGAACACGAACGGTTTTGGCCCGTAAATTCCGTGCTCGCGGATGACGTCCCAGCAGACGGTGGCGTCCTTGCCGTGCAGGCAGAAGATGCGCTTGGCCCACTTGCGGAGCTGCGGGATCGGGTCGATCAGGGCGTACATCTGGTGGCAGGGTTCCCACTGAAGGCCCATGTTCGGCGCCTGGTCGACGGCCTCGAGCATGAGGGTCCATCCATCGGGGCTTTGGGCCATGTTCCAGTCGCCTTTTTGCCAGTCACCGCCCATCTGGCAATTTTCGAAGGCGATGCGGACGCCCTTGTCGGCGGCCCGTTTGAGCAGCGGGCCGAACACCTTGGCGAAGCGGTCGACGCTCTGGTCGATGGGAACGTCCACCACGCGACCGGCGAACCCGGTGACGATCATGTTCTCGCCGAACAGACCGGCCACGTCGATGAGTTTCTTCCAGCCGTCGCGGGTCGCCGCGGCCTGGTCGCTGGTGTGCAGCGGGTTTCCGAACATGCTCAGCGAGCTGATCACCGCGTCGCTGCCCGCCAGCGCCGCCTTGACCTCCTTGGCCGTCTGCTTGAGGTCGGTATCACCCAGCGTCTGCCACCACGACAGCGAGAACGACTCAAACCCATGCGGCAGAATCTGCCGAATGTAGTTACCGTAATCGCCCGTCACCATTGTCCCGATACGAATCTTTTCCTTGAACATGTTGTCCTTTCATTGTTCGTTGGTAAGGAAAATTGGTTGGTTACTTAATGTCCAATCTCGTCCCGTCGATCAACTGTTTGGCCACATGACCGTTGGCGTAGCGGCGGATGACGCCGGCGCGGCCTTGGAAGGCCACCGTGTCGTCCTCGTATACGAACGGATACGCGGCCAGCAGCAGCGTGTCGCGGTACGGACCCTCGACACCGGGCCCGGAGCCCTCGACCACCAGCACGCGCCCGCTGGCCAATCGCCGCGTGCGGAACGGTTCCTGTCCCGGAGCGAGCGGGGCCACCAGCACGCGCCAGTCGTTTTGCTTGCTCTGCTGCGCGCTGATGTGCCGCATCACGCTCCACTCGCCGGGGACGATGTTCGGTTTGACCGGCGACACGAACTCGGCCATCAGGTCCACACCGTAGAGCCCCTTGAACCGCGCCCGCGAACCCTCGACCTGCACCTCCGACGATTCGGCGTGCAGCCACCATTTGTGCGTGCACGCGCACCGCTGCACGCTGTCGAGCACGAACATGTAATGCGGTTTGACGAAGAGCAGGAAACGGCGGTACTCAATGTCGGCTGGCAGCATATCCCAGTAGATCAATTCGGGATCGCGCAGGTTGTTGACGGAAAGGTTGGCCACCAGAAGGTCCGCCAGCGGACCCGACGCCCACGACTCGGCCGGGCGGGTCAGCTCGGGTCCGAGATAGCCGCTGTTCTTGCCGTCGAACTCGAGGCAGTTGTGGTTCCGCGTCGAGGTGCATCCGACCTGCCGCCCGTCGACGCGCGTGTTGTATCCGAAGTCGCCCGCGACGCTTTTGCCGTACGCGAAAATCGTGAATCCGCCCTCGTCGAAGTCGTTGTGGTGCGTTCCAGTTCCGCACTTGGTGAGGAACATCACCTCGTCGGGCGTCTCCGGGTTTCCGCGGTTGACGGCGAAGGTTCCCGTCAGCAGGGAGCTGTGGAGGTCCAGTTTGTCCAGGCCTGGCAGGGACGGATCGGCCAGCAGGAGGAACGTGAGGTCGTTGTACGAGTTCGAGGTCGGTCGGCCGGCCCGTCGCCAGGTGGTCATGCAGCGTTTGGAGAACGGCGCGTCGCTGTCGCGGTAGATCGCCGCCGCAACGGCCAATTCGCACGGTAAGGGCATGTCGCTACAGTTGTTGGCGGAGTTTCCGCTTCCGGGCAGCACGGCGACTTTGGCCGGTTCGACGTCCATGAACCGCCACGGAACGGCGAACATGGCCTTTCCCGCCCGCGTGGGCTCGATCGGCGGAGACTGCACGCGGGTGAACCACTCGAATTGATTCCGTAGCCGCGGGTGCTGGAAGAAGTCCCGCTCGCCGTTGACCCGCCGCAGCGACAGGGCCAATTGGTGCGACATCACCAGCGAGTGCGAATGGTAGTTGGGGCTTTCGCAGTAGGACCCGCTGTCGTAGAAGTGCACCTCGAGCTGGCGGTCGAGCAGTTGGCTGGCCTCTTTCCGCCAGGCGGCCGCTTGCGGGTGCGTGCGGAAACAGCAGCCCATCATGCCGTAGGTGGTGAAATACTCGGTTTCGAAATTGGGCGGGCAGATCGCGTCTCCGATGGTGCGTCCCAGCCCGTTGTACCAGTTGTTGGGGTCGTTGAAATCGGCGAGATTCCACTGCTTGGGGAAAAATTCCGGGTCGTTCTGGCAGTAGGCGATGAACGCGAAATCGCGACGGAGCGTGCGGTCGGTTTCGGCGTCGATGAACCCGCCGGACATCAGCACGTCGTAGACCTGGAGCCACATTTTCGTGATCCGCCCGTCGAAGATGCACATCGCGTTCATCATGCCCTTCGTCCAGATGCTGTCCAGGAGGGACTTGACTTCGGCCTGGAGCCGCTCAAGGGACTGTTTGGCGAAACTCTCGTCGCCCAGCGCGACCCAGACGGTGGCGCAGTTGGCCGCTCCGGGCGTGGAGGACCAGACTCGGGCGTCAGACGTCAGTTCGTTCACGACGTGCGGGGGCAGGGTGTATCCGTTGCGGAGGGCGTGAGCCCAGGCGGTGTAGACGCGGCGGAGTTCGCCGTCGGCCGCCACGCGGGCGCGGGCCTTGGTGATCGCGTCGGTGTCGCTTTGCAGGAACGGGCGCTGCGGTTCGGCGGAGGCGTCCCAGTCCAGCACCCAGTGGCGGACCTTTTCCAGCGGCAGGTCACAGTAGCGCGTTTTGACGACGGCGATGTTCACCTGTCCGCGGGGGGTGTCCATGGTGGTGTTTTTGTCCGCGCGGCCACAGAGCAGCGCGTAGACTTTCGTTCCGCCCTGCAACGGCGTTTCGAAGGCCAGCAGATCGGGCGGTCCGGCGTGCAGACGGATGCGGTTGACGCTGAGGTTGTTCCAGCGGCCACTATCGAACTGCGTGATGCCGACGAACGGTTCGCCGCCGTCGCGCCACAGGCCGACCCAGGAGAGGCTCATCTGGTCGTGCCCGCTGTGGAAGTCGATGGTCGCGAGCGTTTCGTCGCGGCCGTGGTCGAGTTCCCGGACGACCAGGGGGCGGCGGCCTGGAACGCCGCAGGTGAACATGCGGTCGGGGTCGAGTCCCGGTTTGACGTTGAAGACGCTGACCAGATCGCTGTCGTGGCTGGAGGTTTCCTCGATACGGACCAGTTCGTCCCCGGCGTAGAGCGTGCATTCGAAGCGGGCCAGTTTCACGCGCTCGTAGTGCAGCGTGGTGGTCCACCGGACAAAGAGCGGACCATCGCTCGTGAGCGTGGTGGTGGCGATGACGTCGCGGCTGGCACGGACGCGGCCTTGACCCAGCCACGGGCCGTCGGCGTGTTTCATGGACAGCACGGGGCCGGGCGCGTCGGCGGCGGGATAGACGCCGCTGGTCGGCACGCGAACGGTCAGTTGACCGTTGGAGAATTCCCATGGTTGGCCGACGGATTGCGGCGGGCGGGCCTGCGCGCGGTCGCGGTACTCGGCCGGCTTGCCGGACTTGAGCGTGAGCGTGACGGACTGATCGGCGGACAGGCCCAGCCGCGTCCACGCCCGGCAGGTGGCGATCGACCCGTCGGGGTGGCGCGTCACGTCGGTGATTTGCGTCGGAAGGGCTTTGCCGCCGGCGAACAGCGCCAGCCCGTCGGCGACCTGCTCGCCCGGTGAAAACGCGGCGTCAAACACAAGCAACTCATCGTCCCAGGCCCGGCCCATCGGTTCGCGAACGAGATACGTGTTTTTCATGTGCGGTGTCCTTTGTTGTTCCTTTTTGACGTGTTATACGGTTTTCATACCATAGCCAGTAGCCAATAGCCAGTAGCCAATAGGGTTTTCGGTGCATAACGGTAAAAGCGAACGTCGCGTTCGAGAGAGTGGTCTTGCTGCTTCGCGGACTCGATGGTCGGTGAGCATGGACATTCCTGACGATCTCCGAGTCAGCGAAGCATCGGGACCATTCTCTCGAACGAACGGATCGCGTTTACCTTCACGCACCGAAAACCCTGTTGGCTACTGGCTATTGGCTACTGGCTGTCATCACAACGGCGGCAGGTCCGCGTTTCGGCGGCCTGGGTTGATCAGGCGGAGACTTTCCTGCGGTGTGGCGAGCCGTTCCTCGACGTTGACAACGGCGTGGGCGTACATGGGGCGTTGGCGGTCGAGGTTGGGCAGTCCATGAAAAAATCCCGGAACCTCGCCCATCGGCGTGACGATCATGCCGTGCCCCATGTGGTAGAGCCGCCGCCCGTCGAACCCGCACATGTTCACCGCCGCCAGCGCCCGCCCATGACGGATGCAGTCGTTGATGGCCTCTTTGGGCGGGCAGAACGTCAGTTCCAGCCACCGGAGGTACGTGTCCCGCCCGGCCTGCGTGCGAAGTTCAGCCGTGGTCACGCGGTCGGGACGGAACCCGCCCGCCCCGGCGGGATTGAACTGCACCTCCACACCGTGATAGGCCAATGTGCCGCTGAGATTCTGCAACCCGCCGTCGGCGCAGATCGTGATGACGCACTTCACGTCGTTGATGTCGAAGCAGGTCAGCAGCGGACCGTCGACGGGTTGCCCGATCTCGTCGCTTTCGCTCTGGTAGGTCAGCGGGGCCGGGGCATCCAGAGGCTGTTCGTTCCGCGTCACGCGGTTTTTTCGTTGGATCAGATACGACCCGTCGGGACGGACCACGTAATGGGCGAGGTAGCGTTTTCCTGCGGCGGACTCGACAAACCCCGCCAGCAGGGTGACGTTCGTTTCCCTGGCGGTGGCGGTCAGTACGCGGTAGATGGGCCCTTCGCCCGCCGGTTCAGCCGTGGCGAGCACGTCGTCGTAGCACCCGTACCCGCTGGCCGACAATTCGGGCGTCAGCAGGACATCGGCTTTATCTTCGGCCGCTCGGCGGGCAAAGGCGATAATCTGCTGCAAATTCGCGCCCACGTCTCCAGGCTTGCTCGTGGTCGAACCGATGGCGATGTGAATGGTTTTCATGATGGCGACATTGTACGACAATCCCGATAAATGGGAAGACCCTTCGTGGGCAGGGCCCAGGGCTTTTCAGTTCTCGCGGAAGGCGAGATCCTTTTTACCACAGAGGCACAGAGGACCACAGAGAAGGACGCTGGCATGGGAAGTGCTTCACGAGTTCGGCGTTTCGTTCGATTCCCAGCGTCCTTCTCTGTGGTCCTCTGTGCCTCTGTGGTAAAGAAAATTTCATTTTCTGCAAGAACTGAAAGACCCTGGGGCAGGGCCAGGGCGATCGCATCTACATTTTTTTCGTGCGGTTTTCGCGATGGACGCGTTGTAAATCCGAAGCACGAAATCCGAAATCCGAAACAAATCCCAAAAACCAAACCGCAGAAAATTCCAAACCCAGACGGCGACGCCATGCGTCAAGGCGCACAAGGCCGTTTGGAGTTTGGGATTTTCTTTTTTGGGATTTGTTTCGGATTTCGAATTTCGTGCTTCGGATTTGTGACGATTCCGTCGCGAAAAGACGCGTCGAAAACGAGAAAATTTCGATGCGATGGCCCTGCCTTCCTGGGACGTCAACGCAACGCCAATGCCGCCTGGGCGGCGGCGTATCCGGCGGGATGGCCCAGGTCGTGCGCCTGGCCGATAATCTGGCAGAGGAGGTAGTCTTTTGGGTGCCGCTCCAGCAGTTTCCGCTGGGCGGCGGCGAAGGAGATTTCACCGTGCTCGTCAGGCCTGACGTGGGACAGCGGCGTGAAAATCTCGCTCGTGAACGCGTAAATGCCCGCGTGGGCGAGGAACTGGCCTTCCGGCAGTCCCGGCGTGACCAGCCGCTCATGGGCCTCCGAGGGCGTGGGCTTTTCGATGAATTCCACAGCGCGGAAAATCGTCGGCGCGGGCATTATCATCTCCGCGTCCTCGTTCGCCATCGGCACGCCTCGGGCGACGCCCACACGGCCGAGGTCCGCTTCGCCCACCGGCTGCATACCGATCATGGCCGTGGGGTTGTGCGTCGCGAACGCGCGGGCAACCTGGGCGATGCACGACTCCGCGCCGGACGGCCAAGTATGAATGTAGTCGCCCAGCAGCAGCAGAAACGGGTAGCGCCCGACGAAGGGCTCGGCCCGCAGCACCGCGTCGCCAAACCCCAGCGGCCGATCTTGGACCACGAAATGCAGCGTCGGCAGTGGAGGATCGGCGTCGGCGTAACCCGCCTCGCCGCGGGCGGCCTGGAAATAGCACGCGAGCCGTTCATGCTGCGCGGGCGAAACCACCACGGCCGCCTCGACCACGCCCGCGTCGCGCGCGGCGGCGACCAGCCAGTGAATGGCCGCCCGGCATCGCCCAGCCGCGTCCGTCAACGGCAACAGGCACTTGGGCACCACGGCGGATATCGGCAACATGCGCGTACCCAGCCCGGCCACCGGAATGACCGCCTTGGTAATCACCGCGTCACGTTTTCCCGTTCCCGCCGGCCGGGGTCGCGGAGGACTTGGCGGGTTGTTTTGTCGTGGTAGCCGTCGCGGGGGAACTGGAGGCCGACCCGTTGCCCGCGCCGGAAGCGGAAGCGGACGCCTCGCCGCCCGAGGCCTTCGCACCGGCCTCCTTCGCCCCACCGCCCGCGCTCGCACCGTCGCCTTGCGACGGGCTCGCCGAACCGCCCGTGCCGGAGGAGTCCTTCCTGGCCGCCTCGCTGTACTCCTTACCGCGATAGTCCGTACAGTAGAATCCGCTGCCCTTGAAAATGATCCCCGCGCCGGTCCCGATCAGGCGGCGGACCTTCCGCTTGCCGCACACCGGACACTTCTTCACCGCCGCCGCCGTGATACTCTGAAACAATTCAAAGCGATGCTCACACGCGCCGCATTCGTAGTCATACGTTGGCATACTGTTTTTCTTGAAAATTCGTTGATCGCAAAACCATTACTTCGTCAGCGTCCACCTCACACCGCAGTCCATGGAGCGTTCCCAGTACGGGTGCAGCGTCAGGCCGTTGAGTTTGGTGGCCGCCTTGTCCACGCCGAGATCGCAGTGCAGGCCTCGGTTGTCGCCCGCGCGGAGCATGATGCCCAGCGTCGTGCCGGCTTCGAGTTTGATCGTCGGGATTTCCTCGCGCGGAATGGCCAACTCGTACGTGTACGTGTCGCCGTCGAGCTTCACGACGTGCTTGGCGCCCTTGACCGCTCCGGTGGTAATCTCACCGCGCGGTTGGCGCGGGAGATCGTGAATCCGTGCTATTCCAGGGGCCAACTGACGCCAGCACTCGCTCTTACCGTCACCGCAGAGGTAGAGCGAGTATTCATAATCCGTGTCCGGGACGGCATGGAAACCGTAGGGCACCTTGTCCGTGGTCGGTTTCAGGTCGTGCCAATCGTCCTTCGAGACACTGATGGCGATCTGGAGCCGGTCGCGACGGAACGGAATGGCCCGCTCGGGGCTGTTGCTGTACACGTAGGGAACGGAAGCAAAACTCTTGTCCGGATGTTTCTCCAGGAATTCTTTGTACGGTGAGAGTTTGTCCGACGCGGCCGTGTGGAAGAACAAGTTCTCGTCGCGGCCTTCCATGCGTTCGCCCGTGGCGTCGGGTGTTTTGTCGCGGACGCGGGCGGCGACATAGAGATAATTCTCGTTCCAGGCGAGTTTGAATTCCGCGAACGACCCGTCGGGCAACTGGTCCTTGAGGTCCAGCCAGGGGCGGCGCATCAGCTCGGTCTTGTCGGCCTCGACGGGGCCGGCGATGACCGTCACACCGGGGATGTCTTTCCAGTCGTCGAGGTTTCCGTCGACGGTGATCGTCGCCTTGGGAACGATGCAGACGTTCATCACTTCGGCGTACTCGGCCTTTCCGGCATCGCTGTCGAAGACGAACGAGAACGGGTAGGCGTTGCTCGGTGTCGGCGTGGCATACTCGACGGTGAAGGACATCGTCTTCGTCTCGCCCGCGGCCAGCGTCACCTCGTTCGGGTGAGTCTTGAACCCAATCTCCTTCGGTTCCGTCATGATCAGCTTGCCCGTGATCGTGCGGTTGAGGCAGTTGTGGATGTCCACGTTCAGCACCGCGCCCACAGCCAGCGGCGTGTTGAAATCGCGCGGGATGATCTCCACCGGCCTCTTGCCGGTGATCCTGGCCGCCTTGAGCCGTTCCGCGGCCGCCCTGGGGCCTTTGTCGCAGAGGATATACGTCGGGAAAATCGACATCGGAAGCGTGACGGTCTTCTGGCCAACGTAGGCAGGGTTGCCCGCGAGGTCGTGGAATTTCAGCAGGCCGTCCGCGTTGTCGATCACCATCTCGCCGCCGCCGGCGGCATCCACCTGCGACCAGAGGCGGTCCTTGGCGTTCGTGTCGCCGATGCCGACGCTCACCAACTGTCCGAACATCACCAGCAGGGCGTCTTTGTCGTCGTCTTTACCGAACTGGAACACCCATGGCAGGTGATCCTTGAACACCATGCGTTCAAACTCCTTGCCGGTGACGAAATAGTTAAACGCCGCCGTCGCCGCCACCACGGGCGTGGGAGTCATGTACCTGTCCGTTATGCCGGGCAGCGGATCGAACAAAACTTCCGGGTGCCACGGAGAAATTCGCTTCTGACCCGAGGCCATGAACTGCGCCACCGCCTGTGGCAGTTGATATTCCGCGCCGACAAACCACGTCTCGGTCTCCATCGACCACTTTCCGCGCGAGGCCGCCACCATCGGTCCGTAGCACATGCTCGGAACGACGTAGTGATCCGTGAAAATATCCACGTATTGATCGAACTCATTCGTCCCGTTGCTGTAGAGCTTGTCCTCGGTGTTCATGATCGACGAGGCCGCCAGCAACCGGATGTCCGGGCTGACCGACCGCGCCGCCCGGGCGATCGTCCGCTGAATCTCGCGGTATTCGATGCAGTCGCGCGCCCAACCGCTGATCCCGCCGCCCTCCCACGGTTCGTTATAATTTTCCAGTCCCCACAACGCGCCCTTACCGTCCTTCCAGTATCGCTCGCAGAACGCGGTGATCCATTTCTCGTACCGCGGATACAGTTCCGGTTTGCACAGCCAGTCGCCCGTTCCGTTGTACCCGGCGGTCTCGGGGCTCCATCCGCTGGCGGGCGTGGGCTCGCCAAAGTAGTGCGTCCACCACGGATGCGAGGCCAGCGTGACCATGACTTTCACCCCCGCGGCGGAGGCAGCATTGAAAATCTTGTCATAGTCGTCCCAGTGATACTCGCCCTTCTCATCTTCCGACCAGCTCAACTCGCTCCGCCACCCGCGGACGCCCATGCGGTAATACTGCTGCGCCCGCT
>Ga0123353_10012215_pt1 | contig 12185 bp, 12 predicted proteins | sample TergutLab28metaG_3_FD_92763 | JGI IMG/M metagenome (GOLD analysis project Ga0123353, IMG submission 92763) | Labiotermes labralis P3 segment gut microbial communities from Petit-Saut dam, French Guiana - Lab288 P3 | ecosystem: Host-associated > Arthropoda: Insects > Digestive system > Gut ... | reverse complement strand
TGGGGGGTGAGCTCCGATTGGGCGCGGATGACCTTGCTCTTCACCGCGCCGCCTGTGGTGAGCAGGGCCAGCATCGCCATGGTGCGGCCCAGGGGCGCGATCTCGATGCGCTTGACGCGGATCTCCGCCCCCGCGGCGGGCACGCACAGCGCCGTGCAGGCGGTGAGTTCGGCCAGCAGCTTGCCCGCGTTTTCCAGCAGCCGCTCCGGTTCCCGGGCGCGGTGGCGCAGCTCTGCTTCCAGGCGATTGCGTTCTTCGGCGGGGAGTTCGCGCAAGGGCAGCAGGTTGTCGATATAGTAGCGGTAGCCCAGGGGGGAGGGGATGCGCCCGGCCGAGGTGTGGGGTTGTTCCAGGTAGCCAAGCTCGGCCAGCTGGGCCATCTCGTTGCGGATGGTGGCCGAGGAGATCTCGTCCGGCAGGAACTCCATGAGCCGCTTGGAGCCCACGGGTTCGCCGGTGGCGTTGTAGAGCTCCACCACCGCGGCCAGGATGCGCTGCTTGCGCTGGCTGGGGTTCATCGGCACCATCCTTTCGTGTGGATTGGGTTGTCGTATGTGCGGGCGGCAGGTTGCCGCCCCTACAGCCCTTTTCATGAAATTAGCACTCGTGTTGCACGAGTGCCAGCACTATCTTTATCATACCCTTTTTTGGAGTGGATGTCAATTGGTTAAATGTAAATGATTTGTAAATTGTGGGAGGAAGGTCGCTCCGCGATACTCCCTCATCCGCTGCGGCGGGAGCTCCTTACAGTCGTGTCGGCTACGCCGATCCCTCACGAGGGAGCCAAGGGTTTGTTACCGAAAGAATGCAGACGTTGCGAAAAAGAATCCCCCGGCTCCCTCGTGAGGGCGCTGTCGCCTCGGGCGACTGAGGGAGCATCGCGAAGCGCTGTGTTTCACCCCTCCGCCAGCCTTTCCAAAAATCCCATGGTCAGCGGCAATGCGCGCTTGCCGAATGTATCAATCAAAAAGTGGCGCAGGGCCGGCAGCTCGTACTTTAGCGCGCCGGGGTCGGCGCAGTCCAGGCGGCGCAGGGCCTTGTGGTAGAAAAAGCCGTCCAGGGCCTCGGTGGGGCGCAGGCCGCAGGCCAGGCACACGCTGCCGAAGGCGCGCAACTGCGCCTGCGCCTGCGCGCCCAGGCTCAGCTCCATGAACTCGGCCAGGTGCTGCTCCACCAGGCCGTAGAGCCGCAGGGTCTCCTCCGGCAGGGGGTAGACCTCCCGGGCGTGGGCGAAGAGATTGCGCAATTGCCGGGCGGGGAGAGGGGCCGGGCGCTCCAGGGGGGTGAGGAAGGCCTTTGCGCCCTGTTGGGCGGGCAGGCAGAACTCCATGCTTGACGCGCGCAGATGGGATGTGGGTGGAGGCGCCGCGGGGGGCAGCGTGCCGACCAGCCAGAGATTGCCCGGCCAGGGCAGCGCGCCGTTCTGCATCAGCAGGGGGTCGCCCGGCCAGGAGGTTTCCGCCAGGGTGATCTGGCGCGCGAGGTTCGCCCGGTTGTGGGAGAGGGAGAGCAGGGGCAGCAGTTCCGAGAGGCAGCGGGGCGGCGCGACGTTTACGCCCTCGAGCACGGTGAGGACCACGCCCTCGTTGTAGCCCGCCTCGTAGATCGCCCGCAGCAGGTCGGTTTCGCGGTAGCGCCGGGAGACGGGGTCGGGCTCACCCAGCAGGTCCGCCGGGCGGGTCCAGCCGAGCTGCATGGGGGTGATCTCTATGTTCTGCCCCCAGGCCGCCGCCACGGCGCGGCAGAGCGTCAGCGGGCCGCGTTCGGTGTCCTCGCTGCGCAGGAGCAGGAAATCGGAGGCCGCCATGGCCCCCAGAAAGCAGGCGAACAGCGGGCGGCCCGCGTAAAGGCCGAAGTGGGCGGCGGCAAAACGCCGCAGGTGCTCGGCAACCTGGGGCAGCACCTGCGGTGCGGCTCCGGCCTTCGGCTCTGTAAACGAAAGATCATCCGTGATGACGTTTTCGTATCGCTCGTCCACCGCGCGCAGCAGGGGGAAGCGGCTGAAATCGCTTTGCCGCGCGGCGGCCTCCTCCTCCGGCGAATCGGGCGCGAAGATGGGCGCGGGCTCGCCGAGGCGCAGGCGCAGGGTTTCCCGCTGCAGGGCCGCGATCTCGTCGAGCAGGGCCTGGCGGTCACGCAGGAGTTGCTTTTTACGGATTTTCATCGGCCTCTCCTTTTACACATCAATGAAGCATTAAGCATAAAACATTACACCGTCGTTACCAACACCCGGACGCCGCCGTCCACGCTGTATCCGCCCGCGCCGGCGGGGATGAGGACGCTGCCGCCCTTGGCCAGGGGCAGTTCCGTACCCCGCCAATTGAGATTTGCGCCGCCGTGCGCTTCGAGGACCAGCAGGTGGACGAAGCTTTCGTCCCCGGCCTCATCGGAGAAGCCGGAAGGGGAACGGCGCTCCGCCACGGTGAAATACTCGCACGCGCACAGGCGCCTGGTGTCGCCCAGCCCCTGCTTTTGCCGCGGGGGCTCCCAGGGCAGCAGGTCGGTGACAGCCAAGGCCTGCTGGACATGCAGCTGGCGCGGTTGGCCGTCCTGCAGGCGGTTGTAGTCGTAGACGCGGTAGGTGGTGTCGGAGCTCTGCTGCACCTCGGCCAGGAGCACGCCCGCGCCGATGGCGTGCAGCGTGCCCGCCGGGATGAAATAGAAATCGCCCGGCGCCACCGTGTAGGCCTGCACATAGCCCATGATGGTGCCGTCCTCGATGGCGGCGGCGAACCGCGCGGGGGTGACCGCCTCGCGGAACCCGAGATAGAGCTTTGCCCCGAGCGCGGCCTCGAGGATGTACCAGCACTCGGTTTTGCCTGCCTCGCCGGGCAGCAGAACGGGGTCGTTGTCCCGGGGGTGGACCTGCACGGACAGGTCCTGCTTCGCGTCGATGAGCTTGACGATGACGGGGAAGCGGTCGCCGCAGTTGGAGCCGAACAGCCCGGGCCGGGTGGCGAAGAGCCGCTCCACCGTCTGGCCCGCGAAGGGGCCGGTCTCCACGGCGCTGCTGCCCCGGGGGTGGGCGGAAAGCGCCCAGGCCTCGGCGGCATTGGGCAGGCCGCGCGGGTCGACGCCGTAACCGCGGGCGAGGCGGTTGCCCCCCCAGACGGCCTGCGTGACGTGGGGGCGCAGTTGCATCGGCTGTCGGTCGCTGGTTGGCATGGCGTCCTCCCGAAAAGCCAAAAATGAAATTCTTGATTAAGTATAGCATATTTGTCCCAAAATTGCTATAGAAATATTGCAGGCGCCCCCGATTTTTTTCGGGCGCGCGCGGAGGGTTACAATGGCTAGAACGCACGACAACATCAATAAAACCCATAAGGACGCGCCGCTGGGCGAACGGGACCAGCTCATCCGCGACATACGCGAGGTGCGCCGGCAGCTGGAGGCCGCGTACGCTTTTTTTGCCCTGGAGACCGACGAGGACCTCCTGGACGCCGCCATCTACCAGCGAGAGGCCCTGCAGGCGCGCTACCGCTACCTGCTGCGCCTGGCCAAGGTGAACAATACCGTGGCGGCGGGTGTGCCGGTGGAGGGGGAAAACCGGGAGAGATGGATCAATTGAGCCTGTAGGGGCGGCAACCTGCCGCCCGGATTTAAAAGTATAAATTTTTATGCGGGCGGCAGATTACCGCCCCTACTGCGGGATAAACGGGGAGGACAATCATGACCACCCAACTGAAGGTGTTGCTCTATGCGCTGGCGGGGGGCGGGAGCCTGGCGATCTTCGTTTCCATGCTGCGCTCCCGGCGGTTGCTGCGCAACCTGCTGCTCAGCGCGCTGTCGGGCGTGGCGGCGCTGTATGCCGTGAACGCCCTGGGGCTGCTGACGGGCATCCGCCTGGCGGTCAACGGGCTGACCCTGGGGATCAGCGCCGTGGCCGGCCCGCCCGGGGTGGTGGCGTTGCTGCTGGCGGATACGATGCTGGGGTGATCCCATCCTTGCCCCCCTCCGTGAGGGGGGATGTCACGCAGCGACAGGGGGGAGAAACAAATAATTACACCCCAGCGCCACGCGGTTCCGCGGGCGCCGGGGTGGTATGCAATGCCGGAATAACGGTCATTTCGCGTGCTAGGCCTTACGTTGTTACGTTGATCCTCACGGTGTAGGAGACCCCGGAGCCGTCCCTGGCCGTGGCCGTGATGTCCACGGGGCCGGTCTTCAGGGCCGTGAGCACGCCGGAGGAGTTGATGGTGGCGGCGTCCGCGGGGCTGACGGACCAGTTGACGGCTTTGTTGGTGGCGTTGGAGGGCGTGACGGTCTCGGTGAACTTCAGGGAGCCGCCGACGCCTACGGTGGCCCCGCCGGAGATGCGGATACCGGTCACCATGACGGCCGAGACCGTTATGGTGATGCTGTCCTCATAGTTGGCGGTCGCCTGGGGGTCGGTGGTCTTGATGGTGATGGTGCAGGTGCCCCCGCCCTTGGCCGTGACCACGCCGCCGGGGGAAACCTCGGCCACCGCGCTGTTGCTGGTGAAGAACACCACGCCCTTGTTGGTGGCGTTGGCGGGGCTGATGGTCCAGGACAGGTTCTGCGTGTTGCCCGCGGGCAGGGTGTAGCTGGAAGCCCCGTTGAACTTCACGCCCGTGACCTTATTATAGGTCGTGGGGGTGGTGGAGGTTGTCGTGGTGGTGGTTGTGGTGGGCGCCTTGTCGCTGCCGTCCGGGATGGTGGTGGACCCACTGGTTGTCGTTGTGGTAGTGGTGGTTCTGGTGGTGGTTCTGGTGGTAGTTCTCGTGGTGGTTCTGGTGGTGGTGGGCGGTTCCGTCTCCTCCTCGGTGGTTTCTTCCTCGGTGGTTTCCTCTGCCCAGGGGTCCTCCGTGGTCTCGGTTTCCGTTTCGGTCTCCGGGGGAAGTTCGGGCTCCTTGTTGCAGCCGTAGAACAGCGCGCAGACAAGGAACGTCACCAGCAGCATTGCCAACAGGCGCTTGTACGCGGTTTTCAAAGAGAATCATCCTTCCATTTCATGGTGTTGAGACGTATTGCTGGGGATTTGACTAAGTATATCACAAAATACGCGTTTGCGCAAGGGTCATTTGTTCTGTAAATAGTTCCATACGTCGCGGCACATGTCGTCCGCCGTGCGCCGCGCGCGCCAGCCAAGTTCCCGTTCGGCCTTGGAGACGTCGGCGTAGCTGCGGGCGATGTCGCCGGGGCGGCGGGGGGCGAAGCGCCTGGGCAGCGCGATCCCCGAGGCCCGCTCGAAGGCGGCCACCAGTTCCAGGACGCTCAGGCCCGCGCCCCGGCCCAGGTTGTAGGCCGCGCAGCCGGGGGCGCGCAGGGTTTTCTCCAGGGCTTTCAGGTGGCCCTGCGCCAGGTCCACCACGTGTATGTAGTCCCGGATACCGGTGCCGTCGGGGGTGTCGAAGTCCGCGCCGGTGATGAGGAGTTCGGCCTGCTTGCCCTGCGCCACCCAGCAGATGATGGGCATGATGTTCAGGGGGATTTTCGGGTCGTCGCCGATCAGGCCGCTGGGATGCGCGCCCACGGGGTTGAAGTAGCGCAGCAGGCAGATGTTCCATTCAGGCTCGGCTATGGATAAGTCGCCGAGGATCTGCTCGATCATGATTTTTGTGCTTCCGTATGGGTTAGTCGCTTTCCCTATAGGCATATCCTCACGGAACGGAACAATATTTTCGCTGCCGTAGACCGTGGCGGAGGAGCTGAAAACGAGCGTCTTGCAGCCCGCAGCGCGCATGGCCTCCAGCAGCACAAGCGTGCCGTAAATATTCGTGCCGTAGTACTCGAGGGGCTTGGCGACGCTTTCCGCCGGGGCCTTGAGCGCCGCGAAGTGGATGACGGCGTCGATTTTATTGGCCGCAAAAATCTTATCCAGCAAGGCCCTGTCGCGCATATCGCCTTCGTAGAAAACAGGCTTAGCGCCGCCCAGCGCCGCGATTTTATCCACGGTCGAAGCCTTGCTGTTGTAGAGGTTGTCCAGGATAACCACGCCGTGGCCCGCCTGAAGCAGCTCCACGCAGGTGTGTGAGCCGATGTAGCCGGCGCCGCCGGTGACGAGGATACGCATATCTGTCCTCCTTGTTAGGGTTCGTTTTCGTATTTTTCATGGACGCGATTCCGGACGCTCTTTCAGGGAATCAATCGCCCGCAACAGCCGTTCTTTCGTGTTATGGGCTGCGTGCATATTAACTTGCGCAACAAAGCGCACATGGTTTTCAATCAACCGCCATGTGCGCCTTGGTATAGTAACGTTATACTGCTTCATCGCGTATGACCGTCCCCATTTCCGCCAAAATTTCATTCAGCTTGGTTTCAGCTTCAGCCACGGTCATTTCGGGCACCCCAGCGTGGCGGTCCTTCTCCACAAGACGAAGGTGCTCCAAAATATCCCAATTGCGGTTTACCAATGTGAGGTCAGGCATGATGATCCCTCCGTTTCTCTTCATGGATAGTATACGCGACTTTTCGTGTAATGTCAAGCCAATCCCGCCACAAACCCCTCCATCTCCGGCAGCAATCCCTCGATCTCCCGCACCAGGGCGAACTGGGTGCGGCAGCGGGCCAGGTTGTCGTCGGGGCGGTGGATGCGGAAATACACGTCGCCGTTGAGATAGTCGGTGAGGAAGCGCATGCCGCACTCGTAGGTCATCAGCTTGATGGAGAAGGGCAGCAGGCGGATTTCCGTTTCCGTCAGCGCGCCCGCGGCGGCCTCGAGATAGCCCCGTGTATAGGCCCGGAACAGCGGCATGGAAAAGCGGACCTTCCGCAGGTCCCGCTCATCCTCGGCGGCGGCGTTGCCCAAAAAGCGCAGGCTGTCGCCGTAGTCGTAGAGGCTCAGGCCCGGCATGATGGTGTCGAGGTCCACCACGCACACGGGCTGGCGGCTGTCGCGGTCGAACAGCACGTTGTTGAGCTTGGTGTCGTTGTGCGTCACCCGCAGGGGGAGCTGGCCGGCCTCCAGCAGCGCCAGCAGTTTGCCCGTGTCCTCTTTCCGCGCGCGTGAAAATAAGATTTCTTTTTCCACTTCAGCTTTGCGGCCCGCGGGGTTTTCCTCAATGGCCTGTTCCAGGGCTTCGAAGCGTTTGGCGGTGTTATGGAAATCCGGGATGGTCTCGTGGAGCCCGGCGATGGGGAAGCCGTCGAGCATGCGCTGGAAGTCCCCGAAGGCCTTTCCGGCGCTGAAGGCCTCCTGGGGGCTGGCCGCGGCCTGCAGGGAGTAGGTGTTCTCCACATAGTTGTAGCAGCGCCAGTAGGCGCCGTCGGAATCCACATAATACCACCGGCCCTCCAGGGTGGGGAACAGGCGCAGGGTGGCCTGCCCGCGCTGCTTCAGGTAGCCGGTGACGCGCACGATGTTTTCCATGAGCTGCGCCGGGCGGCGGAACACGTAGGTATTGATCTTTTGCAGCACGAAGCGGCGGGTCTGTTCCCCGCGCGCCGCGGATTTCTCCCGCGCCTCGAGTAGGTAGGTGTTGTTGATGTGGCCGCCGGTCAGTTCCCGGGGTTCCGGAATTTCCGTGAAGCCGGAACCGATATTGAAATGCAGCAATACCGCGCGCAAATCTTCGATGTTAATTCACCCTATCCTCACAAAATCCATGGGGGGGACCGTGATCTCGTCCTTGGCCTTTTCCGTGTCGCTGAAGTTGACGTAGACCTTCGCCTCGTTGCTATAGCTGGTGATGACGATGCCCGTGGCGGGATCCACCGTATATTCCGTGATGCGCGCGCCGCGCAGGCCTCCCAGGGCCGCGTTGGACCGCTCGTAGGCTTCCCAGGCGTTCAGGGCGTTCTCGGGCTGGAGCTCGAAGGCGATGGGGGGGTTGTTCCCGCCGGTGGGCTCGCCGGCCGCCCAGGTGAAGGCTGGGCACGCGCCGTAGGAGATGGAGCGCAGCAGGGCGGCTTCCTGGTCGGCGGGGTCGAGCAGGTTGAGAGGCGTGCCGGAGTAATCCGCGCCGCCGTGCAGCAGGATAGGCAGCAGGGGCACGGCCACGTAGCGGCCGCCGGGCATCTTCAACTGGGGCTCCAGGGGCAGGTTGGCAATCACGTCGGCGTGGCGCACCGCGCAGAAATCCCCGGCTTCCAGCATCACCGACCAGCGGGCCGAGAACGCGGGCAGCAATTGGTCCACCTGCCTGGCGATCTCGGTGCGGGTGGCGCCTTTGCCCGCGTAGTCCGCGTAGAGCGTGGTGCCCACCCCTCCCAGGGCGACGCCTCCCAGTTCCAGCTTGCTGAGGCGGACCAGCATGGACCTGGACGCGCGCGTAAAACTGGAGGCGGCGCGCAGGGGAAGCGTTTTGTTGCCGGCGGCCCAGGGGAAGCCGCGGGGCGTCCCGCGCAGGGTATTGCCCACGAGGTTCTCCGCCCTGGGAACGAACAAGCCCCTGGCGGAGTAGGCCCGCACGTCCATGAAAAGGGTGAAGCCCTTGGACTTGCAGTCCAGTTGCAGGGCCTCCAGGCCGCCCGCGCCGCCCAGCCGCGGCAGGGGGGAGAGGCGCTCGGGTGCCTTTTGCAGCCAGCCGCCGCGCAGGGCGCTCTGGTAGCGCACGTTGATGCTGTCGATGCCCTGGTTCTTCAGGCGCGTGAGGATGTCCTGCGCCTGCCCGAAGGTGGTGAGCGCGCGCTGGCCGATCCTCCTGGCCGGGCCCATGCCCAGCAGCGTCAGCTCCAGGGGCAGTAGGCTGGAGTCGTCCCGCACGGTTTTGGTGGAGGACAGGATGCCGATGCTGATCAGTTGCTCGCGGCAGGCGGTGGCCATGGTGCTGAAATTGGCGCTGTCGCCGAAGAAAAAGCGGTAGGTGATGCTGAAAAACTCGCCCTCGGCGCTGCCGTAGCTCACGGGCGCCCGGGCGGCCGCCAGGCCATTGGCGCCCACAGCGATGGGCGTGACGGTGAAACGCGGGCCCACGGCGCTCAAGGGGACCTCCCCGGGGATGGATTGCCGGGCCACGATCTCGCACAGTTCCGCGCCCTGTTCCGCCACGGCCACGAAGCCCGCGCCCTGCCCCCGCACGCCCCAGGCCGCCACGTTGGCGCGCAGGGCAACGTCTCCTTCGGAGCCGGGAACGTCTCCTCCGGAGCCGCCAGCGGGGACGGAGGGGTCCTTGCCGTAGACCGCGAAGCGCAGGTCCTCCTGGTCAGCGGCGGGCGCCCGCGCGGGGTAGAGCAGCGCGCCGCAGCCGTCCGGCAGGAGGAAGAAATCCTCGGGGCCGGGGTTGCGCAGCGCGCCAAAGCGCTCCATCAGCCCCAGGGTGGCGATGAAGGCGTTGGGGTTGTTGTTCAGGTTTTTCCAGCCGGCCTCCACGTGCAGGTTGCCCTCCACCAGGGTATAGCGCACGCGGACCTGGAACGCCACATCGCCGGGCTTCAGCGTTCCCCTGGCGGCCCTGCCCGCCGTGGGGGCGTCGGGGGTGAGGTTGTAGGCCACCTCCACGCCCGTGGGCTTGCCGTCCTCGCCCATGATGTTCGTCGTGGCGGACGCGGCGCTGCCGTAGGCCACGCTGTGGTCCTGGCTGTTGAGGGTGAGCTTATGGCCGTTGACATAGATGTCGGCCTCCACGGCGCAGGCCCCCGCGTTGGACTTCGGGGTGTTGCCCCCGCGGCCCAGGACGGACCACTCGGCCTCGCTGTGGCTGCGGATGCTCACGCCCCTGCTGGCCGGGTCGAAGAAGAGCTCCAGCCAGCCGGACTTCGCCAGGGGGTCCGTGCGCCCCATGACGGAGGCCGTGACATGGCGCCCGTTGCCGGGGGCGTCCGCCTTGGGGGCCTGCCCGGCGCGCACCGAGACGCCCGCGCCCCTGTTGCAGCCCGCGAGGAAGAGGAGGGCCAGGGCCGACGCGAGGGCGAGTGACCTGCGATATTTATATGAATGATTCATGATGAGCTCCCTTATTTAGAAGATAAGGTTTGCTTTTGGTGCTCCGCACAACCACCCCGCCCTTCGGGCCACCCCTCCACGGAGGGGAATTTGTTTCGGGCTGTAGGAGTTCAGTTGATTTGGCGATTGCAGATCAATTCCCCTCCGTGGAGGGGTGCCCGAAGGGCGGGGTGGTTGTGCGGAGCACCGGGGCTGATGCTGCTACAGCGCCACGGCCTTCCCCGCCTCCGCGCTCTCATACGCCCCCAGGATAATCCCCATCGCGCCCGTGCCCGCCTTGGCGTCCGAGAGGGGCGGGCGGTTTTCCGCGATGGCCTGGACCACGTCGGTGTAGAGCAGGCTGTGGCCATGGCCATAGACGCTCCCAGGGTTCTTGGAGTAGAGGCTGCGCATGATGGCCTCCTCGTCCGCGGGGGCGCCCTCAAAGCGCCAGGTCTCCACCACGTGCCCGGCGGTGCCGCCCAGGCGCACCACGCCCAGGTCCCCGCTGAACTCGAGGATCTCCTCCTGCGCGCTGGGGTAGCGCAGCGTGGTGCACTCGATGGAGGCCAGGGCATTGGGGTATTCCACCAGGGCCAGCCCCAGGTCCTCGCATTCGATTTCCCGCGCCATGGTGGCGGTGAGGGCCGTGACGCGCCGCGGGCGGCTGCCCAGCATCCAGTTGAGCAGGTCGATGCCGTGGATGCCCTGGTTCATCATGCAGCCGCCATCCAGGGCCCGGGTGCCGCGCCAGGCTGCCGACTGGTAGTAGTCTTCCCCGCGGTGCCAGCGCAATTGCATGCTGGCGTTGTAAAGATGCCCGAAGCGGCCCGCGTCCACGGCCTTGCGCAGCGCCTGCACCGCCGGGTTGAACCTGTTTTGCAGGTTGTTGCACACGGTGAGCCCCTTGCGCTTCGCCGCCGCCTGCACCGCCAGGGCGTCCTTCAGGTTCATGGCGATGGGCTTTTCCACGATCACGTGGGCGCTGGCCTCCAGGCAATCCAGCGCCATCTGCGCGTGTAACCCGCTGGGGGTGGCGATGGCGACAAGCCCCGGTTTTTCGCGCCGGAGCATATCCCGGTAATTTTCGTAGACCGGGATGTCGTCCAGTTCCGCCCAGCCAAGGTTTTCGGCGAGGCTCTGGGGGTCGGTGTCGCACAGCCCGGCGATCTCCAGGTTGTTGTGCCGCGCCGCGCGCACATGCTCGGGCGAAACCCGCCCGCAGCCGATCAGGCAATACCGCATTCGATTTCCTCCTGCCGGAACACAAGCAGCGTGCCGTGTTCCAGTGTTATAATCCCCTCGCCGTCGAGAACATTGCTCACGCCCAGAGGGGTGTCGTCCTGTAGAATCGCGCCTTCCAGGGGGTATTTGAGCCCCCGGATGGTTACGCCTTTTGCCTGGCCGCCCCAGGCGAATACCGAAACCGTGCCGCTGCCCCGCAGGCGCAGCGCGCCGCCGCCCGCGAGGGCCGTGGCGGTGAATCCCCCGCAGAGCATTTGCGCAAAGCAGCCCCCATGCGCGGCTTTCGCCAGCAGTTGCAGATTGCCTATGGCATGGTCGGGCCGGCCGCCCCAGGCCCCCGTGATCATGATATGCTTAAATCCACGGGCAATTGCCTCGTCCAGGGCCAGGGAGAGGTCGGTGGCGTCCTTTTCCCGGGGGAAAGTTTTGCGGGGAATGCCCTCCGGCGCCGCTTCCAGGGAATCCAGGTCGCCCACGAGGAGATCGGCCTTGAGGCCCCAGCGCGCCAGGTGGCGCAGGCCGCCGTCGGCCGCGATGAGGAAATCCCCGGGGCCCGGATGGATCCTTTCCGCCGCGGGAGACGCGCCCGCGATGTAACAAACAGCCATGCAAAATACTCCTTTTACCTTGCAATATCTTACCACAAGTACGGCGCGATGTCAAGCCGGAAAGAATCCCGCCAAAATTTTATGAAAAACCACTTGCAAAGCGGATTTTTTTTTGGTATACTGTTCAAAGTTGAAGGAGGTGAAGGGTTGAGGACGCGGCAACAGGCGCTGGGCGACCGCAATATCGTGGGCGCCCGGGTGGAACAGCGCAGGCGTGAGCTGTGCATGCGGCAGAAGGACCTGCTGACCCGGCTGCAGATCAACGGCGTGGATCTCAATGCCTCCGGGCTGTCAAAGCTGGAGGGGCAGTACCGCCTGGTGACCGACGTGGAGCTGAAATATCTCGCTCTGGCGCTGGAGGTGCAGGTGGACTGGCTGCTGGGGATGGAGGAATAGAACAGCGGGTGTTTTTTCCTTCGGGCGGCTGGCACGCCGCCCCTACAGACGGCGCGAAAGCTGTAGGGGCGGCGTGCCAGCCGCCCGCATCTATGCCGCTCGATTTCACCCCT
>Ga0123353_10012214_pt1 | contig 12185 bp, 7 predicted proteins | sample TergutLab28metaG_3_FD_92763 | JGI IMG/M metagenome (GOLD analysis project Ga0123353, IMG submission 92763) | Labiotermes labralis P3 segment gut microbial communities from Petit-Saut dam, French Guiana - Lab288 P3 | ecosystem: Host-associated > Arthropoda: Insects > Digestive system > Gut ... | reverse complement strand
GGGTAGATCGCTATTTGCGCTACTTCGGCTTGTCCCTGTATCAGCGGAATGCTGTCCCTGTGCAATTTATTGTAAAAACTGCGCACTTCCGACGGGGTGATTTTTACATTTTCAGTGATATTATACCTCATCTTTTCTGCCAACTTTTGATCGTACATCTCTTTTCGCAAGTCGGCTTTGATTTCGTAAATGCTCTTATTGTATTGTTTTTCCAGATCCTCTTGGGAAATCCCCCGCTGTAGTAAAAAATCTAAATTACGCTCCAACACCATTTCCACCTCGCTGGGCTCTACTACCAAACTATCCACTTCGGCCTGATTGATCAGCAGTTTTTCGGTCAACAGTTCTTCGAATATCATGCACTTCATATCGCCTTGCATGGGAACCCCCTGTATTCTGTAATTCTGGTAACGGTCTTCCACATCCGACTGCTTGACGGGTTTGCCGCCCACGATAGCCGCAATCTGGTCCAGCATATAGGGCTGGGCATTGGCATATACGCCATAAAAACAAATCAACAAAATGATTATCTTTTTCATATACGGTTTATTTAATATTATAAATTTCAAACTGGTTTTTCAACAGCGCATCGTCGTATATACTTCGTTCCAACTCGCTGATAAACTGTAATTTTCTTTTATTGATAATGATACTTTTTACCTTATCCTTTACAAACGCCAACGGTGAGGCATCGTCCGGAGCGCGCTTTTCCCTGATACGCACAAAATAATGAAAATCTTCATCCTGTTGTTCAAAATTTCCATTTTGTGTCATTTGCCTTTTTGCAGCCTCCTTTTGTGGAAGTTCCTTTTCGATAGTCGCCCATGTAACCCATTCGTCATCGAAAAGGTCATATTTTACAGCATGAATCTCGCAATAATCCATCAAATCCTGCACATCTTTTTCCCTGTCGGATACATACCATCGCCTGACATTCCACAAGGTTGGTGCATCTGCAGGAAGTATAATGAATACGACTTTTACCGCATACTCCTCCAATGAAAAATTGGCTATATTGGCTTCGTAATATCTCTTAATTTCGGATTCAAGGACTGTGGTGTCCATTTTTTCCTGCAACATCCGGTCTTCGTACTTGTAAATCAGTAGCGAAGTACGGTAAGTTTCTATTTCTTTGTTGATGTTCAATTGTTCCGCCGAAAGATTCAATTCCGCTTTTTTGAGTAATAACTTGGTTTTAATCCAGTTATCAATATATAATTTAGCAAGCGCTAAACTGTCATCTTTGGAACATCCTTTCGGGAAAATATTACTCATCTCACTAAAATACAGATATTTATCTCCAACCTTTGCAACCGCAATATCATTTCTCCTGAATTTATTGCCACACGAGAACAAGAGCAAAACAATAATGCAAAACAATGCATTTTTGATTTTTGATTTTTGATTTTTGATTGAATAGAACACTGATGACACAGATTGAATAGATTTACACGGATTTATAACTTGAAACTTTACACTTGAAACTATCGACTATAATTTGGTGCTTCGCGGGTGATGGTCACATCATGCGGGTGACTTTCCTCAATGCCTGAGTTGGTAATGCGCACAAACCTTGCTTGATGCAAAGCATCGATGTTGCCTGCACCGCAATAGCCCATTCCTGCGCGCAATCCACCAATTAACTGATATACAACTTCTGAGAGCGTTCCTTTGTAGGGTACGCGCGCTTCGATACCTTCGGGTACCAATTTTTTGATATCATCCTCCATATCCTGAAAATAGCGGTCTTTCGAACCTTGCTGCATCGCTTCAATTGAACCCATGCCCCGGTACGATTTGTATTTCCTTCCGTTGAATATGATGGTGTCGCCCGGAGATTCGTCGACGCCCGCCAGCAGTGAACCCGCCATAATGCTGTGCGCTCCTGCGGCAAGGGCTTTAACAATGTCGCCTGAATAGCGCAACCCGCCGTCGGCAATCACTGGTATTCCGTAGGGTTTCATAGCTTCGGACACATGATATATTGCCGACAGCTGAGGAACACCCACGCCGGTAACCACACGCGTGGTGCAGATGGACCCCGGCCCGATACCGACTTTCACGCCGTCGGCGCCTGCTTCGGCCAGTAACCGGGCAGCATCGCCTGTGGCAATGTTACCGGCAATGACATCGATATCCCTGAATTGAGCTTTTGCTTTTCTGAGCGTTTCGACGACATGAACATGATGACCGTGCGCTGTGTCGATGACTACCGCATCCACGTCGGCTTTCACCAACGCCCCGATGCGGACTAGTGTGTCGGAAGCAACGCCCACCGCGGCAGCTACGCGTAATCGCCCGAACTCGTCCTTGCAGGCATTGGGGCGATCTTTCGCCTTGGTAATGTCTTTGTAGGTGATCAGTCCGATGAGGTAGTTCGTGTCGTCCACTACAGGAAGTTTCTCAATCTTATGGCGCTGGAGGATGTCGGCTGCCTTTTCAAGCGTGGTGCCTGCCGTAGCGGTGATGATACGCTCTTTGGTCATCACCTCCGTAATAGGACGGTTCAATTCCTCTTCGAAGCGCAGATCGCGGTTGGTAACGATTCCTACCAACCGGTGCTGTTCGTCAACAACCGGTATGCCGCCAATCTTATATTCCGCCATCAGGTGCTTGACATGTCCGACAGTGGCCATTGCGTCAATAGTAACGGGATCGTAGATCATCCCGTTTTCGGCACGTTTCACTGTTTTTACCTGTTTTGCCTGTTCCTCAATTCCCATATTTTTGTGGATGACACCGATACCACCCTCTCGGGCGATGGCAATGGCCATGGTCGATTCGGTAACCGTATCCATGGCGGCAGATACGATAGGTACATTCAACCTGATATTGCGCGAAAACATGGTCGACAGACTGACGTTGCGTGGCAACACTTCCGAATACGCCGGAACCAACAATACGTCATCGAACGTCAAGCCCTCAAATACAATTTTATCTGTGAGAAATGACATAAACGGTGTTTTAAAAAATTTGCCAAAAATACAAAAAAAATTATTGCGAGGCGAAATATTTTTTGAGATGCCGGAAGTGAAATATGTAGTTTTATATTACACAATAAAAATTCAGATTGCCAAATATTGTAAAAAATATCAAATTTTTTCCAAAAAAAAATCAAAAAATATTATTTTTGACCTTTGGATTTTTTTCATCAGAAAGTCGATACCATCATGTTTTTTGACGTTTTATTCGTTATTTTTGCTTTTTGTTTTCTCATCGGAGGATTAGCCGGCTGCGTGATACCTGTAATACCCGGACCACCATTGAGTTATATCGCTTTGTTATTGCTTCAGGCTACACGATTTGCAGATTTTTCCGTTAAGTTTCTGTTGATTGCTGCCGTTGTTACTATTGTAGTCACGGTTGTTGATTATATCCTTCCGGCGTGGGGAACCCGGAAATGGGGCGGTAGCCGTGCGGGTACTGTTGGCGCTCTGTTTGGCGTGTTGGCAGGGTTGTTTTTCTTACCGGCGGGTATCATTGTTGGGCCTTTTGCAGGCGCTGTAGCGGGCGAACTCATTGCCGGACGTGATAAAGACGCTGCTTTACGGTCAGGGTTTGGTTCCTTTGTGGGCTTCATCACAGGCGTGGCTATGAAATTGACGGTTGGTATTGTTTTTACATTTTATTATATAAAAGAATTAATATTTTGACTTTTATGAAAGAGTATTTTTCCCTGATGCTATTCCTGATATTGTACCTGTTGCCGTGTGCAGGGCAGATTCAGGAACGTTATGCGCCGACCCCCGGATGGTATTATGATTATGACGTAAAGTTTTACAAAATAGATATTGAGGTTGATGACACATCTGCCGATGTGAAGGGGTATACGGAAATTATTGCCGAAATCAGCATTCAGGGGTTAGAAAGATTTACGCTGGAATTAGATGAAGCGGTACAGGTTGATTCCGTCAGGATGAACGGGCGGTTGGTGTCGTTCAGTCGCGATGGCGATTTGCTCTATGTCCTTATGCCCGGGCAGTTGCCGATAGGCAGCAGGTGCAGTGTGACTGTTTATTATGCTTCTGCCGGTCAAAATGGCAACGGTTTCTTTTCTGCGGTGAGCAACCGGAAAGATATTACGTGGGATATTCCTGTCACGTGGACGCTTTCGGAGCCTTTCAATGCGAAGAACTGGTTTCCCTGCAAACAGTACCTGCCGGATAAGGCTGATTCTGCATATATGTTTATCACCGTTCCCGAAAACTTGAAAGCAGGTGCGCCGGGGGTGTTGACGGCCGTTACGCCCATGCCCGGCGGTAAAGCGCGCTACGAATGGAAAAGCCGTTATCCGGTAGCGTATTACCTGCTTTCGTTTAGCGTAGCCGACTATCAAGATTATACGTTTTATGCGCATCCCAAGGGTGTGGATAAACCCGTGATGGTACAAAATTATATTTATAACCGCGAAGGTTATCTTGAAAAAAACAAGGCAAGTATCGATACCACAACCGCTTTGATTGAACTCTATTCGGAACTGTTTTTGTCTTATCCTTTTGCTGATGAAAAGTATGGTCATTGTGTAGCACCGATGGGCGGCGGTATGGAACACCAAACGATGACCACCCTTTCGGAATTTGATTTTCTGCTGATGGCTCATGAGTTGGCGCATCAATGGTTTGGCGACCTGGTCACTTGTGCTACTTTTCAGGATATTTGGATTAACGAGGGCTTTTCTTCTTACGCCGAATACCTGGCTTTGGAGCGGATGGCTTCGCGCGAAAGGGCTTTGGCGTGGCTTCGGGAAACGCAAAACATCGCTTCATGGACGCAAAACGGATCGGTATTTGTACCCGCAAAATCGGCTGACGACAATTGGCGGATTTTCAGCGCAAGCCTCAGTTACAAAAAGGGAGCGTTGCTGGTGCATCACATCCGGAGAATCATCAACAACGATGATTTGTTTTTCGATGTGTTACGCGGGTTTTTGAGGAAATATAGTTTTTCGGTCGCTACCGGCATGGATTTCAAACAATATCTTGAAGAACAAACCGGTATGGATTTCACCCTGTTTTTTAATCAATGGTATTTTGGTGAGGGCTTCCCCATTTTCGATATATCATGGAAAAAGGGCGACGCGTCTGTCGAAATATTGGTTGAACATACTGGTTCGGCGCCTGCAACGCCATTATTTATTACTGACCTCGATATGCGAATACAGATCAACGGCGACGGAATCGTTGATGTTCAACTTCCTATACGTTCGAATCGCGATCTTTTCAAAATTGAAATCAACGGAAATATTACCAATGTCGAAACAGATCCGGGCTATTACATCCTGAAACAGGTGCAAAGCGTTGCTTCGGTTCGCGATTTTCCGACAGACGATAATTTTGTGCAATGCAATACGCATATTAGGCGGCGGCAAAACCTGTCAATTACCTTTGGCGCCACAACCGAACGCAATTGTCGTGTGAAACTTACCGATACCGCCGGAGAAAAAGTTTTTGCGGAAATGACGGTAAACCGGAAAAAGGAATTGACGATTCCGATGGAAGAATTGCCAAATACGACGTATTTGTTGTATGTGCAAAATGGTAAGAATTTGTATGTGCGTAAGATAGTGAAAACAACGTATTGATGTGAAAAGATTTTACATATTCTTTTTCCTGTGTTGGTTCGTTACCTGTATCATGGCCAACGATAGCATCAGACATGCTGTCCGTCCACGGGTAGGTCTTGTACTGAGCGGGGGAGGCGCCAAGGGTATGGCGCATGTGGGCGTATTGAAGGTCATTGAAGAATTGGGCATACCGATTGATTATATCGGCGGAACAAGCATGGGGAGTATTGTCGGCGGCCTGTATGCGCTTGGCTACAACACCTCTCAATTGGAAATCTACATGAAAGAAGCCGATTGGGGAAATCTGCTTACCGACCGTGTTTTACGCCGGCATGTTTCCATTTACGAGAAAGGGGAACGGAAACGTTATTGGGTACAAATTCCGGTAACAAGCCGTAAGATTGAACTTCCCATGGGTATCCTGTCGGGGCAGAATGTGTCGAACCTGTTTACCGAATTAGCCAGTCCGGCGTATGCTCAGCCCGATTTTTCAAAACTTACCATTCCATTCCTGTGCGTGGCAACGGACATCGAAAACGCTTCAGAAATAGTACTCGAGCAGGGGAATCTGGCAAAAGCAATGCGCGCCAGCATGGCTATTCCTTCGGTATTCACACCCGTGTTGATTGATGGTAAACACTTGTACGACGGGGGACTAACCAATAATCTTCCTGCTGACCATCTGTTTGATAAGGGTATGGATATTCTGATTGGTGTGGATGTCGGTTCGCAGCCCGAATCGACTGAATTGAACAATATCTATCAGATTATGGAACAGGTGGTTTTCATGTCATCGCTGTCGCTCAAAGAGGCCAATAGGAAGTTGTGCAGAGTGTTGATTACACCGGATATTCCCGAATATTCGGCTTCCAGTTTTAGCGCTGTCGATAGTTTGATTGTACGGGGTGAACGCGCCGCCCGATTACATTACGACGAATTGAAGATTCTTGCTGATTTGTTACATACTTTCGGCCCTGATCAACCTAAGGAACATGCCATTTGTCCGCAACCTTTACTCTCGTTTTATGTACAGGAAGTCAAAATTAACGGCCTCCAATATGTTTCAAAGGATTTTTTCATGCAAAGATTAGGATTGGATGTTCCCGGCGAACTGACATTTTCCTTGCTGAATCATGCTATGGAAAGAATCAAAGGCACACAACTTTTTCACTCCATCACTTATCATCTTAATCCTTTGCCCGACGGATTGGTTGAACTCCAGTTCGATTGCGTGGAGCAACGCGCCAATATGCTCAGTGCCGGCTTGCACTACGATAATGAATTTAAAGGCTCTCTGTTGCTCAATCTGACGCTGAGAAACATTTTGCTAAGCGATTCAAAAGTCTCGGCAGAGCTGTCTATTGGCGCTAATCCCGCTTTTTTGCTGTCGTTATTCCGTAGTCCCGGTTTTCAATCGGTAGGGAAACCATTTTTCAGTTCCAGATTGTTACCCAATTGGTTATTCCATGTAGATGGTTATCGTTTCGACGCCTATAATTATTCGGGAAACCGGCGGACGACTGCTTATAATTTTTCCAACCTTTCTACAGGTATACAATTATTGGCCAGCCCTTCGCTCAGTAGCGTTATCGGGGGCGGCGCTTCAATGGAATACACTATGATCCGGACAAAGATTGGCGGCGAGAGTGAAGATATCAAATCCAATTATCTGTACATGAACTACCAGATTTTTTATGAACGCGACACCTATAATGAGGATTATTTTCCGACCAGGGGATTCAAATTACGGCTGGAAGGCAATTACAACAAAGGATTATCCAACAATGTCCTTTACACGGAAGGGCATTTCGGGGTGATGTTTCGTTCTAATTTTGCCATTACTCCGGTGTACCGTTGGACGATACATACAGGGATTGACGCAGGATCGGTATTTGGCGCCGGCATACCGCCACAATTCATGATTTATATAGGAGGCGCTCCCAACAAGCATTTACGCAACGATATGACTTTTGTGGGAATGAATTTTCTGCAGGAAAACAGCAAAAATGCCTGGGTGGCGCATCTGAATCATCAGGTGCGATTGTGGAACAATATTTATGTAACTTTGCGCGCCAATCTTGGAAAAACAGACGGCGATTTGCCCGAACTGTTCAGTCTGAGGGATTTCAGGCTTGGTTACGGGGTTTCGGCTCAGTACAACAGCGTGGTAGGTCCGTTAGGATTTACGCTCAGTTCGTCGAATGTCACCAACAGTTTATTGGGGGCTTTCCATCTTGGATTTTGGTTTTAATGGTTAAAAAGTATTTGCATGTCGGATTCAGTAGATTTTCGCACCAACAATTGGGATAAGGAGGACAAGGAACTCGACCATTCGTTGCGTCCTGCAGGTTTTGTAGAATTTAGCGGGCAGCCGAAGGTGGTCGACAACCTGCGTGTGTTTGTACAGGCAGCCAAAATGCGGGGCGAAGCGCTCGACCATGTTTTGCTGCATGGTCCGCCGGGCTTGGGAAAAACCACGCTGGCCAATATCATTGCCAACGAACTGGGCGTTCATCTGAAACTGTCATCGGGGCCGGTACTCGACAAACCCGGCGATTTAGCGGGTATCCTTACTAACCTCGAAAAAAACGACGTCCTCTTCATCGACGAGATACACCGGCTCAGCCCTGTGGTGGAAGAATATCTCTACTCGGCCATGGAGGATTATACGATTGACATCCTCATTGACAAGGGACCCAGCGCCCGTTCGATACAACTCACGCTCAATCCTTTTACACTTGTGGGAGCCACCACCCGTTCGGGTTTGCTTACCAGCCCTTTGCGGGCGCGGTTTGGTATTACCTGCCATTTGCAATACTACAATACTGACGTCCTCACGCAAATTGTGACCCGCGCCGCCCGGATACTGAAAGCCCCAATCGACACGGAAGCATCCGTTGAAATAGCATCGCGCAGCCGTGGCACGCCGCGTATTGCCAATGCATTGCTACGCCGCGTGCGCGACTTTGCCCAGGTGAAAGGCGACGGAACCATCAATCTGGAAATCACCCGTTATGCTCTTGATGCCCTAAACATTGACCGTCAAGGCTTAGACGAAATGGATAATCGGATATTGCGTACCATGATTGAAAAATTCAGCGGCGGTCCAGTAGGGTTAACCACCATCGCCACAGCCGTAAGCGAAGATCCCGGAACCATCGAAGAAGTGTATGAGCCGTTCCTCATCAAGGAAGGATACCTGAAACGCACGCCCCGCGGACGGGAAGTAACAGCCGTTGCATACGCCAATCTCGGTATTGGCCGGTATAAAGACCCTGAATTATTGTTTTAAGATACGGCGATATTTATTTATATTTGCGGAAAATTTTGCTTCATGCCCAAAGTATACATCGAAACGTATGGTTGCCAGATGAATGTGGTCGATAGCGAAGTTGTGGTTTCCATCCTTGCAGATGAAGGCTACGCAGTAACGCAAAAACTGACCGACGCCGACCTTGTGTTGGTGAATACCTGCTCGGTACGAGAAAATGCAGAACAGCGGGTGCGCGGACGTTTGGATGTATTTCGCATGGAGAAAAAGAAACGGCCTGAACTTCTTGTCGGTGTCATCGGTTGTATGGCCGAACGCCTGAAGCATCAACTGCTGGAAGAAGAAAAGTCGGTGGATTTGGTAGTTGGCCCCGACGCTTACCGCGATTTGCCCAATCTGGTGCGTAGCGCGGGAACCGGATTGAAAGCCATCAACGTGCTGCTTTCTCGCGAAGAAACTTATTCGGACATCAGTCCGGTGCGGATGGATAAAAACCGCGTGTCGTCGTTCGTTTCCATCATGCGCGGATGCAACAACTGCTGTTCATTCTGCATTGTACCCTACACGCGCGGGGCAGAACGCAGCCGCAGCATCGGTACCATTCTGCGCGAGGTAGACGAACTCGCTGCCATGGGCTACAAAGAGGTAACACTACTGGGGCAAAATGTTGATTCGTACCGGTGGAAAAACGAGAATGGTAACGTAACGGGCTTTGCAGGACTGCTCGAAGCGGTTGCCGGCGTATCGCCTGACATGCGTGTGCGTTTCTCTACGTCGCATCCCAAGGATATGACCGACGAGGCGCTGCACGTAATGGCGGCGCACAGAAACATCTGCAAAAGCATCCATCTGCCTGCGCAATCGGGTAGCACGCGCATATTGGAATTGATGCAACGCGGCTATTCCCGCGAATGGTATATGAACCGCATAGAAACTATCAAACGCATCATGCCCGGTTGCAGCATCTCTACCGACCTCATCGCCGGTTTCTGCACCGAAACGGAAGATGACCACCGCGATACGCTCTCGCTAATGGAGCAGGTACAGTTCGACTATGCGTTTATGTTCAAGTATTCCGTCCGCCCCAACACGCTGGCAGCAAGGAAAATGACCGACGATGTTCCCGAAAAGGTAAAAACACGACGATTGCAGGAAATCATCGCCTTGCAGGGTCGGCTGTCTGCCGAAAACAAACAGCGTAGCGTAGGCCATATTTATGAGGTATTAGCCGAAAGCGTTTCCAAAAAGTCAATAGCAGAACTTTCGGGACGTAATTCGCAAAATATGGTGACGGTATTTCCCAAAGGAAACCATGCGCCGGGCGATTACGTACAGGTGCAGATTACCGGTTGCACGCCGGCAACCCTCATTGGCATCCCTGTTTCAATAAAATAATGAACTTATGACGAAAATATGTAACTTTTTTTTTTATTTTTCGTTTATATGTAATAATGAAAACTCAACATAGATATCATACCTTGTCAAAACAGTGTTTGATACTGTTTGTTTGTTGGTTTGTATATGTTTCGACAGTATCTGCACAACTTACAGTATCGCCGTCAAATCTGACGATTTGCTCCGGTGATGCGACCATGTTTTCTGTGGACAATTATCAGAGTTATGGCACTGGCGCTACATTCAAATGGTTTAAGCAGAATGGTGCAATCGGGGTGGAAGTGCCGTCAATTCCCCCCCCAGCAATTCCTTACCCCCCGTCATCACCTAATTTTAGTCCCGCGGAAGCCGGAACATACTATTGTGAGATGACTGTAGGATCATCTTCACCTGTGAAATCTAATAACTTCACATTAGTCGTCAATGCTATTCCGATTATCCATGGTTTTGATATACCTGAGGTGTGTCATGATAAAGAACTTAGGGTAAAAGTCAATCCTGGCAATATCAGCAATGACAACAATGTAACTGCTTTTGAATGGAAATTGGTTGACAACAAAATTGGAGTGGATAAACAGCCTACAGTAACGCAATCCGGTGCTAATGGTTCTGCAATTTCTGATTTTGTAATATCTAATGCGATTAGCCAACAAGCAGGGATGGTTCTTACGTTAACCCTATTCTACAATTGTGGCGCAACCATTGGCATTATAACTTCCGCTCCACCCAGACCGATTAACGTATGGGTAACTCCACCTTTACCCGAGCCTGTTGTAGAGAATTATTGCAAGGATGCAACGGCTGTTCCCCTGTCGATAACAAGCAGTAATCAGGCGGTATGGTACAACGCGCTCACCGGAGGACAGGAAATCCCACAGCCCACCCCGAATACATCAACAATTGGAACACAAAAATGGTGGGTATCGCAAAAAGTAAATTATGAAGGCACCACTTGCGAAAGCAACCGTAGAGAAGTAACAGTAGAAGTATTGTCTTTGCCGGCAAAGCCTGTGACGTCTCACCTTATTGATTTGTGTCTCAACGATGCTGATACCACCTTGAAAGCAACAGGCACGCATACTGTCCGATGGTACGACGTTCAGGAAAACCCGTTACCTTCGGCGCCGCAAATCAATACCAGTATTGCGGGAACGCAAATATATTATGTAACACAGGACAACGGAGCATGTGCAAGCCCGAAAAATGAGGGAAAGATAACCGTTGTCATTAAGTACCGGTCAATTGTGGATGCAATAGATTTGAAGTATGATTCCGAATTGTGTCCCAAAAACAGTACGGCGCTTCTTGCTGAGTCGCATAGTCCTGAACCTACGTTCAGATGGTATAAAAACGAAGATAAAACAGGGTTGATACAACAAGGACCGATCTTAGCCACTCCCGTTTTGATGCGCGACACGGTTTATTATGTCACGGTACACTATGAAAAGGCAGGCGAGTGTGAAAGTCTTTATCCTAAAGCGGCAGTCATCAACGTCAGGGATATTACCTTACCCAGAATCACTGCTCCGCCGCATCTCACTATCGGCACGGATGACGGGAAATGTTATGCTACCAGTGTTCAAACCGGCATTCCCTTGGCGTCGGACAACTGTACATTTGAGGAAAATCTTCTTGTGTTTACCGAGCCTTTGGCGCCAACCCTCTATCATGTTGGCGATACCACGTTGGTATGGTGGGCTATGGACGAATCGGGTAACAGGGACTATGCCCTGCAAACCATTTCGGTGAGAGATAGGGAAAAACCAAGAGGAACATGTCCGGAAGATATCGTTTGGGATATAGATGAAAACGAAAACTCCGCTGTGGTTTATTACAGTAAGAGTTATACCGACAATTGCGGCATAGCGAGGGATACGCTCGTCAGAGGTTTTCATTCAGGGTCGGTATTCCCTTTGGGCACAACGCTGGTAAGACATCTAATTTCCGACCATGCCG
>Ga0123353_10012213_pt1 | contig 12185 bp, 6 predicted proteins | sample TergutLab28metaG_3_FD_92763 | JGI IMG/M metagenome (GOLD analysis project Ga0123353, IMG submission 92763) | Labiotermes labralis P3 segment gut microbial communities from Petit-Saut dam, French Guiana - Lab288 P3 | ecosystem: Host-associated > Arthropoda: Insects > Digestive system > Gut ... | reverse complement strand
GAAGAAGAAGAAGAAGAAGAAGAACAAAAGGAAGAAGAAGAAGAAGAAGAAGAGGAAGAAGAAGAAGAAGAGGAGGAGGAAGAAGAAGAAGAAGAAGAAGAGGAGGAGGAGGTAGTGGTAGTGGTAGTAAAGTCTACCACTTGGCTAATATGCACAGTATCTTGGGATGCTGAGATATTACACTATGGCAGAAATTTTAGGGCTGTTGTATACACTTTGCAGCCTTTTCTAGACATCTTGTAACTGATTGTTTTTTTTCCCAGAACCACGACAATCACACACAACAATTGCAGTGGTAGACCGCCATTCAGATGGGATGTATGTTCTCAGAGCATTGAAGCAAAAGCTGTTTGTGGATGGACTTTGCTATCTCGTACAGGAAATTTATGGTATTGAAAACAAGAATATTGAAAATAACAAGGTGTGTATTTGCTGCCACATTGTCACTTCAAGAAAAGTTGTGTATTTTAATTTGGGCAATGGATATTGAATTTAGTTGCAGTTGCCTTGTATTTCTTCCCAGTGAATTTTTCTTATTTGTGCACCATCTGATGTACAAAACTATGCTGTGAGTGTTTTCGGCTGCTATCTTTAAGTTTTCTAAACTTCACACTGCATGATGAGTAAAGTAGTGATTTGTCATCAGAGGGTTATGTTTAGATAAGTATATAACATATAGTAAATGAAGAGAGTGAGGGCTGCCCAGAAAATAAAACAAAATAAAAAGTTAACGATTTGTTTTAAATGGGGCTGAAGAGATGGATGGTGCAAATATAGTAGGCACTGTGCACAGGTGTGCATGTGCCAAAAAGTAATAACCCGAAAAACTGAGAATAACATGAGTGGGTAACACAAAGATGGGGATCTTAGAAAGAAATATTCTGATGATGGCAGTGGGTGAAAGTGGTACATAGTATGTCCAGTGGTTGGTTTGGGTATTATTCAACCACCACACAGTTGACCTGTAGCATAGACTTTGTTATAAAATGAATGTGTATGGTATATCATATCTGCTGATTAGTATTCCTTTTTCAGACTGCAGGAGATGATGATACAGAAGACAATGGGTCAGAATGTGTGATATGCATGTGTGATGTAAGAGACACATTGATTCTGCCTTGCCGGCATCTCTGTCTCTGCAACTCTTGTGCCGATTCTCTTCGCTACCAGGTTGGATGTGTTGATTTCTGTATTATTAATAAGTCAGTAATGTGCTATTTTATTAGTCAGGGAGAGTTGCAAGTGTTGAGTAGTTGTGTGAGGAGGCATTCATGATGTTAATGATATATGTGGTAAAAGGAAAAGTCTCTGTACCTGTCCTGAAGAACTATAGGTGAAGTAGAGGCTTAGCTGTGCTCATTCATAACCTCTGCAGTAGATGGAAGTGAGTGTCCAGTGTCACACCCTTGCATCTTATAATAATCTAAGTACCCATTGAACAGGAGGCTGGGTGCACCCCAGTGCTGGTCTAGATATTCTTGTGAAGAGAAAAATCACTTGCCTTTGCTGGGATTCACACCTGGGTCATCCAGCCTGTAGCCTGATTACTGTACAGACTACAGCTTGCTGGTTCTGGAGTGTGTGGTTGTTTTCTGTCAATAGCATGTCAAATCCATCTGTTTAAGACCATATGCAATTCTTTGGTGTCCTACAGTACAGCCATCATTCAATGTTCCTCAGTTTAAATGTCTTTCCTTACTTATCCCATGTCAGTAATGAAAACCTGAAAGTTCTTCAAGTTAAGATCCTCTCTAGTTTATTTCTCAAATCCAATACTTCTCAAAGAAACCTGTGGTTTCCACATTGTTCATATATATCATAGTCCTAGAGGGATGCACTAACCCTCGCCCAATGCAGTTCTGCCCGGTGTGGCTGGGACTGTATGCTGTTGAGCATAATTAAATGTGGGGGGGGGGGAAGAAATGAGCTAACAATGAACAGTTTAAATACACATGGACAAACACTGGTGGTTCCTCATTTGCCATTAAGCTAGCAGTATCAACTACCCAAGCATTGAATAGGTGCTTAACGTCAACAGATGTGTATATTTTAAGCAATGGGATTCCCTAAACATCTGCATTCATGTAACATCATTTTTCCTGTAAGATGTTTGTGCTATACGTTATTGCCCAGTGCACAGTAGAAATGCATTACACAATTTTGCTTGTAATGTATGTCATATGTAATCTTCTGAATTTTGTGTTTTAGGCAAATAACTGTCCCATCTGCCGCGCACCATTCCGGGCTTTGCTACAAATTCGTGCACTCCAGAAGTCCACCGCAGTTCCACAAGGGGCCATCTTGCCTCCCGAGGTAACCAACGAGCTGGGACCTCAACAAGTTAGCCATGTTTATTACTACTTCTGTTGTACAACTTGTACTAAACAAGCCACGTGTTCTACAAGAAGCTGCCCTCGAAAAGGAGAAAAAATACAGCACCACAAGTTCTCTTTTGTGACTTGGCATGTTGCAATGAATAGTTGATATCAACGTATGAAATTACTTGTATTCCTGAAGACTATTTTAGACCACATGTATTTGGCTGCAATTGTTTGCCACATAGGGGAAGAGTTAACAGCTTCCTCTGTTTCTGTATATGGATAAAATGGTCTGTGGCTCAATACGTTTGGTTACTGAGGAGTTTGGGTGTGTTCCTTAACCGTTAGAGATGTGGGTGCACCATTTTTAACATTTTTTTTAAATATTGTGAGTAAGAAGGTAGTATGAACTGCAGTACATGGAACTAAATCTTCACAGTACCTTGAAATGTTGTGAGTAAGAATCTGATATTAACTGCAATACATTGAATTAACACTTTACAACACCTTTAAATACAGTGAGTAAAAATCTAATATTAACCACAGTTCACGGATATAAACAGCATGGACCCCCAACTCAATGGCAGGTTTAACACTTTGCCTCGAGCTGGTTAAATACCAGCTGGAGGCAAAGTGGAACTTTAAAATCCCCTCTGCCAGCTGATTTTAAGGGTACTTTAAAACATTTAAAAAGTATGGTATATTCTGTCATAATAATATGAAATAATTTTCACACCATAGCCAGACATTTTTCTGTATCTCATGCACAAAAAATGGAATACTTGAATGTATTTGGAGTCTGACACTGCAAGTGGAAATTTTGAGGCTTGAATCTCGAAATGTATATTCAGTACACATTCACTACAATTTACACATTGCACAGAGATACGTTATTTTGCAGCACTGCCTCTGAAAATCAATTATTACTTTTACTCCCAGTAATTCAATTGTGTGTGGTACAATTCAAAACACTGCCCTTTACAAAGTCCTATGTCGCTTTTTCAGCAGTACATTGTAGTGATTTTCTTTACAGTTTTCCCAGACTGGCGCTTGCTTCTCTCTGCACAGACGCAACATGAGCGCTGAGATTTTCCCTCAAGCTTAGCCTGTTTCGATGGAATCCTATATACGGAATGGTCTCTCCCTATGAATCTGCCACCTGGACTGCTAGTTTGACCTTGCACTTGAATTTTCATAGCGGCACTAGCGGGCAGTCCTTCAGTGACTTTTTCATAGAAAATTTGTAAGGACATTTTTTTCTTGCATGTTCTGGTGTGCAAGACTTGTGCGTTGACCAATACCAGGTCGAATAGATGAAAGGGAAGTTTCTTCCACCATTTTGTTGTCTTCCTTTCCAGTGAACAATATGAAAGCTTCTGATCTGATCTGTCCACACCAGTTTTATACGTCTTATAGTCCAACATGGCAGCTGGTTTTATTTTATGATTTCCGCCCCTTGATGATGGTGCCTCAACAAATACATCTTCATGAGCACTGGTTAGGAAAAAAGCATCACGGATGTCCTTCCACTTGATGACCAAGAGGTGATCCAGTTGGCTTGTTTTATTTCTCCAGAAAATGCTTGTTTAGGCTTTTCTGTTTGATGTCTCAGTGCCTGCAGCCTTTGTCTTACAAGCCCATAAATGGTAGAAGATCTTTGGACTGGAGATCCATCTGTCCATGTATACACAGTGATCCTTCCCTATTATTTTGTCACACAACCTGTCAACAACACTAAACACCGTGTTGTTTTCTGAGTTGGTGGGATGTGCCCCATTATATACTTCCAGGTTGTAGACATAGCCACTTTTTGCCTCACAACATTCAAACATTTTGATTCCATATCTGTGGGGCTTTCCTTTGATATAAACATGAAAGAATATACACCCTTGAAATGGGCATATTGCCTCATCGATAGTCAGCTGTTCTTCTGGTGTGTAGATGTCCTGAAATTTTGTGTTGAGCGTGTCAATAACTGGCCAGATTTTGAATAATGGGTCATAGTCTGGCTGTCCCATAGCTGCCTTTGCATCATTGTTATTCAGATAGAACATTGTCAATAATGCAGGGAACCTATCCTGAGACATTCCAAAAGAAGCTGCATGTGGGATCTGAATAATCGGATGCAAACTCCAGTAATCCCAAAGAGAAGACTTGCATAACACATGACAGTCTTTCTGTAGCTGTAATTTCAGATTTAAGGTAGATATTTTCCAAATATAATCTTTCCAGTGCTGGGAAGACTAACAGAGACCCATGGACTTAGAATAATTTACTCATCTTATAGAAATAATATGCAAGTAGTTTGTTTTGCTTTTGCAGGGAAGTAGTGAGAACATTCCAGCGGGATATGAGGCAGTGTCACTAATTGAGGCACTCAACGGTCCTTGCCCAGCTAGATCTGTACCTGCAGTTCCTCCACTGGATATTGCTGAAACTCCCAATCAGGAAGTGGCTGTTCAAGCAGCAGAGGTACTCAACAGGTCAGGAAACTCAAAATGAATTTTACTGTACTTTCAATGAGCAATGATGCGTACTACTTACTGTATGTGTTTTCTTTACCAGGTCCAGCATTGAGAGAACCCCATCTTCATTGAAGCAAGCTTCCAGTCCTGAAGAGTGTGCAGTAACAAAGAGCCCTAGGGGCAGTGGCTGCCACACTCCAGAGGTGTGTCAGTAATTAGAAAATATAAATTTTCTAGAGTGATGTTAGTAGTCTAGTGTGAATTTTGTTGAAGTTGTGACTGACAGTTGTTTTGTGTGGAATTGGCTTTTTGGGCATTTTTCATTGATGAACATGCTTTTATCATGAACAGACTGTGATGTACTTGTGTGACAGGTGACAGGTTTTGAGTGTCCACAGAATGGCAGAAGTTACTGCTGAACTCGCTGTTTAGGCTACCTGAACACTGAAGCCCCATAGTACAGAATGTGATGTGGAACCCAAATTAGCTTTGGGCTGCGAGTAATGGTTATTGCATAATATTAGATGTATTCATTGTTATTTGAGATTGTACTCGGAATGTGTGAGATTGTATCAGAAACATTAGAATTATTTCCACGTAATCACGATTTTATTTGAATGCTCACTTACAGAGCACTTCTAACACTTGTACTGTTTTAGCTATGTTTATAGTACACCTGTCGAGCATGAATATACAGGGCTACATCATTTGTTGAGTTTTTAATAAAGATTGATTGATTGATTTGCACTTGGGTTGGGGCCACCCAGCCCCGACGCACCTAGGCCTTAATTAAGACGGGCCCTTTGTGCCCCATATCGAATCATGGGAGCCCCGCAGCCTTGCTGTAGCTCCAGATGGCCCCCAAGCCTAAACTCCTAATATCCTCGGGCTCCAAAAAGAAGGAACCTAGGTACGCATGCCTGAGTGAGGCCAGAGCCTCGCACTCACATAAAATGTGAGCCGAGGTTTCCTCTCCCACCCCGCACTTTCTGCACAAGGGGCTGTCAAGCATCCCTAGTAGGTGGAGATGTCTCCTCAGGGTGTTATGACCCGTGAGAAGGCTAGTCACGGCCCTGCATTGAGTCCTATTAAAGGTCATAACTTTGCCCTGGTGCCCAGACTAGGTCCCGAGATAAACTCGTGAACCTGCCTTTGGGTATCGCTTTTAATAAAGATAGTACAGCACCATTGTTTGGAATATGACAAATTATGATTGTTGTGGTGTGATGGCAGTTACAGCCTATATTAAAATATTCTTGTAGGACTGAAATGCTAAATTATAGTATTTCAATTCAGATTGCTACACCTGTTTTCTAGAAGTCTGGAAAGGAGGTGGGAAAAACCATTTTTAGGTACACAATAGTTTGAGTGTTTTATTGTGTGTTGCAGTTCCGGATGTCTGTACTGCTAGCTAGAGAAGAGGATAGTCACAAGGAGCAAACGACAAAGTCACCGCTGTTAGTTCGGCACTGCAGTCGTGACAAGAGTGCGCTAAGACTCCGTGACACAGTGAGGCTTGTCAATGAGAAGCCTGTAGTAGACCAGGAAGAGGTAATGCTGTGCTCTCAGACTCCATAGACTATTCTTCAATTTGAAAAGGGGGACAGTAAAATGTGTTCAGAAAATCGTGATTTCATGAATAGTCACATAACTCTGGTAATAATAAATGTGTACTTAGAATGTAAAACGTGTTACTGAAACAGATTACCTCAGATATATGACCTGTCCAACCAGGAAATGTTAATCTTTCTCTTTTTTTATAAGGTTTCTGTAAATCCAAATTTTCCCGTAGAGTTCCATTGAGGAAGCCTGCCATCACTGTATGCAGGTTTCCTACCACATTGCAATTGTGCACTTCGTGTTATATCTTGGCTGTTTATAAGCTTTGATATCTCTTCTAGCAATATGCATGTAGGGACAACAGATGGCAGGAGTTTCATGTTTTCTTATACCATAGTGTATTTTGTTTTAGACTTTCAAATGTGTGTAACAGAACAGTGCACATTTTGTGGGATGCTATGCCTGTCAGCTGGTCAATAGGAACTACGAAATAGTTGGCTGCTGTTTACCAGTTGATATGGGGTAAATTTCCAGAAGACCTGACTCTTCATCAACACACTTAAACTCATTTTCACTCTGGATGTGACATGTTCATGTATCTTGCCTACTTTGTGGTGTAGTGGGTACAGCATTTATGTATCAAGTATGCATTACTCATCATGTCAAAAATGCCTTAAAATGCATTAACACATGTGTGTGCACACTTCTTATTGCACATAACGTACTTCAACCATGGTTGACTAAATGCCCTCCCAATTTTTTTTCTTTTAATTTCGGTAAACCACACCCTTTCACATTGCATGTCTTCAGGTAGCCCACAAAATTATTATTTCATTATAGTAAGCATGGGAGAGCCAAAAAAAATTATTAAATACTATAATTCACTCTTCATATCCTCTTGTCAACTCGTGTCATGGCTGAGAATTTGTCCCTCAGTTTGCAGTAGGTGTATAGGACCACGCCTATATGGACTGTACTTGACACATCTTGTCTGTATGTTTGTTAATCATGGAACCACACTCTGTGTGCAGCTGACCCCACTTTCATTGTCACTGCTGGGATGTTTCTTCAAGACTCAAGACCAGGAATGCACAAATTTTCCAAAAATCTAGTAGCCTGATGACCCACAAATATTAGGTGCCACTCTAAAAAATTTCACTGCACTACAAGTCGGAAGGTCGCAGTTTGGATTCCCAATGGTGTCTTTTGAATTCTTCATTGACATAATCCTTCCCGCCACACTATGGCTCTGGGGTTGACTCCACCTCTCTCAGAAAGGAGTGCGAGGAATATTTCCTGGTGGGCGTAGGTGGCCAGTATGTAGGGCTAACAACCCTACCACCTTCATGTGCCTACTGTCATGAAATCTGGGAGTCTCAACCTCCTGGAACACTCAGGGCCTGTTCAGGCCTGTACAGGGATTGCTTTATCTTTACTGTACAAAATTTAGTCACCTTGGAAACCTGGCACCTGGGATTTGTTCATGTCTGCTTCAGATCGTATGGCATGAAGTCATTGAAGGAGTTTGTCCAAGTCACTTGAATGACTCACATCAACTTCTTTGTCCCCTCCTCCTAGCAGAGCTCAACGCCTGTATGTCAACCTTCTTTGCATGCACACACACTCTTGGACTTCTCAGTGGTGTGGAATCGGACCTAGAATTTTAGTGTGTGACACCATCTAATGCCGAGTTTAAAAATGTGTGGAGTTTTACCTCCCTTACACCATATGTCTTTAGGGTATGCATACTGTTAAGCAGAGGAACATCTGTACTTAACCTTATTTTAATTTATTTTATGGAAACGATTTGTTATGGAAAATGTGTTTCTTTCTTAGACACAAGATGAAGACAGTGAAGCTGAGAAACTGTCTCCATTATTGGACGCGGCCACCAGTACTGACCCTCTGCCCCTTGACTCTGTCTTGGTACCACCTGGTGATGATCTGGAGGATGACAATGATCTGGAGATGAAGGTGGAGGTTGGCAAAGTTGAGGATGAACTAGCCACTATGGCTAATAGTAAAGGTAAAATTAAGTGCATTTGTCCATAATAAACAGAAAATTTGACATCAATTCTGTATGCATTAATATGATATTTATGTGATCTTTAGCATACGTTTGAAATGTACTTTTTTGATGATACTTCATGAAAATGAAAACTGGCTGAAATGTGTACTAATCATGCATCTTTGGTTTTATAAATGTGTACTATGTACATCTGACACTAATACAATGCTTGTTATTGTTTTTTGCACAAAATGCAGAGAATGAATACTTAATGTTACACTGTGTTAGTCCATATGCACGTTTGTTCTCTGATACTCTGCAGTGAATGTGGGCACAGTTTCTTACAGCTATTAGCATTGTATATATAGCCCAGCTAGTAATTGTGAATCCTCGGCAGTTTCTGAGCCTGTAAACCCACAGCTATTATTATTTGCCCCATCTGTTCATTTTTTTAACACTATAATTGTATGTAAATTGCTTGTTACCACAGAAAAAGACTAATTCTCCTTTAATGTGGTGCATGCTGTAAGATTGTGATGTGTTGGCAGTAGGACTCATTGGGAAGGCTCTTGCGGGTGGAGATGATGGTGACACAGGGCTGGCAGCCACTGGGGAGGACTCGGACTACTATACTCCAGAGGATCCAGCTACCACCATACTGAGTCCATTGCATGCAGATAAGGTTGGGTATTAATAACAGTTCTAAACTGGGAATACAGGGGTTTGTGCAGTTAGCACAACAATATTTTTATTGTATTTCAATATTATTTATATTTTTTAATTTAGTGCACATTACACATCATGTTTCAACCTGTATAGGTCATCTTCAGGCATAGTATTTATTTCAGAAATGTTTGGAGGTAATTAGTTGTGAGTGCTGTTTGTTGTGTTTCATGTTTTTTCCTTTCAGTGCAATCAGTTCTTGTACTCGTGATGATGTTCATTTCATGTTGTTTTCCTGGTGTGTTCTGTTTTGTGGTTACTAAGCACAACAGGACGCCAACAGTGAAAATCAGTAACAGGTCTCTTAATTTTTCAGGAGGATCAACCTGTGAGATTTGAGTTTCTCATGGCACAAAATAAGGACCACATTGCCAATATTTTGTTATACAGCATTAAGTATTTGCCATCCTGGAAAATGACAGTGACATATCTGGAGTCTTAAATTTTGGAAGATGACACTCGCCATAGAAAGGGCTTATACCCTGTACTTAATTGATGTATACATGTTTGCATATACAAACAAACAAACAAACTTATTGTTAGGTACTTGTGAATGGAAGACATGTATGAACAGCCCACTGTTTCATTGTCTCAGAAAGTACCATTACTGTTATTGTTCTTGGAGACTGTTCAGAAAAATAATTTACCTTGCATACAGTAACAGAGTATTAATCATGTAGAAGGTTCAGTAAATGACTTGAAGATACAGGTCTTATAAATTCACTTTCTGGTTACCCCTTCCAGGAGCATACATTATTTTAGAGATTAAGGAATTCAGTGATTGTCTTTATGAGGTGAAAGATCCAAACTTTCTTTTCACTTTACTGTTCCTGTTCTACTTTCATTCAAGTCATATTGATGCTTATCACAGGAACGCCCTTTTATGTCAAGTGCACCTCCGTCATCTGTGGAGAGCACTCCAGGGCGATGGATACCAGGTGCAAGAGAAGGACTGATGGGTGTCTCCCTTCCTGGCACACCATTAAGCACTACCAGTCACCTCAGCAACCGTTCAAGTGGTGATAGTTACAGCTCCAGTAGCTCAACACGCCAGCTGTTAGCAGCTACAGGTGTCCATCATGACCTGGCCAATAATCAGGATAAATCAGTGCAATTGTAGGTACAGAAGCACTTCGTTTCATGTCCGTGGTCAAAGCAGCGGTTGTGAATGCATTAAAACCCTGGAATTCTGCATTCACTATGAATTTATAATCTCTTTTTCCCCTCCAATTAGGCTTGCCTTGTATCATATGAGACTCACGGAAGCCTTGAGTTCCAGCTTCAGAACAGGCCTTGTCCCATATGAAAATATTTTTTGACATAAAACATTACTGTTGCAAAGTGTTCAGTCTCTCATTGAATAATGTCTTTAGGTCTTGCAATAATGTGAATTGGTCTGCGTGAAAGAACAGTACATTTTCTCTTCTTATGTTAATTCCTTAACAAATGGTGTGAGAACTAATTGAACATGCAGGTCAAAATCCACTGTTTCTGCAGAAACATGGACCCTGTGATATTGTACACTCTTCATGCAAATCAGACTCCAACTGCATGGGAACTGCGTGGGGATGCTTGGAACACCAGTGCATGTTACTGTGTTTGGTTATGTTCCTTCTTAAGGTGAACCATGCCTGATGTTAGAAAAAAATAAGTAATTAGGCAGGTTTTGCAAACAGTTGTGGAAAGCAGCTGTTGGCTTCTTCATGTATGTTCAACTGCCTGTCTGTATGGAGCACCTTGCCTCCTACAGGATAGATTTTTATAAAATTATGTATTGCGATTTTTAACTAAACTCAACCAGATTCAGTTTTGATTAAAATATGCCAAAAATAAGACACTTTACATGAAGACCCACTGACATTTATAATATCTGTCTGCCTGAGATAATTATAAGAAATGCAATTTACAATGTATATAGAATGTGGCACCACATGGATGTGATTTCCGCCGTGGGTAATTAGGTCAAAAGTACATGTAGTAATAATATTCAACATTTGGTTCACTGTAGTTTATTATAATTGTATAATATGGATCCATGTTTGTAAGATTTGTTTTAGCGTGACATAGTAATTCATTGTCGTAGTTTAATGTTGTTATATCACATTATTATGCAGTTATCAGTTTTTAGGCGCATTTGCAAAATTGCGAAAAGCATTTCTTGGCTATGTCCTGTCTGTGAGTCAGTTTGTCTTTCCATCTGCATGGAACAGCTCGGCTCCCACTGGATGGATTTGCATGACATTTGAGTATTTTTTGAAAATTATTGAGAAAAGTCAGGTTTCATTAAAATCTGACAGGAATAACAGGTACTTTCTTGAAGACCCATAGACACTGGTGATAATATCTCGCTCAGTTCTTCTTATGGTGAGACATGATGCAGATAAAATTGGTAGAGAAAACCATAATGCACACTTTATGTCCAGTAACTTTTTTCCAAAAACTGTGCTGCTTATGAGATAATGTGAAAAAATGTGGTCACAGATGACAATATAATACAGCGCATACACAATGCATGTTGGATAACTAAGGCTACAGACACACACTCAGAATATGTAATACTTATTTTTTTCCCCACAGTAACAGTGGTTGTGCGAATGCACCTCAATGTTACATTGATGCATGCATTGCCCTTCTTGTTTCTTCATGCAGTTGTAATGTGTAATTTCTATTGCTTGTGTCTGGGAACATTAAATTTGGTATTGAGGTGGATTATGATCATACATAAAAATTGTGTATGAAGTATTGTTTGCAAGTCAGCAGTTGAAGTATTTTGATGGGGTGAAACTCTGAGGTTATGGATGACCAATAAATTTAATAATAATTTGTAATATATCTACATATGTGAACAACAATTACAAGTGTGATCCCAGTGGATTCAATGATATGACTGAAAAAATTAGAGTCCAGGATGCAGAAGTCTGAATGTACCTCATTGTTACATTATAGTATGTTTTGTACCTTACATTCTGTTTTTTGCCCAGCATTGAACCTGTTCTTGTTTCTTATTGTACACCTTTACATGACAATGTATGAAGAATATTTGTTTCACAAAACTGTCTGTGACATTTTTTCCCATGACACATATGTGACAAAGATATTACAATGAAAACT
>Ga0123353_10012212_pt1 | contig 12186 bp, 4 predicted proteins | sample TergutLab28metaG_3_FD_92763 | JGI IMG/M metagenome (GOLD analysis project Ga0123353, IMG submission 92763) | Labiotermes labralis P3 segment gut microbial communities from Petit-Saut dam, French Guiana - Lab288 P3 | ecosystem: Host-associated > Arthropoda: Insects > Digestive system > Gut ... | reverse complement strand
GTATTGCTTTACAGGATTGGTATGGATATGTCACGATGGTGAGATCTCAGCATCTGTGATGTTTGTTATGTGCTATTTATAGGGGGGCAGGGGGGGTATCTGTAATTACAGATACCCCTCCTGCCCCCCTATAAATAACATATAACAAACATCACAGATGTTGAGATCTCACCATCGTGACATAACCATACCAATCCTGTAAAGCAATACCACCATACTTTCGAATTGTAAACTTGATGATGGCCACATTAGGCCGAAACATGTAGTTTACTTCATTCTGTATTAAACATCTTTTTTAGATATTGTTGTGTTATTGACTGATACCCACACCTAATGTTCAGGTTTTCATATTTATACTGCATGGCGCCCGTGTGCTGCTAACAATGATATGTTCCAGTAAAGGAGAATAAATAGTCTGTAAATTTCTCTCCAACACCAAAAGCAATGCATTACAAAGAATATGCAAAAAAATTAAAAAAAATGATTTGAAAAACAATGAAGGTTTTGCGAAGTGCTGTATTCATATCGGTAACCCAACGCAAAGCTCTGTGTCACAAAATGCTGACATGTAATAAAATGCTAGTCAAATACGTCCTTCTGAACAGAAATCCGACACTAGACTGGTCTCCGTAAGAGCCTACATTCAGGATTGTTTACTGGTATTGCCTGAACTATTCTGATCTGGTCTGGTCTGTTTCAGTTTCCTTACTGCGCTCCGTAACACAATCACAAGCAACTGTTGTTCTTTGTTCTCGTTTTCAGAGAAACAGAAAATTCGCCAGTTTTTACTTCGTTGTCCACAAAGCAGAAGCCATTTTACACGATTTCCCGTCTTCGCCTGTGTAACACTTTACCTTCAGTTCCGACACGACGGTACAGAAACTAGTTTCAGATAAACAACGCCCCATTTCAAGCACGCGTTTGGAATTAGTACGTTAACAGGAACAAAAAGGCAACAAGCTGGTCTAGTAATGAATGCTCTTGGCATGTCACAGTACACCATTATAACTGGACTGAACCGTTGGGAAAGATAATAAATTTGTGTGTGGTGAGAGGTTCTGAGAACGGCATCGATGGTGGAACAAGAATTGATCATATTACGAAGATTCGCGTTTTCGTCTTAAGCTACCTAAATCCTAAAAAAAGATAAGCAGGTTGTTACTCCGTCACGTGGGCAATGATTTACCAGTCTACACGACATCATAGGCCAGAAGACTTGCGTCTTCATAGCAGCGTTGGTTTGCTGGATCACTATTATGAAATTAAAGCATTGCTACACTGCACAAAAGCGAAATGAAACATTTTCAATGCAGCGTCTCGACTGAACTTAAGGTTATGTCGCTGAACAGTACTTCAACTAGAAATTTATCGTTAAAAATACAGGCAGTTCGTCAAAAAAACTTCTAAATGACGCGTGAAGCACAGCCAAAAGGAAGGCTGCGTAATGTTTGGTATTTATTTTATATCAGCTAATGTTTACGTTAAATTTTAAATTGGCAGCCTAATTGGTAGAGAAGGATTGTTAAGTTGTATCGAAAGTTTTGTCCAGGAAGAAGTAAATCCTTAAGAATCACCTCTATGGAAGGCTGAGACTGTGTGCACCATGCGACTGTCTCTCCCACTAAATGACAGGCTTTCTGCAGCCACCGTGTCTTTAATAATTTCATGAATTGTAAAGGTAAATTTTAACTTAGAACAGGCCACGAAGGTCCAGAGGGGGAGTAGAGGTATAGCTCTTCTCTTTCTTAAACCTCGGCAATAGGTGATGGTGGGTGATAAATGCCACGCTCCAGCCTCTTTACCCCTAGGAAAGACACGGTACCCATTGTACAGGAGGCTGGGTGGGTCCCAGGGCTGTTCCGGACAGAAGCGGAAAATCTCGTCCCCCACGGGGATTCGATCCACGGAATGTCCAGTCCATAGTGAGTCGCTATACCGACTGATCTATATCGGCCCACTTCTTACGTGTAAACGAATACGTTATGCAATATAACATGTTTAGATTTAACGGGGTCAAGTTTACACAAAGAGATAGTTTTACGCAACCTAGCGGAAACAATATGATGTTTTAACTGAAAACAGCTCAGTGCAGAGTCCCAGATATTCTCACGCAACGACAACCTTACAAGGACCTTACATACTTCCAGGTTTGATGCTCCTAATTGTTATTGAGCAAGAGAGCATTCAGTTACAAACTTTTGATTCTTCTGATGAATAAGAACCAACTAGATGCCACTTATTATTTTATTGTACTTCTTTTAGGCTCAACATGTTTCGGGCACTACTATGCCCATCATCAGAAGCTCACGACTATAATGTCGATTACTACATTGGTGGTTTCGTTCTTGGTTTCCTGTAGGTTGGAAGTTAGGTGCTGGTAGGCTGGAGTAGTGTCCAGGCTGCAGGCTAAAGCACCTGTAGCCCAGACACTACTCCAGCCTACCCGCACCTAACTTCCAACCTACAACAAACCAAGAACGAAACGACGAATGTGGTAATCAACATTATAGTCGTAAGCTCCTGATGATGGGCATAGTAGTGCCCGAAACATGTTGAGCCTATAAGAAGTACAATAAAATAATAAGTAGCGTCTAATTGGTTCTTATTCTTCAGTTATCACAATGATGCACGGTCCAACACACATCAAATTTTGATTCTTCTGTCTATAACCTACTCTATGTTATCCAAAATAATACAAAAAAAGTCAGCATGTACGAAATCTACTATCTTAAAACTTCTCTTTTCTGAGAAGGTATTATATTTGGACTGCTGTGACGGACTAAGTTAGAGCATAACAAACACAAACTCAAGCACTTGCACAGTAGCCATGTTTGATATTTTTAACGTATAAGAATTATTACATAAAGTGTTTGTAGACATGGTTATGATTTTTGGATCTGAGATTCTCAGAGCGCTGTGGATGAAAATTTAGAGTCTTCTGGATAATTACTGCGTGTTAGCTGGTCAATTGTTACCGACATTTCGGAGGAAAGTGCTGCCTTAATATTCAGCGTCAAGCAGTCAAAATTTGGCATATTAACCACTCGACATCGCGTGATATCTTAAACGCGTAAATCCACATGTTTACGGGCTGTTTTCTCAAATATATCTAAGATTCATTGTTATTTGCACCAGAAGACAGAAAGAAAACACAAATTCGGGTGGATCTCTTGTTGCTTGAGGTACGCGGTGGCGCGATTTGTTGAGGCACTTCGCTACAAGCAAGTAGCTCTCGGGTTCGATTCCCGATGGGTTATTGGGATTTTTTTATTGACTTAATTCCTCCGGTCACACTATGTCCCAGGGGTGGACTCAGCCACTAAGAGAAGGGACTATCTCCTAGGTAAAGGCGGCCGGTGCGTATGGCTGACCTTACCACCTTTATGTACCGAGTGTCTAGAAATTCTGGAAGCCTCAAACTGCTACGGCCCTCTTGGCCTGTAGAGGTCTGTATAGGGATTGCCTTCAAACAAGCTGTATGCTACAAACAGTTATTAAAATTATTCCACATTTTTCGAAAATTTACCACCATGCACAGATTAGTAAGTGACACTAGTGTCACTTCCAGCTAATAAGTATGTAGTGATTTTTTTTCTGCGTCACCAACACAAAAAACTGCAGCAGGCACATTCACTAGTCTATAACGGAAAAATGAAATATACATATAGCATGGGCCACCATAGTAGATTTTGTTACAAAAGAAGCTTCCTTATTTCACTTTTGTATATATTGCCACCATCAACCCGTTCCAGAGGTTCAAGTATTTGTTCGTAGGGGAAGGCACCGTGTAACTACAGTGCAGTAAACCACACCAACTTCATCACCAGAAAACACGACGCCACTAGCTTCACACACGTCACACCACGTCATACCAACTTATTACACAATTCTGCGTAAATCCCCGTCGTGAGTATGGAATGCAATAACCGGCCTGTCGGTTGAGTAAGCACATATTTCCGGTTCACTAAGCAGACTTACCAGTTTAGACATGATGCTGAGTGTATCTCTTAACACGTGTAGTAGTGCTGATACACCCTGAAAAGCCAGCGTCTTATTTATATGGCATTCATGCGAGGCCACTGTCCCTACCAGCTCGCACATCGCATGGCCGGCTTACGGGTGAGAGGCAAAAACTCTGACATTCAGGTTAAAATTGTAGTTTAAGGTCCAGTAGAAAGAAGCATTTGTAACCAATCACGTAGTAATTAATACAATTTTAAAAAGTCTTAATTTGGATTGTGTACTAATTGAAATTGTGGGCCGGGTAGCTCAGTTGGTATAGCGACTGACTACGGACTGGACGGTCCGGGATCGACTCCCAGTGGGGACGAGATTTTCCGCCCGGCCCTGGGGCCCACCCAGCCTCCTGTAAAATGGGTACCGGGTCTTTCCCGGGGGTAAAGTGCGGCCGAGACGTGCTGCTGACCACTCACCCCCTTCTTGTGCAGCGGTTGTGGAAGAGTAGAGCTATACCTCTACCACCCTCCGGGCCACAATGGGCCTGTAACGGGATCACTTTACCTTTACCTTTACCTTCTAATTTAAATTAGCAGAATGTACAATATTATAATTTCTTACCTGAAGATTACTGACTTTTGAGATGTGACGCCATACAATTTGGTAGATAGGCACAAACATTTCGGGGAGACATGCTGCTTCCGTCTTCAGGGCAGACTCCTTTCACCCTTAGTATGAAAGTAGCAGTTCTTTTCCAAACGTTGGTACCTCTGCATAAGCTACACAGTGCCACGTCCCAGAGTACCGTAACCTTCATGATCGTTGTCATTACCTCTTACCCCCCCCCCTTCCTTATCTCGCTGCTAAAAGGTACGACTCGCTCTGAGTAAAGCAAGTGCATGTATCTATATACACCAACAATATTATATCAGTGTTATTTATAACGTTCAAAATATGAAACTTGACACATTAGGTACAGATTTGGAGTTGTCCCTTTTCCGGACTTTCTACTTCGTTACTTTTAAAGTTACATCAAGCTAATTTCTCGGACATAGGATCATTCACCGTCTTCAGATTAAATAATGATTCGAAAGTAAGTACGAACTTATTTCCTGATGATGGTTTCATAAAAAAACCGAAACATGTTGGAGTTTTAATATCATAATGTTTTATCTTTTAATGTTTTAATATGCTAACATTAATATTGATTGATTTACAAGTGCATATGTTGGTGAAATAAAAAGTGAATTTAAGTCAAATGCACGGTGCAACAATGAAAGTGTGTAACAAATAGTGAATGATTCGAAAGTCTATTCTTCTCATTATGGTGGAAAAATATCCTCTGGGCCTATCAGGGTCCAGAGCTGTAGAATAGCCGTACCGAGTAGGAGCGCCTGTGGAAGGGGAAGGAATCTGTCTCTAAACCTTAGTCTTTGTTTGTTTGTTTGTTTTATTTTAAACACAGCCGATGGAGACGGTCTAAACAAAAACTAACTCCATAACATCAGCGAAATCCCATATAATAATATCTAATGTAAATGATACAGAGCTGTATAAGAGTGAGCAAAAAGACCCAAACTTTTCTGCATGTAGCAAGCCATTTAGTGCGATTTACACCGCAGATTATAACTAAAGGCAACTCAGCTATTAAGTGGGATACTTTTTGGTGTTCACCCATTACCGGACAGACATAGCACTGTTCCAAATAGCTTCACGCTCCATTTTTAGGGACGTTCGCGAAACTGCAAACAGCGACTATTAGATTCGTCGTTTCTGTTTGTCCGCACGGAACAAATCGGCTCCCGCTGGATGAATTTTCTTGTAATTTGAAATTTGAGTGTTTTTCGAAAATCTTTCGAGAAAATTCAAGTTTCATTAAACACAGACAAGCACAACGGGCGCTTTATATAGAGACCAATGTATATTTTTTTTATCACATCTCGCTCATTTCTTCTTATAATTAAAAAAAAATTCGGACAAAATTCTTAGAGAAAATAAAAAAGCACATTTTGTGTTCAATATTTTTTTCCCCCCGAAAAAACGTGCCTTTTATGAGATAATGCGGAAAAATATTGTGGAGCAAGGCTGGCCACAGATGACAATATGGCCCATGCGCATTGCATGCTGGATAACTACGGCTACAAATACACACCCAGGTTATGTAATGCTCATTGATTTTCCACTAAAAAAATAGTGGCACGAATGTTCCTCAGTGTTACGTCATACGTACGTTGCCTCTCTTGTTAATTGTAATACCGTACAGTGTCAAAAATCTGCAACCACCTTCCCATCTACGTCGTGTGGTGTATCTCACAGTTCCGTGGAATATTCGAATAGTACAAGCTGAAAATTAAACAAGAGAGGTAATGTACTGTACTGTACTGTACTGTACTGTACTGTACTGTACAGTAATGTACTCTACTCTACGTTTGAAGTTCCATTGAGACACATTCGTGCCACCGTAGTTACCGTCGAATAGCCATAAGCATTACACAACCTGTGTGTGTGTTTGTGTGTGTGTGTGTGTTTTTTTGTGTATGTGTGTGTGTGTGTGTGTTTTTGTGTGTGTATATGTGTGTGTGTGTGGGTGTGTATGTGTGTGTGTGTGTGTTTGTGTGTGTATGTGTGTGTGGGTGTGTATGTGTGTGTGTGTGTGTATGTGTGTGTGGGTGTTTTTGTGTGTATGTGTGTGTGTTTGTATCCTTCGTTATGCAGCATGCAATGAGCACGCATCATTTTGTCATCTGCATCCTGCGCTCTAAAATATCTTTCCACATTATTTCATAAACGGCACGATTTTCGAAAGAAACATATTCTGAACATAAAATTTGCGTTTCGATTTTCGCTACAAAGTTTGTCTGAAACACTTTTCATTCTAAGAAGAACTGAGCGAGATACGATAGAAAGGGTATATTGGTCTTCATGTACATTAGGCTTTATTCTTGTCCGATTTTACGAAAAAGTAAATTTCTTTTTACATTTATCGAAAAATACCCAAATATCAAATTCTCATGAAATTCTGTAAAGTGAGAGCCGAGTTGTTCCATACGGACGGACAGACGGACACGACCAAGTTAATAGCCGCTTTTCGGAATTTCGCGAAAAGCGCCTAAAAATAAAACTCATTGATTTTTCTTGAACCCTAAAATTTAAATTTTATCTTAGGGACTACCAAGAGCTTTCAGGATTTTTCTTTACTCTATATGAATGTACAATATCAAACAGAAAAGACAGATAAATTGTGAAAGATTTCCGTTTAATTGTATACCATTATGTTTAACCTTTAGACGCCTAACGTCAAGTACAGTTGACGTACCGCACCGCTAACCTCCAAAGTTGTATTTTATATATTTATTCAACAAATATATGTACTGAATATTTTAAATATGGTATATACTCTCCGTTTTTTCTCTTCAAAATGCAGTTTGTTTCATAATTCTAACGTATTTGGTTCCTGTATTATTCACATTAAATATACAGGGTGTGCTAAAATTAAAAAAATAAATCCGGCACCAAAAGTTAAAGTGGCAAGTTCCATCAAACGGCGTAGCATCAGGCTAATTTGTATGGGTCGTGACCTTTTAAACTTACGAGACACATACTTTTTTTTTTATTACAAATTTCAATTCCCTCTCAAACGCAAGCAGCCATTAAATAAAATTAATTTGGCATTTTCTGACACCTCAAGCGTATGAAACGTGGAGAAAGGAATCTGGCTGAATTACAGCATCCACTTGTTACAAAGAACAATGCGATTCAATTTACGGTGTGATTACAGAAATTCACTGCTTTATATGTTGTAATGTAAGAAAGACAGCAGCAATTAGAACCTAACATCACTTCCTTTGTGCAAATCTCCAACAAGTATTATGCTTTCTCCTTCATATAAAACAAAGCGAAAATATTTTATTGGCTTTTATTAAACCTTTCCACCCTTATCTGGCAAATAAAATTATTTTGTTTCTGTTATTTTAGTACTAACTTAAATAACCCCACTTATGTATGTTTACAAATTTTAGGATTTTTTTGTTTGTTTGTTTGTGTTCCGCTGTCATGTAGTCTTCGGAGTGGATACCAAATTTTCGAAGGAATGTGCTGCTTTTATTTTCATGATAAAAGTAATTTCGGCCCTGAATTTGTAGGCCGTGTGTTAGTATCCAACCACAGTTCTACATGTCTTTTTTTTTTGTGTGGCATCCCATTCTGATATACAAATGAAGAGAAGGATCGGAACAGTCAATAACCGCTACACTTTACAGCGATTTCAAATATTTCAAATTATGCAACACGTTTCGACTTTAACTAAAGCTGTCATCAGGCAGTATAAAATTACGAATATGAAAGATCACTTGTAAAATCTTCATATACGCTTTTTCAAAATGCCTGATGATGGCTTTTTTATAGTGTATATTAAATGAATGCAAAGTGCACTTGTTATTGATTGCCCCCAGTCCTCTCAACACAGTCTCGCACGTTGCCAAGTACTACGCAGTCTTAACATTTACCGCAGTGAAAACCTGAAAAATTATATGGTGTGGGTCAATTGTTTGTTGTGTCAACAGATGTCGGAGAGATTGCAACTGCAGTGTCACACAACAAGCGTAGGTTTGTGGTAGGTACTAAATTGATTTGAAGTTGGTGTCTCTTATTCTTAGCCTGTAAATAATTAACAGTTCACCATTTCACTAATACGGATTGTACCAATGTTAGTGTTTTACTACATTAGTATTCCTGTGACAGAATATGAAATACCCCTGTGGGCAAATGACTTAAATTTTTTGTGTCAAAATATGGAGTATTCTCTGTTAATTGCTTGCTACTTCAGTATCGGTGCACCGAATGTCTGTAGAAGTTGGTGAGCCACGAGACTTATTTCATTTACGAAATATGGAGTATCTCAATGAGTTAATGAGCCACGAGGGATACTTCAGTATCAAGATTGTAGAACAGGCAAGAGAGTTAATGAGACACAAGGCATATCTCAGTACCAGAATGTGGAATATCCCTGCGAGTTAACGAGACACGAGGCATATTTTAGTACCAGAATGTGGAATAACCCTGAGAGTTAATTAGACACGAGGCATATTTCAGTACCAGAATGTGGAATATCCTTGCTAGTTAACGAGACACGATGCATATTTTAGTAACAGAATGTGGAATATCCCTGCGAGTTAATGAGACACAAGGCAAATTTCAGTACCAGAATGTAGAATAACCCTGACAGTTAATTAGACATGAGGCATATTTCAGCACCAGAATGAGGAATATCCCTGTGAGTTTAATGAGACACAAGGCAAATTTCAGTACCAGAATGTGGAATATACTTGCTAGTTAACGAGACACGATGCATATTTTAGTATCAGAATGTGGAATATCCCTGCGAGTTAATGAGACACACGGCAAATTTCAGTACCAGAATATAGAATAATCCTGAGAGTTAACTAGACACGAGGCTTATTTCAGCACCAGAATGTGGAATATCCCTGTGAGTTTAATGAGACACTAGGCAAATTTCAGCACCAGAATGTGGAATATCCCTGCGAGTTAACGAGACACGAGGCATATTTTAGTACCAGAATTGGAATATACCTGCGAGTTAATGAGCCACGAGGAATATTTCATTACCAGAATGTGGAATATCCGTACCAATTTAGGGGTCACGGGACCTACTTCAATAGCAGGCTAAGGAACGTTCCTCGTAGACGACGTTTAGAAATCAAGTGTAAAAGTTTCTACTTACCTGAGACTAAAATATCCAGGCTTCCTGAGACAGCGCCAGTAAAGTTCACAAAGTCATAACCTCAGTACCTGATAGTAGGCTAGTATTTAGTTTGAAGCTTAGGCTTATGCATTGCCATGGAAACAGAGCCACAAATAGCCCTTGGACAGAATTCTGAGGCCGCCAGAGGGGGATCGCACGTGGTAGTGGACGGAACGTGATTTCATTTATTGATGTGTTGACAGTCACGAATGACCCGTGCAACATTATCGGCCTGAATCTCATTAACAATTCAAGCACCGGTATGACATGATGAGAATTACGATGTCACGCCTAAGAAAACAGGGCGGTTAATGTTTTCCTATAATGTATTCCGATTAGGGATATATCCATTCTTAATCAGCAAATTCGGTTTTTCGATTTTATATAAATTTTAATTTACCTTTTGCTGATGACTGGAAATAATTAAATTATTTGTCCGAAAAGAACAAAACAGGATTCGGGAGCTGTTAAAACATGTGGTATTAATTTTAACTTAATTGCATATTACTCGGTGAAAATTCAAGACAAATGAAGAAATGCCATAAGCAAATTTTGATTTACGCGAAGGTTGTTGGGGGAGACATTTTTCGTTTAAGTTCAACACCTGTACTGGGCATACGAAAATCTAAGAGAGTAATAAGAGTGGTAGTGGACGATGGTATGACATTGTAAACCCCCACGACAAACGTGAGAGGGAAATCAAAGAACACCTAGGAAGAGTATTTTGAGTGTGCCAAATACATTACCTTAGCTCCCTCCTAAAGTATGAGGACTCTAAATAAGTGATTACATGTGATTTGGGGAAATTCGTGGTGGTGAATATATAGATTGGGCTACCGTCTTCAGGGACGCGACGTAGTTTCGTCTGCTAGATCGGTACCATCATTTTTATAGTCTCCACACGGAAGCAACATGTTTTTCTGAAACTTCAGTGATGGTGTAACAAAATACTTAGCTTCTGTATCACATGACAGTAAACTTCAGCTTGTAATTAATCGTACATTACTGAAAACTCTCCTTGAAAAAACCCGTTTAGAACAATTAAGAATACTGGTTACGTGTTTCAAAGCACAGTGTCCAGCTGTCACTCTGCATACTTCAGTAGGTCATACAGGACAATATCACCGTCGACGATCATCGTCACAGTGGTTAATCACCATTTCTTCTTCAAACACAAGAAGATCTTTTCTAGGCCGGTTCATTCACAGTGAACACATATGTGGCTTTGAGTGACTGTCATAAATCTTAATTCAGGACTGTACCAACTGGTCACTTCGTTAAAATGCAGGTTTTCTATGCGTATTTTATATCAACCTAAGACAGACGTCTGATACAAATATTACGCGGACCAAACGAAAACTTTAGAAATAAAAGAGAGGCTGAACCTCATTGTGTACAATAAAGAGAGTAATTATTGTCATTAAAATTATAAATAACGTTAAGAATATTTTACACTATAATAACAATACCAAAACTATCATAATTTTTACACTTAAAATTTTATAGCACTGGAATTTATGATCCACAATTTATGATCCACAATTTATGATCCACAATTTATGATCCACAATTCCAATAAAAATATCAGTCAGGGGTTCCTAAAAAAAGAACTGGCTAGACGCGGGTTTGCGACCCCTGATCTAAGGATGAAGTGTGTTGTTGTCCGAATAAAACCCTTAAAAGAAACATTTATTTTTTTAGAAATTTTAGATTCTGAAGGCTGTGGATTACAATTATGGTCTCTCTTCTGACGTCCTGTAATTGGGTGGAAAAGTACTGACGTTTCAAAGAAATCTGCTGTCTCCATTTTCAGAACAGAAAACTATTCTAAACTGATCATCGATGGAACATTTTTCTATACACGTTTATGCTTATCCGTCGCCATTTTGTCCCAAAAGATCATAAAATAAATTGTCTTTGGTTTTTGTTTAATTACGCTTTGTCAACAGTGGGGGTCATAAATATGACAGGCAGATGTTTTATTTAATGGCTTGTCAGTTTATAAAATTATATTGTCCGCGGTAGATGAATACGGACCGTTTGTGGAATGATAGTGACAAGGGAAATCCGAAGAACTCAGACAGAAACCTGTCCTAGTTCTACATTGTGTCATAAATGTTGCATGGACTGACCTGAGATCGAACACGCCTCTCCACGATGAGAGGCGGGAGACCAGTTACCTGAGCCATGGCAGGAACTCACGGATTAGTGACATCAAATGACGGAATTAGAATGAAGGATAATGAATGAATGATATATTTAACTGCAATTGGGTGTAAACCCGGTGGCAGTGTTACACGTTCACAGACCGAAATTACATAAAACAACAACAATCAACACCAACTATACATAGAGCAAACCATTTACCCTACTCTGGGCGGAAGTCAGGATGCGGACCGTGCCCCGTCTTTGAGAGGAATACCCTAGCATTTGCCTTACAACCGAGGGAAAGCACGGAAAACCTCGGT
>Ga0123353_10012210_pt1 | contig 12186 bp, 13 predicted proteins | sample TergutLab28metaG_3_FD_92763 | JGI IMG/M metagenome (GOLD analysis project Ga0123353, IMG submission 92763) | Labiotermes labralis P3 segment gut microbial communities from Petit-Saut dam, French Guiana - Lab288 P3 | ecosystem: Host-associated > Arthropoda: Insects > Digestive system > Gut ... | reverse complement strand
GGCATGACGAACCTCTCGCCGCCTTTTGCGTCAACGTGCGGGAACACGACGAACGCATCGCCCATCCATACGACGTCATCGCGCCCCTCGTACTGGTGCGACGTCCAGGGGAAGACCTCAACGCCCATCACGGCGCCCTCGTCCGATCTCAGTATCACGGTAGGTTCGGGAGGCGGCCTGAACCTGACGTCCTTGACAATGCATATCACCCTGTCGCGCTTCAGCGCTTCGTTGAACCCTTCGTTTATGACGCCGATGTTCATCGAGCCTTTGACGCTAGCTTCCTCCTCCCTTAGATCATTCAATATAGGGTCGTCCAGATAGAATGCGTTGAGCACTCCCGTAAGCCCTTTCACGATACTGAGCGGCGTGTCGTCGTCCATGGTGTTCATTACCTGCTTCGGAATATAAAAACAGTTTCAGCAACGGCCTCAGTCGAACTGAATGCAGGCGTTCTTCTTCAGCCCGAGATCGCAGGCGACCTCGCACGCCTTCACAAGCGCGCTCGGGACTATGCACGCCGGGTGCGGAAGGAATTCGCTGCATTTCTTCATCAGCGCGTTCTCCGTTATGCGCGACATCACGGCATCCATCGCGTCGACCTCCCCGAGATTCTTGGCCAACTCTTTTACAGAAGGGCAGCCCGTTTCTATAACGAACGTTGCGCCCATTCCGTTGTCGGAAGGTATCGCCTTCACCTTGGTCACGAATCTGCATGCACCTGCGTCTATTGTCATATCCAATTCACTCATCTTCCTCGCTCCTTCTTATTAAATTGTCCACGCCGGCCATCGCCCTTATATCGACAACCCCGACCGCCGCGATGACCTCGCTGTCCACTTCCAGCGGCGTCACGATCACTTTTATTCCTTTGTAAGGCCCGGATGCCGCGACCCTTCGTATGGTCGTTCCTATTTCTATGACCTCCTCAAGTATCTCGCCGGTGTACGTGTTGTCGATGACGGCGCCGTTCTCTATCCTTATACCGAGGTCGTCCTTGCTCCTTGCGCATACAGGCAGCCCGCCTACGAGCTCGTGTATCGTGAAGGCAAGCGAGATAAGCTCCTTGTTGGAGTTCCTTTGGAACGGTATGTCCAATGCGGATTTGTGCATCCTGATGCCGCCCATCAATCTTATCGCAGCGGATACCGCACCCCTCTCCGCCTTCTCCCTGTCGGAAGCGGTGCCGATTATTATCACATCCCCGTTCCCGATCCTGAACTCTTTTTTCAATACGGCCTCGGTCTGCGGGGCGACCGGGTACTCCGAACCGGGGAATATCAGCCTGTTGCCTACGCATACCAAGGTGGTCGCACCGGTCGCACCGGCCTTTATCGCCGCGTCCCTTTCCTCGCATCCGTAGGTTATCTTCTTGGAGACCCCTCTTATCTTCACCGCACAGTTCACGGAACCGATGGTAACATCCGTTATGTTGACCGAACCGACATCCATCTTAACGAGTTCCTTGGCCCTTCTGCCCTTATCGGAGAGGACCGCTCCGCTTTTTGTCACGGTGATGTATCCCTCGTCGCAGAAGAGGTCCAATATCGTTCTCGTACTTCCCTCACCGATGTTCAGCGCGGCGGACATGGATTTCCTGCCGATAGGCCTGGTCTCACTCATTATCATCAATGCCTTCCAGATGTGGTAATCTGAGAACTTCGGCGTCGGCCCGCCGGACGCGATAGCTCGTGGCCTGATCATGATACTACGAAGCGGTTTCCAATATAATTAAATAGTGCTGGCTTTTGCCCGCGTTCGCATGATAAAAATGAATTAACGTTTGTTATGCCAACGGTGTTTTATAATCACAAAACATTGACCGTTCATGGTGCGCGAAGCGGTCGACCTGATGATAATAGAGAACGTTTCCAAACGGTTCGGCGGTCGCACGGTCCTGAAGGACGTGAGTGCGAAATTGAGGACCGGATCCTCGCTCGGGCTGATAGGCAAGAGTGCTGCCGGCAAGAGCGTTCTCATAAACATGCTGAGAGGCAACGTCGAGTACAAGCCCGATAAGGGAAGGGTGATCTACAGGGTGAACCATTGCACTAAGTGCGGTTCAATAGATCTTCCGTATGAGGGCGTTCCGTGTTCAAGGTGCGGCTCCCCGGCGAAACTGAAGGACGTTGATTACTGGTCGTTGCCGGAAAGGGACCAGCTGAGGGAGGAGATCAGAGGGCGCATCGCGATAATGATGCAGAGGACGTTCGCCCTGTTCGGCGACAAGTCGGTGATGGAGAACATATCGGAAGCGCTTCCCACTTGGATGGGCGAGCGCGAACGCACAAGCAAGATCGTCGAGCTGCTGGAGTTCGTGCACCTCACGCACAGGACGACGCACATAGCAAGGGACCTGTCCGGCGGCGAGAAGCAGAGGGTCGTCCTCGCAAGGCAGCTGGCAAAGGACCCGCTGTTCTTCTTGGCCGATGAGCCGACCGGCACATTGGACCCGAAGACCGCCGACCTGGTCCACGAGTCATTGGTCGATCTTGTGGAAACAAAAGGCATATGCATGGTGTTCGCGTCGCACTGGCCGGAAGCGATCGATAAGATGGCCGACGATGCGATATGGCTGGATGCCGGGAACGTGATCATGCATGACGTTCCGGAGAAGGTCACCGCCAAATTCATGGAGGAATACCATTTCGAAAGGAAAGAGGTGTCGGAGTTCGGCGAACCCATCATAATCGTGCAGGACGCGAAGAAGTACTTCTTCTCCGTTATAAGAGGAGTGGTGAAGGCGGTCGACGGCATAACGTTCGACATAAAGGAGAAGGAAGTGTTCGCCCTGGTCGGTACAAGCGGCGCCGGGAAGACCACAACGTCCAGAATGATAGCGGGCATGTCGCCGTGCACCGGTGGTTCGGTGAAGATAAGGGTGGGCGAGGACATGGTGGACATGTCGGAGGCCGGGCCGGAAGGCAAGGGAAGGGCAACGCCGTACATAGGTTTCCTGCACCAGGAATATACGTTATACCCGTTCGATACGATACTTCAGAACCTTACAACCTGCATAGGGATGAAGATGCCGGCGGAATTGGCGAAGGTAAAGGCGATACAGACATTGATCAGCGTAGGATTCCCCGAGGATTCGGTAGAGAATGTGCTTTACGCGTATCCGGACACGCTCAGCGTCGGGGAATGCCAAAGGATCGCGTTCGCTCAGGTGCTGATACAAGAACCGAGCATCGTGATACTCGATGAGCCGACGGGGACGATGGACCCGATAACTAAAGTGACCGTTGCAAAGTCGGTACTAAGGGCGAGAGAGGAATTCGGGGGGACGTTCGTCGTGGTAAGCCACGACATGGACTTCATAATGAACTGCTGCGACCGCGCGGCGCTGATGAAGAGCGGAAAGATAGAGAAGATAGGCAAGCCTTCGGAGATCGCGAAAGAGCTCGTTAAAGAAGAGAGCGGGGGACGATGAAACAGAGGATCGGCAGACATCTGAGCTTCGTGGAATGCCGCGAATCAATGGGATTGGGCCCCGGCGGGTCATTAGCGCAGAGGGCGACGATATCCGAAAGCGGAAAGGACGTCGTCGTCATTGCGATGGGCCCGGGGAGGAGGCATATAACGAAGCCTGTCTGCGAGATCACATACGCCCTCAGAGAGGAAGGGATAGACACCAGCGTCCTGGTGGTGAACGCCGGAACGGGCGTTCCGGCGGATGCCCCGGACATGACCACAGGATCATATTTCGGGCTGGATCCCATCGAGGTTGAGAGGATACAGCAGTTCAAGGTGGCGCTCATCCATTTGGGGAACGTGAGGACGCACATAATCTACAAGGCAAGGCTGATACTTCGGAACGTTGACATACCGACGATGATCGTGTCCCAATGCCCGGTGGACTTCGAGGACTTTGCAGCAATAGGCATAAGGACGAGGGTCGTGATGCCGACGGACGAGAACATAGCTTCGAAAGGCGAGATACGTGAGATAACCACGGGCGTGATCAGAGGGGCCACATGCCCGCAGTACAAGCTGGATGAGATCGTATCCAAACTCAGATCGATGCTTCCCGACAAAGGGGGTATGCAATGAAGGTATACGTCAACGGCATCGAGAAGGAACTGAAGAACGATGCGATACTGAAGGACGCGATCGCCGGCGAAGTGTATGTTCCAGGTTCACTGGTATCGCTGCACATGTCAACTGACAGGATAACCGAGGAGACCAGCGATCTCGAGATAGTGACGACAAAAGGTTCAATGACGATACGCCTCGACGAAAGCGATGACGCCCGAATATGGAAGAGCGTTGTGAAGGACATAGAGGGCATAGGGGCGAGATGGGTCACCAGGAACATCACCGCGTTCGGTTCGTTCAGGACGGACGTTAAGGTAAGCCGCAGCTCAAGGAAATACAGGAGGTACGACTGCTTCTTCTCGCTGGGCGGTTTCGATAACGACACGACGTACATGATGATAGCTCTGGACGATCACACCGGTGCATACGGCGCCGGTACCGGAAGGATAGGCAGGATAACCACCGGGCGCCACATACTATCACTGCTCAGAGAAGGCGATAGGATAATATCAATAAGGCCGGTGGTGTCGGAAACGAGTTCCGACAACATAGCGGTGACATCAGATCTTGAGCATGTGCTCGATGAAGGGATGGCGATCGAGACCTTTGTGAACATCGACATAGATCCGAGGTCGCCGATGGGCTGCGAACACTTACTGATAACGCTGAGGGACGGCGTGATCAAGATATCTGACAGCACCGGCAGCTACGCCGCGTGCTCGGACAACACCGACGTGTCAATGATGCCGGAGCATCCGGACGTAAGGTCGGAAGGTTCCGTCACCGTAAGGTCATCCGGCGCCGGCATAGGGCGCATATTCTTCTACAGGGAACGAAGGCAGCTGTCGCAGGGGCACGACCACATCGGCCGCGTAACGCGCGGGAAAGGGATAATGGCGCATGCGGGGAAGGACAGCACGATAACGGTAAGGACGGATCAGGAACGCGTGCTGTCGGTGGGCATGACGCAGGCCGAAGGAAAGAGATTCCTGGAAAGGTTCAACGTCAAGCAGATACGCACCGGCGATGTGTCCGACGATGCGATAATAGTGGAACAGGAACCGGAGTGGACCATGAGCGCGATATCAGGCGGCGAGGTGGAGACGCTCGGCGCCCCCGAGAAAAGGATATTCGGGATATCGCTGAACAGGAAGGACGAGCCGTCAACGGTCCACTACTTCGAAAAGGTAACCGGGCTCAGCCACAGACCGATAGGCACGATGAAGGTGCATTTCACATTCAAGGGGCTGCCGATGGTGACGTTCGACGGCGACGAGGAACGCGGAAAATCGCTTTATCCGGCCGACGCGTTCAAAAAGTGCAAGAAGGGCGACATCGGCGTGACCAACCAGTCAAGGCCGAACTGCGGCCTGATGGGAATAAGACTGGAGGACAGCAAGGAGTTCGGCCCGACCGGTGAAGAGGCTTACGGTACCAACATATTCGGGACGTTCAAAGGCGATCTTAGCGAACTGATGAACGGGCTGAAGGAAGGAAGCATAGTCTACGTCAAGGAGTGGAAGAATGAGCGCTGAACGCGAAACCAGATTGATAGTCATATCACCGGCGTCCGATATAACCACGGACCAGGTGGCAAGGACGATACATGCGATGGGCAAGAAGGTCACGGTCAAGGAATCATGCTACGGCGCGGTCGTGGAAGGCCAGAGGGATGTTGTACGCGGCGTCGTGGAAGAGATAAGGAAACTTGACAGGAACGCCATATTCTCCAAGGTCCGCGCATATCCGGCGGGCGATCCGAGGAGGTGCCGCGCACACCACGGCACCAGGCCGGGATTCGCGCAGCTGGAGCAGGAGTGGGGAGACCTGTGGAAGATACAGTACGGCCTTGACCGCGCCGAGAACGGGGAAAAGGCAAATGACAGGAAAAGGAAGGAAAAGCTTCCGGTCAACGAATTCAAGAAGATCTGCGAGGTGAAATGATGAAAGTGTTCATAGATCCGCCGAATAGTCTGATATTATTCGATCTGGTGGAGCGGTTCGGTCACGAACCGCTCAGCACGATGGCGGCCATACAGGAAAAGATCGATAAGACGGAGATAGACATGCCCCCGATGAATGTTACGATAGATGACGTTGTGAAGGGGCTGAAGTATGCGGGCATAGAGGTGCCGTCCGGGGTAAGGGGGAGGCTGGCCATATGGGGCCCGATGATAGACGAGGCGGAGGCCGCGATAATAATGGAGGACTGCCCGTACAGCTTCGGGTGCGTCGGATGCGACAGGACCAATCTTATGGTCCGCTATCTTATAGGAAGGCGCAAGATCCCGGTGCTGAATGTGAACTACCCCAACGATGCCGACGAGGGCAAGGACATCGTCGTGAAGATAAAGGAATTCCTGGAGGGGTTCAAATGATAAAAATTGCGCAACTTTCATGCGGCACCGAGTACAGCAGCGTCCAATACGAGATAGAGAAGGCGGCAAGGAGCGTCGGCGCCAACATCGTACATCCGGACGTGTCCGCCGGCGACATCGACAAGGCGGTTGAAAGGTTCGGGTTCAATCCGCGGTCCCCTCAGCTGAAGCTGATGATCGCAAGGGCCGTTCAGCTGGCCGACAGGAAATACGATGCGGATGCGGTGTTCATCGCAACATGCTTCAGATGCGCCGAAGGCGCTCTGGTAAGGAACGAGCTGAGGAGGTTCATACAGGACAACACAAGGCTTCCGGTGGTGACGTATTCATTCACAGAACGCCTGAAGGCGGCACAGCTACTCACAAGGATGGAAGCTTTGGTGACGATAGTGACGAAGAGGGAGCTTCTGGCAAGGGAGAGGCAGACAGGTATAACGGTTGGCATAGATTCCGGGTCAAGCACCACGAAAGCGGTCGTGATGATCGATAACAGGATCGCGGGAAAGGACTGGACGCCCTCCGGAGATGTTATACGATCCGCAGAGACAGTACTTGAGAACGCATTGAGGGAGGCCGGCGTGAAGATGAAGGACGTCGAAGCGATGGGGACGACCGGTTACGGAAGGTATACACTGGGAAAACACTACAACGCAAAGCTCGTGCAGGAAGAACTGACAACGAATTCCAAGGGCGCCGTTTGGCTGGCCAACAGGCAGCGCGGCGAAGCTACGATACTTGACATCGGCGGCATGGACAACAAAGCCATAACGGTAAGGGACGGTGTTCCAGACAATTTCACGATGGGCGGCATCTGTGCCGGCGCATCCGGGCGCTTCCTTGAAATGGTGTCGAAGAGGCTGAAGATAGAGGTCACCGAGCTCGGGGCATTGGCGGACAAGGGCAACTGGCGCAATGCTAAGATGAACTCGTACTGTTCGGTGTTCGGTATTCAGGACCTTGTCACAACGTTAGGCGACGGCAAGACGTTCGAGGATGTTGCGGCGGCCGCATGTCATTCTGTTGCGGAACAGGTATACGAGCAGCAGCTGCAGGAGATCGACGTAAGGCATCCGATAATACAGGTCGGCGGAACATCATTGATATCGGGGCTGGTGACGGCCGTGGGCGAAGTATTGGGATCTAAACCTATAGTTCCGGAGAACTCGCAGTACATCGGTGCGGTCGGCGGAGCGATACTGTCATCGGGGTTCTTAGAGGGATTGTGATGGATATAGAGGTGAGCGGCGCGGACGAATACGGCAACGAGGCGTACAGGTCGCTCTTCGAGAACATAATGAGCGAGGTGGGCAAGGCGGTGTCGATAGAGAGGGCAAGAGTGTTCCTCGATCCGAAGACCCCTCTGTTCGTTTTCACCGTGATCCTCAGGGACAACCCGGAAAGCAAGAGGATATCGGACGCCGCATCCATCAGGACGGAAGGCAAAGAGGTTTTCGTGAGCATCTCCGATGAGAACTATGCGCCCGAGATACTGTCCGCGCTCTGGCGTAAATACGGCAGGGACCGCGTCGACCAGCAGACAAGGTTCGACGTGGTCATAGAGAACGGCGACGCCGATCTGATAGCGAACATGGAGGTCGCGTCGGGAGAGGATGCCAAGAAGGAGATAATCGGAGCGCTGTGGAGGGTCATCCCGGAGGGGATAAAGGCAAGATACAATCTGTCGGGGGGGCGGGTCATAACGATAGCGGCCACGGAGGAAATCGTCACCGCGGAGATAAAGGAGGCTGCGATGAGGATGCACAACGAAGCGAAAGGTGATCCTGTTGTATGAAGTGATGATGTACGACGGCGGCGTGTACCGATCGAACGAATTATTAGAGATGATAGAGGACGTCGGCGGCGTGGTGATACAGAAGACGCGGAGCGCTCAGATGTTCACCGTCACCATGTCGATACCAAGCGAGGACAAGGAGGCGATGGAGAAGATGTGCACCGAGATAGGCGGGGTCGTAAGATCAGTACCTCTGGCGGGAACGGAGATCGCCGTCATCGGTCCAACGCTGGGTAGGCACCACATGCCCCATCCGGTGTGCGACATCGCCGAGATCCTGAGGCAATACGGTTCGATCACAGTGGTCATGGGGCTCGCCAGGGGACGAGGGAAGGCGACATCCCAGATATCGGCTCAGGAGACGGAGATAATCAACGAATACGATGCGGCGGTGTTCGCACTGGGCAATTTTAAAACATGCGTGGAGGCGAAGAAGCACCTTTTCAGCAAGGTCCGCGTTCCCGTGATACTCGTATCCGGGCCAATGCCCGACGGCCTTGAGGAGGACTGCGAGGCGATAATCCCAGGCGTCGGACGTAAATCAGAAAGAATGAGATCGCCGGACGAAAGGAAGAAGCTCAACGAGATAGCGGACAGCGTAGACAACGTGTTAAAGATGAGGCGGAAGATGCTTGAGGAGGACCCCCTTTTCGTACATCCCGCCGAGATAAAGCAGCTGCTTGAAGAATATGAACCGATAAAGGAGAGCCTGAGGCCGGCGCCGATCGTACTGCATCTCGACGGTCTGAGATTGAAGATACCCATGAAGGACAACGCCGAAGCGATATCCAACATGGAGGTTTACGGAAGGCGGCTTGGCGATATAGCGAGGATATCGGAATCAAGAATAAGCGACAGCAGCATGATAATAAGGATCATGACGCGTTCCGAGGTCGAGTACCTGGACAGTCTGAAAGATGATTAAGGGAACATACATACTGTTCATGAGGTTCCTCAGCGACCGCGGAACGGAGGTCGGTTCGCTTGGCACCGTTCACATATGCGCCGGAGAATACTGTTACGTCGGCAGCGCCATGAACGGCCTGCGCAGGAGGATAGAAAGACACCTCTCCTATGAGAAGACGGTACGCTGGCACATAGACCGTTTGACGATGATCGCGGACAGCAAGGAAGCGTTCGTCTCCCTTGCGCCGATACCGGAATGCGAACTGGCGGAGATCGCAGAGCGTGAAGGGTGCACGCCCGTGCTGAAGGGGTTCGGATGTTCAGACTGCCGCTGCCGCACGCATCTGTTCGCCGTTGACGAAATATCAAAACAAAAGCTGCTGAAATCGTCCGGTACGGTGCCGTTCTCATCGAAACCGGACATTTAGAAAAGTTTTGCGCACGCATCTGTATCAAAAGCATTAAAAATAGTGAACTTGTTTCAGCACTCGTTGAATAAGTCACGCTTTTAAAGTGGGGGCACAGAAAAATGGCAGACAACCTATCACGCAAAGTAACTCCGGAGATAATAAAGAAGCTCGAAGATGCGATCGGCGCAGAGAACGTTAACACAAGCGACATGGAAAGGCAGCTCTATTGCCACGATCTCGCGCCGCTGCCGAAGGAGGCGGCTCTTGCGTTCAACACAGTACCGGACATGGTCGTAAGGCCGAAGACGGTCGGAGATGTCGTCAACATAGTGAGGATAGCAGCAAAGACCGGCGTCGCGGTGACGCCCAGAGGCGCATCCACCTGGGGGCTGGGAGGATGCATGCCAACGGCCGCCGGAATAGTCGTTGATTTCTCAAGCGGATTGAACGATGTCTACGAGATAGACGAGGTCAACATGTGCGTGAAAGTGGGCGCAGGGTGCACTTGGAAGAAAGTGTACGATGCATGCGCCAAGAAAGGTCTGCTCGTCGGTTCGTATCCGTCAAGCTTCCCGTCGGCGACCGTCGGCGGATGGGTGTCCACCGGCGGGATAGGGCCGGGAGGATACAGGTACGGTTCTGCAAGGGACAACATCCTCAACATGGAGGTCGTTCTCCCCAATGGTAAACTCATCAACACAGGCTATGACAAAATAGCGAACAACATGTCAGGATACAATCTGAACCAACTGTTCTCAGGCGCGGAGGGGACGCTCGGCCTCGTAGCGACGGTGACGATGAGGCTTCACCCGATGGGCGTCATAAAACCGCTGGCATACGATTTCGAGAACCTTAGGGACATGGGCGGGCCGATAAACGAGATCACGAAGCACCCCAGCCTTAAACCGTTGCATATCGCTTGGTCGGACCACATGCACTTCGAGCACCAGAGGAAGGCCGGGCTGCATGCGCCGGACGTGAAGAATCTTTTCCTCGTCACATTACAGGGCGACGCGGAGTTCGTTGCGCTCGAAGAGAAGGTAATGGACGCGATCGTCGAGAAATACGGCGGTAAGAAGGTGGCATCGGAGATAGCGGACCACGAGTGGGAAGAGAGATGCTATGAGTTCAGGGCGCGCAAGGTCGGCATCGGTTCGATACCTGCTGAAGTGGTCGTACAGAACACGTACTGGTCGGATTTCGTTGACGAATGCTACGCCGGGTTCGGGAAGATGAAGATGGCCGGCGGCGGCATAATAGGTATGATAGCGGACAGGAGCACGGCGATGTTCATGCCGTACTACTTCATGGATACGGAATCGCCAATGGGAATGCTCGCATTCGCATACAATTACTACATGGGCGAGAAGGCAGCGAAATACGGCGGGCGCTCATTGGGCCTCGGCGTATTCTTCGCATCCAACCTTGACGTGATACGCGATGCCAATTCAGCGGAGTTCATGAGAGATTTAAAAACGAACATTGATCCGAACGACATAGTCAACCCGGGGCACCTGGTATGCGGAAAAACGAGGTTCGGCATAAGCCTGAACAACCAGATCATGGGAGTGGCAAGCAAGATGCTGCAGATGATAAAGACGTTAATGCCGGCGGATTCAGGGTTCGATGACAGCGTGAAGAGGTTCAAGTTCGACGATATCGAAGAGCAGAAGGGCCACACGAGAAAGATCAAGCTCTGAACTTGAACTAAGAACAAGGACGGCAGGGATGCCGTTCCTACAATATTTCCATAAGGTCAGCCACGCTGTTCATAGTACGTATACCATCGCCGACCGATCTCCAGTCATCTTCCGTGTACCTGCTCAGCACGCCTATGAAATCCGCGCCCGAATCTCTGGCGCAAAGGTAATCTATCTCGTTGACGCCGATGTAAAGTATGTCCTTGGGCTCAACGCCCAACGCGTCGGCAAGGTACCTCATCGCCACCGGCGACGGTTTCGTCTCCGATTCGTCATGACCTTCCCTGCAGACAAGAGCGTCCAGCATGCCGATCACGCCGGAAACGGTCAGAGCCGCGGTCGCGTATTTTCTGCTACCCTTAGTAAGGACGCCCACCTTGTATCCTTTCCCCTTAAGGTACATGATCATATCGACGGCGCCTTCGTACGGTCTCGCGGCATTGACATTCTTCATCTCGATCTCTTCGAATATATTGAATATTCTCTCTTTGACCTTCGCCGCGTCATCCGCCCTGCCGTTCCTCATCAAGAAATCAATACCGCGCTCTCTGTTGAACCTTGAGCTTTCCCTCTCGCCGATCACATTATCGGGAACTCCCATTTTACGCATCTCATCGAAAGAGACCCTTGACAGCCTTTCATAATCTATGTTCGTTTTAAGGAGAGTGCTGTCCATGTCGAAGCCGATGGCCAGGTATCTTCTGCCGCTCATTACAACGACCATGATGAACGAGTAGATAAAACTTTGATTGGAACATTAAAGCTAGGTGAGGGTAGTAGGCCCCCTTCTGTTTCAGGCGACATTCAACTATGCACCCTACCCGCCGGTCCACGGGCCGTCATACCGGCTGTATGGGCTTGCTCCGATGGGGAGTCACCGTTTCACCGTATCCTCGGGAACGTCACTGTCAGCAGATCATCCTTTGACCGAGTCCGTGTCGTTTCTGAGTCCTTGCCCGAGC
>Ga0123353_10012209_pt1 | contig 12187 bp, 8 predicted proteins | sample TergutLab28metaG_3_FD_92763 | JGI IMG/M metagenome (GOLD analysis project Ga0123353, IMG submission 92763) | Labiotermes labralis P3 segment gut microbial communities from Petit-Saut dam, French Guiana - Lab288 P3 | ecosystem: Host-associated > Arthropoda: Insects > Digestive system > Gut ... | reverse complement strand
GGTGAAGCTCGATTGAGCCCTCCCGGTGTGGACGCTGAACTTAGTTGCGTCGTACGGGGGTAATATATAAAAAGTATATTTTTAAAAACTCCGAAACGACACAAATGCGTTTCGGAGTTATTTTATTTTTATTTATTATCGAAAGGCGGCTTATTATGTCAGCTATCAAAACCCAAAACCTGAGCAAAACCTATATTACCCGCGTAAAATCCGAAGGGCTGCGCGCGAGTTTGCGCGCGCTCGTAAAACCGGAGCACAAGCAGGTGAACGCCGTCCGCGATATAACCCTCGAGGTGGAGCGCGGCGAGGTTATGGCGTTTATAGGCCCGAACGGAGCCGGCAAATCCACGTTTATAAAAATGCTCTGCGGGATACTCCACCCGACCGGCGGCGAGCTTTCGGTTTTGGGGCTGTCCCCGGTCAACGAACGTAAAAAACTCGCGATGCGCATCGGCACGGTATTCGGGCAGAAATCCCAGCTCTGGCTGCATTTGCCCGCTCTCGACAGCTTCACGCTTCTCGCCGCCATCTACGAGATAAACGACGCGGAGCGCCGCCGCAGGGTAAACGAGCTGACAGAACGCTTCGAGTTGGGCGACATACTCAAAGTCCCCGTACGCAAGCTCTCGCTCGGGCAGCGCATACGCTGCGAAGTCGCGGCCTCGCTTCTGCACGAACCCGAAATGCTGTTTTTGGACGAACCCACAATCGGGCTCGACGTCGTGGTAAAACAAGCGATACGCGAGCTTATATCGGAGCGCAGCAAACAGCGGGGTACCACGGTATTTTTGACCTCGCACGACCCCGCCGATATAGAACAGCTCTGCCGTAGAGCGGTGGTTATAGACCGCGGCACGATTGTGCTCGATTCGTCGGTTGAAAAATTAAAAACGGATTATCTCGGCAAAAAACTGATAGAAGTGAGCTTCAGCGTCCCGCAAAAAATAAACGAAATGCTAGGGGTAACAATATCCGCCGAATCCGGCGGGATACGCTCGACACTCACCATCGACACGGCTGTCTGTCCTATCGGCGAAGTGATGGAACGGCTTTCCGCGATTGGAAACGTAGTCGATATCACTATATCCAATCCTCCGATGGAAGAAATTATCACCGCTATTTTCAAAAAGGAGGCTTGATGTTTAATGAACGCGATAAAAAAATATTCGGTGATTATAAAAATAAGTTTCGCGAACGCGATCGTGTATCGTATAAACACTTTTTCAAGGTTTGCGTTTTACACTCTTTTTATTTATGTGTTTATGAATTTGTGGAAAGCTATATATAATGAAGGCAGTGTAAACGGGTATACATACGCGCAAATAGTTTGGTATCTAATCATGACCGAATTGATCGTATTTTCCTCTCAGGGAAACAATATAATGAACCGCATCAATGAAGACGTAAAAAGCGGCGCCGTCGCCTACCAGCTCGGGCGTCCCGTCCATTATGTCATGCTGCAAATCGCGGGCACATTGGGGCAGCTTGCCTTGAATCTTGTGAGTTTCGGCGCTCTTGCGATTGTCCTCGGTTTTGCGTTCGTTGGGCCGCTCAGCACATTTAAACTTGCGGGGATATTGCCGCTCGCGGTTTCGGTTATTTTGGGGCTTACCATCGGTTCGTTTTTTATGGCTCTTATCGGGCTCTCGGCGTTTATATTCGAGGACAATTTCGCGTTATTTTTGATATACCAAAAAATATGCTTTATACTCGGCGTGTTTTTGCCGGTGGAGTTTCTTCCCTCGTGGCTGCAGCCCGTCGCGAAAAGCCTGCCGTTTTCATATATCACTTGGGCGCCGGCAAAAATATTCGTAAATTATTCACCGGAATTGTGTTTTGAATTGATTTTGCGTCAATTGTTTTGGGCGGCGGTTATAATAACGCTTACGCTGCTATGTTACCGCGCGGCCGTAAAACGGCTGAATATAAATGGGGGCTAAGGATATGAAAAAACATTTGAAAATTTTCGCCTGCTATTTTAAATTAAATTTCGCGTCGGCGTTGGAATACCGCGCGAGCTTCGTAACGCAGGCTTTCGGGATGGCGCTCTCCAACAGTTCTTTTATTTTCTTTTGGTGGATCGCTTTCGATAAAATAGGCGGGCAAATCGCCGGTTATTCGTTCGAAGATGTGCTTTTTATTTGGGCGGTGGCGAGCTCCGCATTCGGGCTTTCGCGCGTGCTTTTTGCCAATGTGTCCAATTTGACCAATTTAATTATAACGGGGGAATTAGACACATTTTTACTCCAGCCTTGCAGTATTTTGATGAATTTCCTCTGCGCCAAAACCAATCTTTCGGCTTACGGCGATTTGGTTTACGGGTTTATTATTATGGGTATATTTTACCGCGGCAATTTATCGGCATGGATATTTTTTTCCGCAGGTATTATTATCGGCGCGTTTTTAATGACGGCGATTACATTAACGGCGCATACGCTGAGCTTTTATTTCGGGGACGCCACCGTTATCGGGCAAATGGCAACCGAATTCGCCATAAACTTTTCGGTTTACCCCGAAAAAATATACGCGCCCGTAATCAGAGCGTTTATGTACAGCCTTATCCCTATAGGATTCGCCGTGCATATGCCGCTTAGGCTGATAGAGCAGTTTTCGCCGCTGACCGCGCTCGCGGGACTTGGCGGTTCCGCGCTGTACTGCGTTTTGTCCGGGTTGTTTTTTTACCGAGGACTCCGCCGATATGAATCCGGAAATGTGATAGTTGTGAGGCAATAATAAAAATATATAAAAAATTAACAGAAAGTATTAAAAAAACAAAATATATTTTGATATTATTACTATATAAAAATCAAATAAGGAGATTAAAAATTATGAAATTTTCGGAAATGCCATATAAAAGAGTGGAAATCGAGGAATTTAAAGAACAGGCTGAAACTATAATACAGGCGTTTAAATCGGCGGAAACAATCGAAGAGGCCGCGCGAGTCTTTTATGATATGGAAAAATTCGGAGAATCTGCCGGCACTATGGTTTCGCTCGCCTATACGCGCAACTCCATAAATATAGAGGATGAGTTTTACGACGGCGAAAAAAATTATTACGACGAGGTTTCGCCGTATATGAGCGAATACAGCGACAGGTTTAACCGGGAGCTCGTCGCGTCAAAACACAGGGCCGGCTTAGAGCAAAAATTCGGCAGTCTTTTATTCGAGAATATAGATCTCGGCTTAAAAACGTTCAACCCCGAAATAATCCCGGATTTACAAGAGGAAAACAAGCTCTCGAGCAGGTACGACGAAATTATGGCGTCGGCGCAGATTGAATTTGACGGCAAAACGCTCAACCGCTCGCAATTGGGCGCGTATAAACTAAGTAACGACCGGGACGTCCGCAGGCGCGCTTATATCGCAGACGCGGGATTTTTAAACGAAAAGAAAGCGGAATTGGATGAAATATTCGACAAGCTTGTAAAAGTGCGCACAAAAATGGCCAAAACGTTGGGTTTTGAAAATTTTATCGGGCTCGCCTACTGCCGGATGACGCGCAACGACTACAACAAAGACGACGTCGCAAATTTTCGGGAACAGGTTAAAAACACGCTTGTGCCCGTAATATCGGAGTTAAAAACGCGGCAAAAACAGCGGCTCGATATAAGCGATTTTATGCTGTACGACGACGATGTGTTTTTTAAGGACGGGAACGCCGTGCCGTTCGGCACGCCGGAACAAATCATGCAGGCGGGGCGCGAAATGTATGAGGAGCTCTCGCCGGAAACGGCGGAATTTATAAAATTCATGCTCGACAACGAACTGTTTGACGTCACAGCCAAAAAAGGCAAAAAGGGCGGGGGATACTGCACCCATTTCGCGGATTATAAATCGCCGTTTATATTTTCTAATTTTAACGGCACATCCGACGATATAGACGTGCTCACGCATGAAGCCGGCCACGCTTTGGCCTGCTACGAGTCTTTTGATATAGAGCTCGCGAGCCACAGGAACCCGACGATGGAATCGTGCGAAATACATTCGATGGCGATGGAATTTTTTACGTGGAACTGGATGCACAAATTTTTCGCGGATAAAACCGATAAATATAAATACGCGCACCTATCTAACGCGCTCGGATTTATACCGTACGGTACGATAGTCGATTTATATCAGCATATTGTTTATGAAAACCCGGATTTGACGCCGGAACAGAGATGCGAAGAATGGGGTAAATTAGAAAAAGCTTTCAGACCGTGGATCGATACAAACGGTATGCCGTATTATGAAGAAAACAGAAAATGGCAGACGCAGCTCCATATCTACAATATTCCGTTTTATTATATAGACTACTGCTTGGCGCAAACCGCAGCGCTTTCATTTTGGGCGTTAATTCAAGGACGCTCACCGGAGAACGCGGAATTTAAAGACGCGTGGTCGAAATATATGCGAATAATTAAACTTGCCGGCACGAAAAAGTTTTCGGAGTTGGTGAAAAGCGCGGAATTGCCGGTTCCGTTTGAAAACGGAGCATTGGATAAAATTGCAAACGCTGTTATGGATTGGTTAGACAAAAATAAATATAACGGGTAAACCGGCTAAAAGTAAAAAACAATCCATAAATATTAAATATGGGTTGTTTTTTTATTTTTAGTTTATAATCAGTTTATTATATTTTATTATAATTTTAAATGCAGTTTAAAAATGGGGGGTATAATTACTTAAAAAATTAACGGAGGTATACATGCTTAAAATTTTTAAATATCTCAAGCCCAAGGAATGGCTGATGGCGCTCGTCAGTTTGGGGTTTATCATAATTCAAGTCTGGCTCGACTTGAAACTGCCCGGCTATATGTCGGAAGTCACTATGCTTGTGCAGACGCCGAACAGCGCGATGAAAGACATTTGGATAACGGGCGGCTATATGCTGCTTTGCGCTTTAGGAAGCCTTGCGTCCGCGGTAGGCATCGGATTTTTGGCGGCGAAAATAGCCGCGTCGTTCTCACAGCGGCTCCGAAGCATGCTGTTCAATAAAGTCGAGTCCTTTTCGATGGAGGAAATCAACCGCTTTTCGACTTCAAGTTTGATCACGCGTTCCACAAACGACATCACGCAAATAACGATGGTTATCGTAATGGGGCTGCAAATGGTTATAAAGGCCCCGATTACAGCGGGGTGGGCGCTCACCAAAATTATCGGTAAAGGTTTTGAATGGTCGCTTGTCACCGGGGCGGGAGTCGTGTTTGTTTTAATTATGGTCACGCTGCTTTTGATATTCTTAGTCCCGAAATTCAGGAGAATGCAGCTCCTTACAGACAATATAACCCGAGTGACTCGGGAAAATCTAACGGGGCTGCGCGTCGTCCGCGCATACAACGCCGAAGTCTATCAGGAAGATAAATTTGAGAAGGCGAACGATGACCTCACGGGGACGCAGATGTTTACCAACCGCGCTATGGCGATTATGATGCCGGTTATGCAGTCCATGATGAGCGGGCTCAGCCTTGCGATTTTTTGGATTGGAGCCTATTTAATCGACGCGGCGGGTTTAATAGCGGATAAATTGGTTATATTTTCAAATATGGTGGTGTTTTCGCAGTACGCCATGCAGGTCATTATGCCCTTTATGATGATGGCAATGGTGTTTGTTATGCTCCCCCGCGCCATGGTGTCCGCAAAACGTATCAACGAAGTTTTAGATACCGAGCCGAAAATAAAAGACGGCGGCGAAACAGAAGGGAAACAAGGACTTCAAGGCGAAGTTATATTCGACAACGTCAGCTTCAAATATCCCGAAGCGGCGGATTATGTGCTTGAAAATATAAGCTTTACGGCAAAAAAAGGCGAGACAATCGCATTTATCGGTTCTACCGGCAGCGGAAAATCGACGCTTGTAAATCTTATCCCGCGGTTTTTTGACGCGACCGAAGGCGATGTGATTATCGACGGTGTTAACGTAAAAGATTATAAATTAGAATCGCTGCTCAATAAAATCGGGTATGTGCCGCAAAAAGCGGTACTGTTTAAGGGGACTGTCAATTCAAATGTGGGATACGGCGAAAACGGAGCGGCTGAGTTTTCGGAGGATGAAATCAAAAGGGCGGTAAATATCGCGCAGGGCGCCGAATTTGTAGAACAAATGGAAGGGGAATACGGCGCGGCGATATCGCAGAGCGGCGCCAATATATCGGGCGGGCAAAAACAGCGTATCGCGATCGCGCGCGCCGTTTGCCGCAAACCGGAAATATATATATTCGATGATTCATTTTCGGCGCTTGATTACAAAACCGACAGGGCTTTACGCAATACTTTGAAAACGGATACCCCGGGAATAACACGGATTATCGTGGCGCAGCGTATAGGCACTATAATGGACGCCAATCAAATTGTCGTTTTAGACGAGGGCAAAATCGCCGGCAAGGGGACGCATAAAGAATTGCTCCGCGAATGCGCCGTCTACAAAGAAATCGCAATGTCACAATTGAGCGAGGAGGAATTGGTATCATGAATATTCAAATTAATACGGGAACACGAAACAGAGGCCCTTCGGGTCCAATGAGGGGCGGCGGGCACGGCTTGGGACGGCCCGTCGAAAAAGCGAAAGATTTCAAAGGGACATGGATTAAACTGATACAATATTGCAAAAAATATTTGCCGGCTATATTTATCGCCCTTATCCTGGCGGCTGTCGGCGTGGTGTTTCAAATTATCGGACCGGACAAAATCGGTGAAATGACGAACGAAATCGGTAAGGGGATTCCTAAAATTATTGACGGGGTTCCCATACTCGGCGCTATCGATCTTGGCGCCGTGTTCAATATCGGTATGGCGCTTGTACTTTTCTATTCGTCGGCGGCGGTGTTCAGTTTTGTTGAAAACTTTATGATGGCGACGGTGGCGGCGAAAATATCCAAAAATATGAGAAATGATATTTCGCAAAAAATCAACAAACTGCCGTTGAAATATTTTGACAAAACAAGCTACGGCGACGTAATCAGCCGCGTGACCAACGATGTTGACTCGATTGGGCAAACATTAAACCAAAGCCTTGACGGGTTGGTAAGGTCTGTAACCATGTTTTTCGGCGCTTTGATAATGATGTTCTATAACAGCTGGATTCTCGCGCTTGTCGCCATCTGTTCCTCGCTTATCGGGTTCTTTCTGATGACGATAATCATGTCAAAATCACAAAAGTATTTCAATATGCAGCAGCAGGGGTTGGGCGATATTAACGGCCATATCGAGGAAATTTATTCGGGGCACGACGTTGTCAAGGCATATAACGGCGGTAAAAACGCAAAAAAAGTTTTTGAAGAAATCAACGAAACGCTTTACGACAGCGGCTGGAAATCCCAGTTTATGTCGGGGTTGATGATGCCGCTCATGCAATTTATCGGAAATTTCGGTTATTTGGCCGTATGCGTAGTCGGCGCGGCGCTGGCGATGAGCGGCTCGATAGAATTCGGGGTTATAATCGCGTTTATGATTTATGTCCGTTTATTCACGCAGCCTTTGTCGCAGGTGGCGCAGGCGATGCAATCCTTGCAGAGGACGGCCGCCGCGGGAGAGCGCGTTTTTGAATTCTTAGACGAACAGGAACTTGCCGACGAGAGCCAAAAAACCCAAAAGTTGGAAAACATTAAAGGCGAGGTCGAATTTAAGAATGTTCATTTCGGTTACGACAAAGAAAAAACCATTATCAACGATTTTTCCGCAAAAATAAAAGCCGGGCAAAAAATCGCCATCGTCGGACCGACCGGCGCGGGAAAAACTACGATGGTCAATTTGCTGATGCGCTTTTATGATATCGACAGCGGAGAAATTTGTATAGACGGCACCCCGATAAATGAAGTTACGCGGGAAGACGTCCATAGCCGGTTCTGTATGGTATTGCAAGATACATGGCTCTTTGAGGGGACAATAAAAGAAAATATTATTTACAGCAAACAAGGGGTCACGGACCAAGAAGTGGAGGACGCCTGCAGGGCTGTCGGCATCCATCATTTCATACACGCGATGCCGCAGGGCTATAATACCGTGCTTAATGACAACGCCAATTTGTCCGTAGGACAAAAACAGCTGGTCACTATTGCCCGCGCCATGATTCAAAACTCGCCGCTGCTTATATTGGACGAGGCGACGAGCTCCGTGGATACCAGAACAGAGCGTATAGTACAGGCGGCGATGGATAAACTTACGCGCGGCAGGACGTCGTTTGTCATAGCGCACAGGCTTTCCACGATCAAAAACGCCGACATGATAATCGTCATGAAAGACGGCGATATTGCCGAAACGGGGAATCATGCGGAGCTTATCGCAAAAGATGGATTTTACGCGGAGCTCTATAACAGTCAGTTTGACCGGAGCGCGTAATAATATTAAAAAAAGAAAGGTGAGTATTATTGAGTGAGTGTTATTATTTCTGTTGTTGTTATTTGTTTGATGCTGGGAATTTTGATTACCGTGCATGAATTCGGGCACTTCATTGCCGCGCGTTTATGCGGTATCGAAGTGACTCAATTTGCCATCGGTATGGGGCCGGTACTCTACCGGCGCCAAAAAAAGGACGCCAACGGAGAGCCCTCGGGAACGTTGTTTACGATTCGCGCGCTGCCTATCGGCGGGTTTTGCAATATGGCGGAGGACGAGGATTCGGACGATCCGGCGCATTTCCGCAATAAAAATATTTGGCAAAAACTATTTGTTTTGTCTGCAGGATCGCTGATGAATGTTTTGGCGGGGATGCTGATGTTCTTTATCTTTTTTTTATTCCTTATCGGAAAAGAATTGCCCGCGCCGGTTATAACCGAATTGACCGACGATTGTCCCTATGCCGGTCAAATTATGCCCGGGGACCGTTTTTATTCCATCAACGGCAACCGAATTTATAACGATAACGACCTCGAAATATTTTTGACCCGCGATACGGATAAACCCTATACATTTGTACTTCAGCGGGGAAATGAGCGCGTCACCGTGCCGGGAGTCGAGCGTAAAGTCGAAATCAAAAACGAGAACGGGGAAGTGATATCGTATAGATTCGGCTTTAGCTACGGGACGACCGACCGTGTGACGCTGTCTTACGCGCTGCGGCATACATGGTATTATTCCGTAAATAATGTACGTTTGATTTGGATGAGTTTGGGGGACTTAATTTCGGGCGCGGCCGAACCGACCGAAATGATGGGGCCTGTGGGCATAGGCGGAGTTGTTAATCAGGTGGTACAAGAAGAAAGCATCAGCGCGCCGGAAAAAGCTTTGGGGATCCTCACTCTGGCGGGGGTGGTAGCCGTAAATTTAGCGGTGATGAATCTGCTTCCCATTCCGGCGTTGGACGGCGGGCGCATTTTATTCCTGTTCATATCGGCTATTTTAATTTTGATACGAAAAAAACCGTTGTCAGCTAAAATTGAAGGCTATATTCACGGCGTAACCATGCTGCTGCTGTTTTCGTTGATGTTTTTTATATTTTTTAACGATATTATGCGATTGATTAATTTTTAACGGGAAAATTTATTTATTTTTTTATCTTCGCGGTTTGCCTTTGGGCCATTACGAGATTATAGTAAATACCCCTTTGCAGCATAAGCTCGCGGTGTGTGCCGGATTCCATCAGCCGGCCTTCGTCCAATACAAAAAGCCGGTCGGCGTGGCTGAGGGTTGAGAGCCTGTGCGCGATGATAAAAGTCGTGCGGCCCTTAATAAGCTTGTTGAGCGCGTCTTGAATCAGCTTTTCGGTTTCGGCGTCCAAAGAAGACGTCGCCTCGTCCAATATAAGTATATGCGGTTTGTGCAAAATTGCGCGAGCAATCGCGACGCGCTGCCGCTCCCCGCCCGAAAGCGAATATCCCCTGTCGCCCACAAGGGTTTGGTACCCTGCGGGCAGCTTAGAGATAAATTCGTGGGCATTCGCGATTTTAGCCGCTTCGATTATTTCAATAAACGTGGCGTCGGGTTTGGCATACGCTATATTCGCGAGTATGGTGTCGTCAAACAGGAATGTCTCCTGAAGGACAACGCCGAGCTGGCTTTTGTAATGATGCTTGTCGATGTCGTTCATACTCTTTCCGTCCACCAATATTTCGCCCTCGCCGACGTCGTAAAGCCGCATTATCATATTTGTCGTCGTAGTTTTTCCGCTGCCCGAAGCGCCGACCAATCCTATGATTTCGCCCGGTTTAACTTTGAAATTGACGTCTTTTAAAACAGGGACATACGATTTATATCCGAACGATACATTCTTAAATTCTATATCGCCCAAAATTTCATGCTTGTCTTTTTCTTCCGTGTCAAAATCGGACGGTTCGTCTAATATTTCAAAAACCTTTGAAGCGGATACGGTAAGACGCGTGATATCGCGCGGCAGCCTCGCGAACCATCTGATGCTACCGTAAATTGTTCCGGCATAAGTCATAAACTGGAGCATTTCGCCCAGTTCCATTTGACCGCGCAGTATCATATAGGCCGCGACGCCGAGCACCACATATTCCCCTGCGGTGACGAAAAAGCCTATCCACGGAAACCGCGTAGCCCAGAACATCTCCGATTTGGAATTGGCCGCCGCCTGCGCTTTCGACGCGGTTTCATAATTTTCAGTTTCTTTTTTTTCGTTCCCGAACGTCTTGACTATCCTTATACCGTTTATTATATCGTGCAAAATCGTCGAGGTTTTCCTTGTGTACGACCATGCGTCATGAAAAAGCTTGTGCATTTGCCTCCACATGGTTCTCATAAAGATAAAGGCAAACGGCACGGTTATCACAGCGTACAGCGTGAGCAGCGGGTTCATATAAATCATTATCGCCAAAGTGGCTATAAGCCCCGCGACGTCTATAATAAGGCGCGCCCCCATGTCATTTATAAATTCGCGAATATTCTGCGTATCCTGCGATATTCTGCCCATCAGGTCGCCCGTCGTCCTGTTTGATAACGTCGAGGCTGAAAGCGACTGCACTTTATCAAAAACCTGCTGGCGTAAATCCTTTGTTATGTTGAGGGATAACGCTGCGCGCTGTTTTTGTGAAATCGTGTTTAAAAAAGCGTTTATAATCTGGAAGCCTATCGTCATCGCCGTCCACCAAAATATGCCGTACACATCGTTATTGACCGGCATTATAAAATCGTCGACGATACGGCGCCTGAAATACGGCGAAACCAATCCCGTGGCGTTGAGGATAAGCGCTATCGCGATAATTAAAATAAATTTATATTTATACGCCCAGCACATTTTTAAAACGCGCAATATGATTGCGCCTTTTTTCAGGCATTTCGGGCATATATTAGACCCTCTCGAGAGCGGAAACCCGCACTCCGGGCAGAGCGCCGTTCTCACGTCTATATCGATTATATCGCTTTTTCGGCCCGTATTTATATAATTACTGACAATTTTGCCGAACTCGGCGAATGTTTCAAACAGCCTGACGGTAAAACAGCACAAAGCCTGCTCGGCGCCCGAATTATATTTACAAATCAACTCTCCCGCGCCGATATCTTTTTCGGCCCGGATTTCATTTAAGTCCGCGACGGCAATTTTGTGGATCAAACTGCCGTTTTCCAATATATAGACGTATTCTTTGTCCAAAGCCGCGTATCCTTTTTGATGGCCGGCGGCCTTAGCCGATATATCATATTCCGCCGCGATCAGGCTGTCTTTGACGAAACCGGCCGCCCATTCGGGCAGGGTTACTTCTACTTTCATATTTATTTTTTCTCCCCTACGCTATATATCCTTCGATTTTACTCTTGTTCCGTTTATCTATTATGTCTAAATCTTCGATTTTATACCTGTTGCCCTCGACGTCCAATATATAAACGACGTCATTGACCATGAAAATGTTTTTTGTCGGTTCGTTTATACACAATTCCTTTTCGGCGTCGGAAAACTTCGCCTCAATAAAAGTGAAGTGCATTTTTTCCGTAATATTTTTTATACCGATGACAGCCGGAGTAAAATATCTTATATTCAGCTTCGCGCGCAAAATTTCGGCCTGTTCAACAGCGAGCAGCGATAAATCCGTGATTATACCTATCTCGCCGTTTTTATCCTGCACGGAAATATATTTGTCGGGCGCCATATACGGTAACAGCCGGCTTATAATCACTTTTTCATATGATTTTCCGTTATGCTCAAGCGTAATAAACCCGTTTTGCTCCAATTTAAACTCGGTATTATTTTTGTCTAAATAATTGATCTCGCTGCTGATCTCCGCGGGCATATTTTTTTCGCTCATTACATTATCCCC
>Ga0123353_10012207_pt1 | contig 12187 bp, 6 predicted proteins | sample TergutLab28metaG_3_FD_92763 | JGI IMG/M metagenome (GOLD analysis project Ga0123353, IMG submission 92763) | Labiotermes labralis P3 segment gut microbial communities from Petit-Saut dam, French Guiana - Lab288 P3 | ecosystem: Host-associated > Arthropoda: Insects > Digestive system > Gut ... | reverse complement strand
TAGTAATGTGTTATATTGTTGGTGTGTTCAAATGGAATTAAGGGCTAGATTTGCTGGAACAGTTTTTCTTTAGTATGCATCACCTTAATTCTTGTCAACTGAAAGCCTAACCTTCGTTGATTACACTTTGTGAACAGTGGAATCGCAGATTTAAATCTTGTGGGCATCAAACGCCTTTATCCCCAACATTTTGATCGTCGTCATGAGCTGCGAAAGTTGAATCATTCTTTGCTTGTCAACTTTCTCGATTGATTGGACTTACTTTTTCAGTGTCCAGACTCTCCTCTTCGAGCTGAAAAAGTTGAAGATCCCAGTCTCTTGTTCATTCATATACATCAACTTCTCAATGAATTTCGCCCACATCAAGCCGGAGAAACTCTCAGAGTCATGATGGAACTTCAGCGCAGACAAAGGATAAAAACAGCTCAGCGTTTTCAGAAGCATTTGGACAAGGTAATGCAGATCTTACATCAAGCTTTACAAATGCTGCCAGATCCTTCTGAAACTGATTCTAAACTCTTAATTCCAACAGAGTTATTTCACTGCATGGACACAGCTAATCAGAATGAATCAGCTAGTGAATCTTGTAATGCTCTGGATCGACTAATGTGTGAAATTGTAGACGCACTGTAATATGAAGTTGTGAGAAAATGTTGTAATTAAAGTACTCAGAGTTGGCTATCTTAAAAAAAAAAAATCCCGGTGGGGACGAAATTTTCCGCCCGTCCAGACCGGCCCTGGGGTCCACCCAGCCTCCTGTAAAATGGGTACCGAATCTTCCCCAGGGGTAAAGTGCGGCCGGGGCGTGATGATGACCACTCACCCCCTTCTAGTGCCGCAGTCATGGAAGAGTAGAGCTATACCTCTACCCACCCTCTGGGCCACACCGGGCCTGTAACGGGATCCCTTTACCTTTAATAGAGATGTCTAGCTGAGGGCTAAACCTACTCATAACTTCTGCGTTGCTGCATAGCGACCGATAACCCCCGTTTATCGCACTCATCTCCGCATTAAAGCATGCTGTATTTCGACGAAAAGTACGATTATGAAGTTCCTCATTATGAAATTTTCTCCAGTCTCCTGTTACTTTCACACTTTTGTCAGCACCCTGTGTTCAGAACATTTTATCTTTTGTGAAGTACCTAAGTCTGGGAAGCAGTGGCGATAAAGCTGTTATAGGTGTTCTGTATAACAAAATGTATACATTAATGGGCTTAAATTTGCAAATCTCAGAAGGCAGAGATTTCTCTCGGTGCTTTAATTTTCTGCCTGCATTTAGTTGTAGTATGGGCATGTGCAAAGCCCGAAGAGCAGAAGGCTTTAATCGACGCGGAACTTCATGTCGGCGCTAAGCGTGTGCTAAATATGAAGCCTGCAAGCAGCGGTTCCTTTTGATACAGTTGTAAAGGAGACGTTAATATCGTATTCTGTGCTGTTATTGTCATCTCTGAACTCATATGCGTGCGTACTTGAACAAGTGGAAGAATTTCTGATGTAGCAGTTTTAAAGAAAAGCAAATTTTGTCGATTGTCAGAGGAATATAGATTGAAAATAGCTTTTGTTTAATGCCGGAGACAAACAAATTTCGAACTCTCTCGAGGACTTCACAAAAGTGCAGGAACAGGAAACAAGACGCAGCGGAGCGCAGTAAGGCACAGTAATTCGTGCATAAAAATATCCCGCTTGTGCATTTGAACTAAGGCCGTGTTTTTCGGATGCAAAGAATAGGCCGATTACGCACTCCAGTATGTATTAAGGTACAAATTCAGATTTAAATATTACCCGATAAATTTCTGCTTTTAATAAATGGGTAATTAAATGTTATAAACAGAGCCAAGACTTAGTTGTTGAGGGTCACATCCAACTTGCGGACCGTCGCTTGTCCGTGTTTCAGAAAGTTGTACTTCTTTTTGAAGACTTAAGGCCTGTTTGTATTTTTTCGATTTGAGTCTAATATTTGCCGAAGCGGCAGGTTGTTTTTACTGTGTTGGTGCTTTTCATGTGGGGGTTGTTGTCCCTAAAAGCTTTCAGGCATGGTGCTCGTAACGTAAAAATTCTGGCGCCTTAGTTACTGCTTGTCTAATTAAACTGCTAACAGACTTTGATAATGTGTAATGGGCATGGAGCATGTGTCATTTTTATCTAGGCTTTTCCGAAATACTTTCAGTCCGATGAATACTCCCATTAAGGTTGCTCCCCATTAAGAGCAGGAAAATACGTACATTCGAACCCGGTTATAACGACATCGGTTTATGCGACACCTCTTCTATAGCGTTGTATATTCTGTGGCACCAATTAAATTCTCACTATTAAGCATAACATTATACTCCTCGGTTAGAATAACACTCGTTTATAAGAGTTATAACTGTGTTCGACTGTATACTGTCTGTTGAGTTGCACCTTAAAAAAGACTTGGAATATGTTGACTAATTTTCATAAAACCCCATATCATGTGCCGTGTAAATCAATTCAGGGGTTTGGAATTGGCATTTATAGACAGGCGGGCGAACAAAGACAGGGGGACAAACATGGCAACTGCAATAGGCGTATTGCTGGCTTCAGAATCCAGTAACTGAGAGGTTAACAGCACACTGCAATACAAAATCTGTGACAATTTTCTAATATTTTTCTGTTTGGAATGAATCTGAAATTTGCTCTTTCACTTTTATGAAAGGAGACTAGCAAAAGAGACATTCGAATAACAAAGATTGAGACATACTGTACGCATCTTGTAAATTCAAAAGATGAAGCGGCTTGTAAGAACAGAAAATTGTGAAGTTTTCTTATATTCGAGGACTCGAGCAGGGCTCGAAACCATAGGTTTTTGGCGTGGGTGACCACCCATAAAGGGTTTAATGCTCTTAGGTTATCTTACATGACTGTGCGTAATCACGTAATATCAGAATGTGTGTGTTTATTGCTGCATCTTAGGGAACATATGCATCCCTGCGAATCCCCGGTTAAAATTGTTATGCCCCGCACGTCTGTGTGGATGAAAGAACTCGGAAATTGCTTTCAGCTCTTATCGTTAAATTCGATATAGTGGAAATTAGAGTATATCGATTGATTAATTTTCATTAAAATCTAACGGTCGTGGTTGCTTTACAGGAAGGCGTGCTTGCGTTTGGGTCATCTCGAGCGTAAATCCTTAAATTTATCAGAGCGAAACACGATTCGAACAAACGTGTTAGTAAATAAAAGCAAAACACATTTATGGCCAACACACTTACACGGCATATTTTATGGTTTTCGAAATAAACGAAGCGATCGAAGGTGCTGTCATCGTCCCTGCTGGCTACGGCACTAGCAGCGTCCAGCCGTGAACACGAAACTCATATTCGGGCGCAAACCTGAGACTCTCATGTCGTTGATTGTATTGTTCAGTAATCAGGCCGAAGTTTAAATTTTTTGATTTTTAGTTTTTTCACCGTAGGTGACAGTTGCTGGGTTGAAAACAGTTGTCTTGGTGCGCTATCAATGTCTACAAATACGCTGACTCAAGACTATTTTTAATGCGGCCAGATTACCTGCGCTTGTGTGCCGACAGCTTATCACATTTGCTTTTGGGGAACGTCAATGCGTTATGCTAGTTAATCATTAGCAATCGAGTACACACAAACACAACACCCGAACACCATACGTTCGTTTATTATTATTTTGTCAAGACATGTTTCGGTCATTCATTCAACCATCATCACGTAGAAGACACAAGTATATAAAGAAAATTTTGTTGCAGAAGAGACCTCCCCTTCACATTTCCCACAAAATTACTGCTTGGTATGCTACCTACATGCTACTTTCCCAAATTTTTCTTCGTAAGTAGTTCGGAAACGCTCTCCAGTAATTTCTCTGGATTTTTAGAAAGGATGTTGATGCCGGAAGTGCTTGAGAATTTTCATCTTGAAGGTTTGTTCCCCATTTCATGTCGAGTATCGCCCGTCATTTTCTTTTCCTTTTGTGGGTCGGAAGGGCAGGTCAGTTAACGTGGGTGTCAGTTGATCGAACGTCGAAAGAACGAGAGTTCACGATGCTTTCGCGGGCACGTTTGCATCATTGCATTTGCAAGTCGAATGATGTTGTCATGGCCAAGAAATTAAAACTCGAGGCTATTGCTTTATATCAGGCATCCGCCGCGGTCTAAGTGAGGTCTTCGTTCTTCTGGCATGTTATGCAGTGTTCATGTGTTGTTAGTTTCTGATGTTTCGAGAGTCTATCAGTCCCATATTCTTTTTTGGACTGCTTGATTCTTGGTGTTGGGATCGATAGGCTGTCCCGAGACTTCGGTGACTAACTAAAAGCGACGCTGTGTGACATCCCGGAAGAAGGAAGAACTCATAGTTACTTAGTTCACACCAACCAATGCACTATTTATTAACTTGATTAAAAGTTTTAACTTACATTAAAATACACAATAATATCGCTGCTGCGTGTGTAGGTCTCTAATGACCATCATCAGGGAGCTTTATCTGTACCTAAATAAGTTGTATTTATGTTAAAACACTCGGTAAAATTACGTCGTTATACATTGCGTGGTGATGTGGCAGCATGTCATTAAAGACCGAAACATGTAGGAGCGATATTATTGTGTATTTTAATGTAAATTTAAAACTTTTAACCAAGTTAATAAATAGTGCATTGGTTGGCGTGTGAACTGCGTAGAATTCAAAATGCACTGTTCAACGATGAAAACCTCATAATTACTTACATGTTTATACCTAGTGCACCCAGGCTGAAGCAACGTTTGTTCTGTCAACGGTAATACAATGCAGATTTTTTCTTTTTCTTTAATGGCTGGACAGCCGTAGTCGCCTTAGGACTCCTTATTGCCGAGGTTTCGAGATCACACGCAGACACATTTCACTGGGTGTGACTCCTGTGAACGAGTGATCGGCCCGCCTCAGAGACCTCTATCAGAAAACAAACAGCACTCACAAGAGACAGACATCCATGCCCCCGGCGGGATTCGAAAGCGCGATCCCCTCAACCGATTGGCCACAGACCCACGCCTTAGACCGAGCAGCCACCGGAATCGGCTATATAGGCTGCTCACCCACACCAGATTTGAAGATATGATTCGGGATCTTCCCGAGAGGCAAACTTTGAATTCTTCCTCTGATTGGCTAGAAGCCCGTCAGTTTGTAAACACCGTGATTTTGCGAAAGATCCGATTTAAAACCTGAGTGGCTTACATTTAAATATTTGACCCAATCTATCCGACAGTGTTTCTAACACGTGCAAATATTTATTTCGAAATCGCCCTTTTTTGTTTCATTCCTGGAGCCACGCAGGCTGCGGGACAATCGACAGACCGCACACCCGCCAGATGATCTGACCTTTATCTCGAAGCAACAAATGCACCACCTTTGTTATACTACTCGAACTAGTTTTACTGCCAAATTTTCTATTTTATTTCCCCATCCGAGGGATACTGCCCGAGAATGAAACTCTGGTTCGTGACCAGTTACAGTGTGACAGTCGTCACTCCATTTCCTATGGATTCCGCACCTTCATGTAGCCATCGACAGTCACATTTCATGCGTTAAAAGAAGACGTCTGTATTTCAGACTCCTAGCGCTGATGTGGGACGCAGTGACATTTGTGCTGCCGCAATATGTGGCCAGATTACATGAAACTTCGCCAAGAGTGAAGCTGCGCTAAGTGATGACGTCATTCGTAAGAGGAAGTTCAAAGAAAGGCATCCTCCTGGCCACAGGCGTAATTTGGCTAATAACATTGGGAATAGGAGGAAACTACCACGGGTATTATGAACTCTCCGCTATTCTGCTTTCCGTGAAACATAGGTTTTCCAAATAATGGAGGGGGGGGGGTGGAATTTGCTCTACCGTTGCACCCGCTGTAAGTTACGCCGATACTCCCTGCTTCTTTTCGCGATGTTCGTCCTGTCTCCAGAACGTTAATCGTTGTATGAATGGGCTCGACATTCATGTTGCGACAACCGGCTGAAAAGTACGAATCTTGACTGAAAGTTAATAGAAAGTCTCGCTTCTCATCACTAGTTGCATTACTGCACTTACTCTACTTTAGGTCGACCAGATCTTCGTTTACCACTTATCTCGAATTTTTCACAAATAGGATGCAAGGCGTTTATTCCCAGCAGATATGTTTGCACGTCAAAAATAACTGATAGGCAAATAAAAAGTGATACTATCGAAAGTATCGACCAGTCGTCGACTAACGAACACAAACAGAGAGAGAGAGAGAGAGAGAGAGAGAGAGAGAGAGAACTTGATATTTTTATTTAAGAGAAAATTATATTTATTAATCATGAAAATTTTCAGAATAAGCAATATTTGGAGCTAAAACTCTGCCATAGCTTCAAATTGGCCCTTGATTTGTTGGATGAATATTTTAATATTGTTACTCCGTCAGACACGTAACATGGCAGCATATTGTAGATGCCCTTGAGAGAAAAAACGCCGTTCAAATGTAAATTCTAACTGCTTTGAATGTTTGCGCCTGTGATTTGTATGACCATTGCTAATGTTGATGTTACTGGAAATGACCTCCATTTTAGGCAGAATGGAACTGCATTGCTTCACGTGGAGTTAAGTTGATTCTTTATGTGCTTCTTTAAATGTCTGACTTTAAGGAATTATCATGTATTTCCGATTACCAGCGTCACTTTTGCCGTATTTTATGCAAAGAACGACACGCTTTGAATGCTCCAGCGAAGCTCGACTTCAAGTTAACTCTGTCGGCACGAGCATTATCGGGTACGGACAGTTGGTTGACACTTTTGCGAGTGAACGAATGTGCAGCTGAAACCGACTGTACCGAACAGTACTGTAAGAGTTGTTGATTATGTTGAAAATGTGGACGTCCCCTCACACCAAATGGCACTTAACAGCTAATTTGTATCCCGCAAGACCAAGTGCCACCAACCCATTTTAACATGTTATAACCTCGTGACCCGTGTCACTCAATTTTACAACCTACGCGTCGGAACTAGACAAGAGCGAGCGGCTACTCAGGGGTTAATATAAGGCGTAGTTGCTTCAAAACTGAATACGGATTGGGAATTCGTCTACAGTCTGGAGAGGTAGAGGCCGCTTGGAAGACCTCTGAGACCTCGGAGTGTAATGTCAAGATGGATCTGAAGTCTGTTGGGGAGAAGACGATGGGAGACTGGTATGATCTGGCTCAGGATAGGAACATGTAGCGGGCTTTTTTGAAAGCGGCAATGAATCTTTGGCGGCCATAAAAGTTGGAGAATTCCTTGACTAGCTGAGAGAATATCGACCTTTGAATAAAGAATCTGTTCCACATAGTTAGCCAGTTTGGTAGTTAGTTTGTTATTTAGTTAGTCTGCAGATGCATACAAGAGCAAAGGTCTGTGTACAGCATTGTTTACGTTTTGTCGCAAAACTTGGGTGGCTTCTTTAGATCCTCGAAAGCGAGCCCACTATCACTTCGTCCATCCATCCATCCATCCATCCATCCATGGACAGTATTTTTGTGTCCAGTGCTTGCTGGTGTCCAAAGGCGCATTGATTTGTTGAAGATTTCCAGGCTTCGCCCGCTTGTCCTTCTGATAACAACGTATTAAGATGAAAATGAGTATGGAGTCTTGGCAGAATGATACTGACAGGGGAAAATCAAAGTATTCGGAGACAAACCGTCTCTGTGCCACATTGTCTACCACAAACCTTGAAAGGACTGTGGCCCAGGATTGAATCCGAGCCTTTAATCTCCTTTCCTACAGCGGAAATAATTGATAACACCCAAGGGCATTAGGTCTTTCGTTAGCAGGTACGGTTTATTCAAGGCTGTGAACATCTTATGTCCCACTATGGCAGACGGAGTAGGAGGATTGTGTAGAACATGGTGCACAGTACGTACGATATTAAAATAACCTTATGACCCAGTTTTTGTGGGAGGAGGTGGGGGCTGGAGATTTCTTACACATTCGCCACTGAGCTCCTGTATTCTATGATAGGCAGAAGAAATTAAAACGATTGGGAACAGCAGTCCTGAGGCGCCCTGAGATCATCTGCTGTTTGGGATACTGTGTCAGCAGACAAGTTCTGTGCGGGTATTGCGGTACAGTTTCCAGACAGGATCAAACTCTTTCTCGTCAGAAGCGAGGACCTGCGCCGGTTAATAAACCTGTAGAAGTACAGTTTAGAAAGAAAATGTTGTCACCTACCTTTGCCAAGGCTTGATACCATGAATAATCATGCTGACAACAACGTTCTGCTCTGTTCTGTACTGTGACGGTGTTTGGAGGCATTTCGAATCCTCGATCCTAAAGCTTCTACGCTTGTGAAAGAATTTAAACTTTTCGTACTGTAAAGTTCATAGAATTTTTAAAGATTTAATTACCTTATATTATATTAGCTCTGAAAGTGGGCTAACTTATCATGCTTGATCTGCTATAAAACAGGTAGATGTAAAGTTGTCCCTGTGATAGCCACTAAGGCATATGGGTGTAGTAAAGTCTCGTTACTTCTATTCATTTATAACCTCGGCACTTGATGGCAGTGAGTGGTCAGGTCTACTGGACCACTTGACTTCCGTGAAACAACCCTCTGTACCTATTGACTAGGAGGCTAGGTGAGTCCCAGAGCCTTTCTGAAGGCTTTGAGCTAGAAATACGTGTTTCATACCCCAACTGGGAATCGAAACACGATTTCTCGGACGCCAAGCCCATAGCGCTGTTACGGACGACGCCATTCCTGCTCTGTTTAAGTAAAATAATATGAATTGAGGCGAATCATTGGCCTAGCGTCGGAAATATACTGCATGTCTGGATACATATTGTGTTAACGCGGGTGTTTTGTAATTAGCCTACTGGTTCATCTGCATTGTCTACACAACGGTACACTGAACACTTTGTCTACCAGAATATGCTTTTGAATGTATTAATTCCCTCTCCTCTGTTTGTCACAGCTCATGCTTAGCGTCGTGTGCATGTTCCGTCAATTATGTCACTGTGAAGTCAATGCACAGTAATGACGAATGTCACCATTTAGCAAGGAAGGAGACACAGCCCAGTGGCAGTGAACGTTGCGGTCGGTAGCTTGTGTCGTATTTGTGAGCTTCCAGGTTTAGATCTTTTCCTGCAGAAAAGCTCTCCTGACAGCTTCTAGTAGTATTCCTGTATCTCGTCGTGTGCAAATTCCAAGGGTGTACCTCATTAGGCTACGATGGCTTTTTTGCACGTACTTTTCAAGTACTTTTTTCTCGTCATTCTATCATACGACGATATGGAGACTGAAATGCCAACAGCTTCGTTAAGTATTCCATAAATAAATATAGTTGTATTTAATATCGTTTAAAATAAACAGGTTTCATATTTCGTGCAGATTTTACGAAATGGTGTAGGTAGGTATGGAGATGTCCCGTGAATCTACACTGGTCGTGAGCTTGTACCTCCCTGTGTGGGTTTCAGTTGTAACATGTCACAACGTAACACTTTACGATGATACACAGAGGCGAAGCTAGTTTTCTGACGAAGTGGCTGAACAATTATCGTGGCCACCCCTGACAGAAATTACGAGCTTTAAGGGAATTAAAATTATATACTCAATTTTTCTTATTTGTCTCGGCGACTTAAAAATTTGTTGACAGCAGTAAATATTTTTGAATTAAAAATTGACTTTGCCGGCCGTTTTGCCGTCCCTTCGACTCTGCTACCCGGGCGGCCGCACCACTCGCCACAATATCGACGCTCCTGATCATATGTCAACGAATATTAAGTTGTTGATATTCAGTGCGTGCCGTGAGTGAATGCAGGGCGACCGTCTTTAACAACAGAAACCCCGCATTTTGCCCACTGACTATTTATGTGTTCCGTACTATACCCACAATAAAGAAAGATTATTTCCCCAAACAGCATTAGCATTTTGACGGAGGCGATGTGAATGCGACATTACAACAGCCTTGGTTGCTTAGCGACCAGATAGGAGACGGAGGAAAGTAGAAATGGGGAAGTGAAAGCAATTCGTGCGTAAGATTTGCATGAAGTGCTTAAAATTGAAGTGCCTTGGGGGAGTTGTGTTGGGTAGCGTTTAATTCATCCCAAGAGGGACACAGTTTTTATCTTCACTAGTTTTATTGAATTATGCATTGTACATTGTAACAAGTCAGGAAATAACACACGGCGCACCTGCTGTGGTCTGTTCGCTGCGCGGTTATGTTGTTTTGTAAAGAAACATTTTTGTTGCGGTAAACATCTGTGTTTCAGTTGGGTCTAGAGGTTCGTGAAGAGAGCTGCAGAATCTGTCCAGTATTTTCGAGTTATGATGATGCTGACGATGATCATGGTGATGAAGAAGACGACGATGACGACATGTTGCTCCCAGTCATGTCCATAAGCAGGTGTCTTCTAACTAAGAGAAAGGCGGGCTGTTACGTCACTAACAGGCCGATTGACGAGGATCTGGAAGTTCCATTCTTCGGCGATCACAGCATAGTACTAACCGAGAGTCTTGGCCCAAATCCGATTCAAGGAATTAGTTCAGCTACTTGGAAGGCACTCATTCTGACCAAAGGCTGCCAACGTGCGACAGTAGTTCAGTTGGCCTGTCTAGTCTGCCAGTATACGGTTTCACAGTCGACGCTGTGATAAGTGTCCAACACTGTTCGTTAACGTTGACTGAATTTTTCCGTAAATATTCCTCAGTTGTAAGGCAAATGCCTTCAAAGGGGAGCGCCCCTCTTTTCCCAATCACTGCTATCTTCGACCAAAACTATCCCCCCCTCAGTGCTCAGGTCTCGAGCCAAAACAATTACAACATTTTTGAGTTCAACTCCAGAGAATCTAGCGAACCAAAGGCTTTCCTTCCCAAAGGAGTAATTTTCAGGAGTCACATTGCGCGAGCAGCAAGGGTCCATAGCATGAACGCGTCAGGGTCTGAGGCTAAGACGATGAAAGCCGTTAGCCAGAACTCACTTCATGTTATAGTTTACAATACGAACGTTCCACGTTCCGGTTATGCGTTTCGTACGCGGTGATGGTTTAAATTAACAAGGAACAGCCAGGCGCAAATTTCCGCCCTTAGATGGTTTTCTTGTTCGTCACGTTGGTTGAAGGTCTGAATGCTACAAGCCAATTCCAGTGCTAGTAAGTTGTCAAACTGATCGTGCCACATATTTCTGCGTTTTCTACGTCTCTGTCTACGTAATACTTTAATTTTGGTAGTGCGCTAATCCTGCATCCTATTGATATGTTTTATCCAGTGTCAGTGACATATCTTTCCTTCTGTCATGTTCTCAGTTTGTAGTATAACCGAGTTCTTAAATGTTTTGTAACGGAACTTCATGCGTCAAGAGATATGAACGCATCTGTTTTCAGGCTGTCCACTGTTATGCGAAGCAACTCGCAAATAACATTTGGCAGCTCAAACCCAGTTTGGAGCAGAGCCAACATTTACTTACAAGCGTAGTTTCTAAATATAGGATCTAAATTGTTTCTTTATACTTAAAAATGAATGTTAGTTTTTCGTATCTGTGCTGTACGCCGGTAAGTTGCCACGTGAATCAATCCACTTATCAGTACTTAGATCTTATCGTGTTTGTCTGATAATACAGGCACGGTGTGACTTAAGCACGATGTTAACAGAGTGGTGATGCGCAGCGTGTGCAGGTAACGGAGTGTTCTTGTGTATCGCAGGTGTGCTGAAGCAATGTGTTCATCATAGTACTGGTTGTTATAAAGTACGTAGAAATATTTCATTATTACGAGTGATTTTTTCATTCACCAAAATGTCCGGACCGCCTATGGGTCCCACCCAGCTTCCTGTCCAATTGACACCGGCGTTCTTTCCCTGGCGGTAAAGCGGCCGGGACGTGCAGTTTTATACACGAGGGTGACTCGACTAGATTATCAATTTATTTATTTGTTTATTCACAATTTATTTTTATGAGCAATGAAAAATTTTCACTAATATATATATACACACACACACACACACACACACACACACAATAAAGCAGTCCCATTACAGGCCTGCAGTGGCCCAGAGGGTTCCAGGAAGTTAAGGTTCCCAGATTTCATGGCAACGGCACAGGATGATGGTAATGTCAGTCTTACGCACCGGCTGCCTTTACCCCCAGGAAATGCTCCTGGTACTCATTTCTGTTAGAGGCTGTGTCGACCCCAGGGCCATAGTACGATCGGAAGGATTTTATGTCAATGAAAAATTCCAATGACACCAGCTGGGAT
>Ga0123353_10012205_pt1 | contig 12189 bp, 11 predicted proteins | sample TergutLab28metaG_3_FD_92763 | JGI IMG/M metagenome (GOLD analysis project Ga0123353, IMG submission 92763) | Labiotermes labralis P3 segment gut microbial communities from Petit-Saut dam, French Guiana - Lab288 P3 | ecosystem: Host-associated > Arthropoda: Insects > Digestive system > Gut ... | reverse complement strand
CGTTCGCGTTCGGGCGCCGTGCGGTGGTCTTGGACACCAATGTGCGCCGCGTCCTGGCCAGGGCGTTCGACGGCCAGGCGCTGCCTGCCCCCCACCTGGGCGCCGCCGAGCGGGCCGCCGCCGAGGCGCTGCTGCCCGATGACGAGCCGACCGCCGCACTGACCAGCGCCGCCCTCATGGAGCTCGGCGCCCTGGTGTGCACCGCCCGCACCCCCCGGTGCACCACCTGCCCGCTGGCCGCCACCTGCGCATGGCTGGCCGCAGACCGTCCACCAGACCCCTACGCGCAGCACCGCCGCCGTCAGCCCTGGCACGGCACCGACCGCCAGGCCCGCGGCCGTGTCATGGCCGCCCTGCGCCACGCCCGCGGTCCAGTCCCGCTCGTCGACCTCGTGTGGCCCGACCCGGCCCAGCTCGACCGCTGCGTCGTCGCCCTCGCCGCCGACGGCCTGCTCGTCCACGACAAGACCACCGCCACCGTCCGCCTGCCCTCGTCGTAGGTGCTGTCAGCCCCGCGACAGCGGGCAGCCGGCGCACGTCGGCAGCGACGCGGTGCACGAGGTGCATGTGGGGGTCCACACCAGGCCGACGCGTTGGGCGTGGTCGACCATCGCCTCGACGAGGCCGGGGTCCAGGCCCAGACGGGCGGCGACGGTCTGGGGGGTCGCACCGGTCGCGGTCTCGCGCAGGACGTCGGCCAGGCGGGGGCGGTTCACAGCCGTGCCCCGACCTGGAAGACGATGACGGCCAGGGTCCACGCCAGGGCCAAAGAGGCGACGACCGACCCGGTCGCGGCGCGCCAGCCGACCTGGCGCCCCAGCTCGGCGACGGTCGCCAGGCACGGGGTGTAGACCAGGACGAACACGCAGAACGCCAGGCCGGCGGCGGCACCGTGCCCGCCGGAGGTGCGCTCGAACGTCGCACGCAACCCGTCGGTCCACGGTTCGTCGTCGCTGCCGTAGGTCTGGGCCAACGACCCGGCGACGACCTCTTTGGCGACGATGCCGGTGACCAGCGCTGAGGCGGCACCACCGTCGGCGAACCCCGCCGGGCCGAACACCGCGGCGATGGCCTCGGTGGCCCGTCCGTGCACCGAGTCGGCGGTGGGGACGTCGCCGAAGTGGTGCCCACCGGTGACCGGGATCGCCATCGCCAGCCACATCAGGGCCAAGGTCACGATGATCACCTTCCCCGCGGCGGTGACCAGGGTCGCGGTGCGGCTCGTCGCCGAGGATGCCAAGGCCCCGAGCCGGGGCCGCTGGTAGGCCGGCAGGGCCATGACCAGCGGTTCGTGGCGCAGGTCGCGGAACCCGGTGTGGCGCAGCACGAACCCCACGGTGACCACGAGCACCGCCGACAGCACGTACATCGCCAAGACCACGAGCCCGGCGTAGGACGGGAAGAACACCGTCGCGAGCATGAGGTACACCACCAGCCGGGCGGTGCACGAGGTGAACGGCAGCAGCAGCGCGGTCAAGGCGCGCTGGCGGGCGCTGGGCAAGGTGCGCAACGAGGCCAGCGCCGACAGGTTGCACCCGAACCCGACGACGACCGGCAGCACTGCCCGCCCGTCCAGGCCCAGGTGGCGCATGGCACGGTCAGCGACGAACGAGGCCCGGGACAGGTAGCCGGAGTCTTCCAGCGCTCCGACGGCCAAGAACACCACAGCGATGAGGGGGACGAACGAGGCCACTGTTGCCACGCCGACGAGCAGCCCGTCGGTGACGAACCCGACGACCCACGCTGGCGCGCCGGCCGCGTCCAACCCCCGGGTGACCCACGCACCTGCCCAGTCCGCGACGATCCACCTCACCGCGTCCATCGCCGGTGCGGCCACGACGGTGACGAGCTGGAACACCGCCGCGAGCACGAGCAGGAACACCGGCACCCCGACCCACGGCCGCATCAACCACCCGTCGACCCTGTCTGAGCGCGACGGGCGCACAGGGGGGGTTGAGGCGACCTGGGTCTGGACGTCGGCGACCCAGGCGAACAACGCCTCGGCGTCGGCGAACCGGGGGTCCACCTGTGCCAGCGGGTGCTCGTGCACGGCGGCGTCGGCCGCGGGCGCGGCGTCCAGGTGCAGGTGTCTGGGGGCGACCAGGGCGTCGCTGACCGCGGCCGCCAGCTGGCCAACCCCGGCGCCCGTGCGCGGGTCGACCTCGACGACGTCGACCCCGAGCAGGTGCGCCAGCGCCTCGGTGTCGATGGTCACACCGCGCCCGGCGGCGATATCGCTCATCGTCACCGCGACGACGACCGGTGTGCCGGTGAGCCCGACCTGCCCAGCCAGGTACAACGACCGTGACAAGGCGGTGGCGTCGACGACGACGATGACGAGGTCCGCTGCGTCGTCGCCGGTCACTGCGTGCGTGGTGAGCTCTTCGCCAGGGGAGTGGGCCACAAGCGAGTACGCCCCGGGCAGGTCCAGCAGCTGCACCGCGGTGTCTTTCCAGGCCTGTGCGGCGACCTCGACCGTCGTGCCAGGGGCGTTGACGACGACCTGGTGCGCTCCGGTCAGGCAGTTGAACAGCGTGGACTTACCAGAGTTCGGGTTGCCGACCAGCGCGACGACCACGTCACGGTCAGGTGCTGGTTCGGCCGGATCGTCGCGGCGGATCTTGGCGGTCATCCGTGCCACGACGGGCAGGTCCTCGCCCCAGGAGAACTTCACGGCACTGGTGCCAGGTGCACACCGCGGCACGCGGCCACGTCCAGGGCGATCCGGTCAGCGCCGACGGCCACGACCCGGCCCCCGCCACGTGCGTGGTGCACGACGCGCACGACGGCCCCGACCCGCAGCCCCAGCTCGCTCATCCGCAGCGCGAGCGCAGGTTCGGCGTCCAGGGCGACGATCCGGGCCTCGTGCCCGGCGGGGAAGGTCGTGAGGTCCACGCAGCACCTGCTCGTTAGGGAAGCCTTACCTCACACGAGGATAGTCCTGTTCGTCAGCCCGCGAAACCCCGAACCCCGCCACACCACCCGTTCGGGCAGACACTGGGGACGGTTCCAATGTCTTGCCTGGTCAGACGCCCTTCGGGCTCGCCGATCAACACCCTGGTCATGTGCGCAGCCCGGGCACGCACATCGCTGCGTTGGCCTCCCTCGAAAGACCTCCGGCCGTCCAGCGGTCAGCCGCCTTGCGCTGCACGCACCTGCGACCACGCACATGACCAGGTTGTTGATCGGCGAGCCCTTACTCCGGGGTGTTGTAGCTGGAGATGAGGTGGTCTGCCATCCACAAGCTGTTCTGCTTGCGGGCAGCAGCGCCAGTGAACTGGTTGTCGTTGATCATGAGGTAGGCGGTGGTCGTCGTCGGACCGTCGTTCCACGTGACGTCCACGGCTTTCCACTGCCCGCCGACGTAGACCTTGTTCCAGGCATGTGGTGAGCTGCCGGCCAACAGCTCGCCAGACACGACGACCGTCGGCACCCCCGCGGCGTTGGCGAGCAGGAAGAACGCCTCCGCGTACGACTCGCACACCCCCAGCCCGTCGAGCAGCACACCTGCGGCGTTCCAGGCGTAGCGGTACTCGGGGGGGATGTCTTTGGCGTTCTCGGGAAGGGCCTCGAACATCTCGGCGGCTGCGTCGTCGTAGTGGGCGTGGTCGACGAGCCAGTTGTTCAAGGCGGTGACCTTCTGCACGTCGGACATCGACTCGTCGATGGTCTCGGCCAGCACCGACGTCACCGCCTCGAGCACCTGGCGCTGGAGCACGGTCTGCTCTGCGGCCGAGTACCCGTACACGATCAGGCACCCCTGCGTACCGCACTGGTAGGTGCGCACGTCCATGACGTAGGGGTTCTGAAGCACCGCTTCGAGCGCGGCTTCGATGGCCTGCGCGTCGGTCGAGAGCTTGTAGGCACGCAGGTCGATCATGTCTTCGTGCTTGATCATCTGCTGGCCCAGGTACTTCACGAGGTCTGACGAGCCGTACACCGGGTACGGCGAGCTGGGGTCCACCGCGACAGGCAGCGGTGGCGCGTTCTCAGAGTGCCGCGCCGCGTTCGGTGCCTGGTCCAGCGGGTACAGCCCGGCGAAGATGACACCGCTGAGGGCGAGCGTCGCGGTGCTCGCCGCGATCCCCGCCAGGGCCATCCCCCGGCCCGAGGCCCTGCCCGCAGTGACACGGCCCAGGGCGATGATCCCGACGACCAACCCCACCACCGACCCCACCCCGCCCAGCCATGCCACACCCATGACCAACGAGACCAGTGCCAAGGTGCTGCTGGGACGCCGGGCAGCCGACCCGACCCGAGGCCACGGCGGCTGCCACGTGCGTTTCTTGCGCGGCAGCTCCAGCGCTGGCAAAGGCGACTGCCATGACGTGGGCGGCGGACGTGTTGGTGCGCCCAGCCGGGGACGGGCCGGCGTCTGCGCTTCGGGGAAGCGTCGTTCGTCGTACAGGTCGTCGTATGGGCCGTCGTACGGGTCGTCGTACCCTCGCCGCGTGTCGTGGCGTGGTTCCACGTCTTGTTCCCACGGCGGAGTCTCCCACGCCGGGGCAACCACGGACGTGGGGGTGTGCCGGGGGACCCACTGGCTGCGTTGGGCCGCCGCGGTCTCGCGCGAGGTGTCCGGGGCAGGCCGGTCACGTGGCCAGTCAGCCGGTTGTGGTGGTGCGGGGTCGTCCTTGGTGAGCCGGAGGCCGGGGGCCGGTTGCGGCAATGTGGGGATCGCCCGCTGGACCGCCGGCGACGACCGCGGTGTGGTGAGCCGGACCGGGTTGCCTGCTGGGGGGACGTCGGGCGGGACCGGCCGTGCCGGGGCGCCGTTGTACGCCTGGGACGCGGCGGCTCTCGCGACGGCCGCGCCATCGCCGCCGGCGGCGTGCCGTGCACGAGGACGGTCGGCCTGCGTGTCGGTGGGCTCTGGTCCACGGTGCCGGGCTGCACGCGGCGCGTCACCACTGGGGGGCGGGGACGTGGGCCAGCTCACATATCGACAATAGACGACAGCGTCGTCCCAGGTGGGAGAACGCAGCCAGGCCACACTGTCTGGTCATCGGCGACGGCGCCTCGAACACGCCCTGCCAGCAGCGCCGTGACACCTGCGACCAGGCTACTCGGTGCCCTTGTAGGTCCCGGCCACGAGCGACCCGACGAGGTACACAGAGCTCGCGGTCTTCGGGTCGGCTCTCAGGACGCAGTACGCGGTCGTCTGGCCACGGGCGATCTGGACCGAGCTCGGGTACCAGGTGGCAACCTCTGAGTCGTCGTACAGCTTCGAGTCGCCCTGCACCTTGGGGGCGACGAAGTCTTTCCAGCACGCTCGCCCGTCGGCCACGGCCCTCGTGTCGTCCTGAGCGGGGTATGGCGAGGTGAGCTGGAAGGTGCCGACGAACTCCATCTGGTGCCGGCTGGTGCACGGGACCACACGGGCGTCGGTCAGGTCGAACGTCCGCGACAAGATGTCGTAGCACGTGCCCAAGGCGATGTGCTGGTCCAGCGTGAACGAACGTGGGATCGGGTCGCTCGTCGAGGTGGGGCTCGGGCTTGACGAGGTCGGGCTTGACGAGCGTGGGCTTGTCGAGCTCGGGCTCGACGAGGCGGCGGCGCCGGCCTCGCCGCTGCTCCCGCGGATCACGACCACCGCGGCGATCCCACCGCCGACGATGATCAGCGACCCGACGATGAGCCCGAGCAGCAGCGGCAGGCTGCTCTTCTTCGGTGGCGTCGACGGCCCGTACGCACCAGGGTTCGTCGGCCCGTACGGGTTTGTCGGTCCGTAGCCAGCCCCAGGGGTGTATGCGGCTGTGGGCTGGGCACCGTAGGCAGGTGCCGCGCCATACGTCGGGGCCGTCGGGGCGTATGGCGGTGGTGCTGCGTACGGCGGCGCCGGTGCAGCCGGGTACGCCGGCGCGGCCCCGTACGGGTCCGGACCGTACCCAGGTGGGATCACCGACCCGTCGGGCTGGACGCTCGGGTCGTAGGCCGGCGGCCCGTAGCCAGGTGTCGTGGGGTACCCAGGTCCGTACGCAGGGGTGCCGCCTTGTCCAGTGGGGTCGTACGGGTTCGCCGGAACGCTCATGTCCCGAACGTAGCGGACAAGGCGCTTGGTGATGAAGGTGTTCGGCCGGTGCTGACGCTATCGAGCGATGTCGATGACGACCGGGACGTGGTCTGACGGTCCGGCCCCTTTGCGTTCGGCGCGCACGATCCGCACGTCGGTCACCTGGTCGGTGAGCACCGCAGAGGTGTAGGCCAGGTCGATGCGCATCCCCTCGTCGCGTGCGAACCGCATCTGCTGGTAGTCCCAGAACGTGTACATGTGCTCGCCGGGCACGTGTTCTCGGGTGACCTCGGTGTACCCGGCCTCGACGAACGCAGCCAGGGCGTCACGTTCGGCTGCGGTGACGTGCGTGCGCCCGGCAAAAACCTCGGCGTCCCACACGTCGGTGTCCAACGGTGCGACATTCCAGTCCCCCACGAGCGCCACCGGACCGTCAGCCCACTGCGCGGCGGCGTCACGTAGCGCAGCCAACCAGGTGAGCTTGTAGGTGTAGTGCGGGTCGTCCAGCGCCCGGCCGTTGGGCACGTACAGGCTCCACACCCGCACCCCGGCGCACGTGACTGCTAGTGCCCGGGCCTCGACCACCGCTGGTGTGCCCCAGCTCGGCTGGCCGGCGAACCCCCGCTCGACCGCCTCGGCCCCGACCCGCGAGACGACCGCCACCCCGTTCCACTGGTCCAGCCCGTGGCTGACGACCCGGTACCCAGCGTCGATGAACGCGTCGCGGGGGAACGCCTCGTCGCTCACCTTTGTCTCTTGCATCGCGAGCACGTCGACCTGCTCACGGGCAAGGAAGTCCAGCACCCGGTCCAGCCGGGTGCGCACCGAGTTCACGTTCCACGTCGCCAAGCGCACCGGTCGAACCTACCCTGCCCCCAGGTCAGCCGCGTGGGACGACGCCGCAGACGGCGTGCGTCTTGTTCTGGGAGTGCCACAACCGTGGGATGTCCAGGTACTGTCTGGGGTGCTCGTGGAGGAAGGAGCACGCCGGTGATCGTCGCCGAACAGTTGTCCAAGTCCTACGGCCAGGTCAGGGCGGTGGACGGCGTGTCGTTCGTCGTCGAACCCGGCCGGGTCACGGGGTTCCTGGGTCCCAACGGGGCCGGGAAGTCCACGACGATGCGTATGGTCCTGGGCCTGGACCATCCCACATCGGGGCACGTGAGCGTCAACGGCCGCCCCTATGCCCAGCACCCGGCGCCGTTGACCCAGGTCGGGGCGTTGCTGGAGGCCAAGGCCGCGCACCCGGGGCGCACCGCCCGCGGGCACCTGCAGGTCGTGGCCGACACGCACGGGATCGGCAAGGCGCGGGTCGAGCAGGTCTTGGCCATGACCGGGCTGGAGTCGGTCGCGCACAAACGTGTCAAAGGGTTCTCGTTGGGGATGGGCCAGCGCCTGGGAATCGCCGCGGCGCTGCTGGGCGACCCGGGAACGTTGATCTTGGACGAACCGGTCAACGGCCTGGACCCTGAGGGGGTCAAGTGGGTGCGTGAGCTGACCCGCGGCCTGGCCGCTGAGGGGCGCACGGTGTTCTTGTCCAGCCACCTCATGGCTGAGGTCGCCCAGACCGCTGACCACGTCATCGTCATCGGTCGTGGCCGGATCCTGGCTGACGCGCCGATCGACGAGCTGCTCGCCGGGCAGGGCCAGCAGTCCTCGCGCCTGCGGGCCCCACGTGCCGCCGAGCTGGCAACCACGCTGCGCGCCAAGGGTTTTGTCGTGACGGTCACCGACGACGAGCACCTGGACGTCACCGCCTCGACCGCTGAGGTCGCCGAGACGGCCCTGGCTGCCGGGATCGCGGTGCACGAGCTTGCCCCGCTGCTGACGTCCCTGGAAGAGGCGTACCTCGCCCTGACCGCCGACGAGGTCGAGTACCGCTCGAGCCACGTCGACCACACCACCACGGAGGTGGACCGATGACCGCCACAGACGTCATCTCGACCGAACCGCCCCACGAGATCCGCGTCACCTTCTCCCGGGTGCTGGTCTCCGAGTGGCGCAAGATGGTCACCTTGCGTTCGACCTGGTGGACCATCGGCATCGGCATCGCGCTCCATGCGGGGGTCGGCCTGCTCATGGCGGTCTACACCCGGGCCAGAGGCAGCAGCGAGTCCCCCGCCGAGACGGTCAACTGGGCGATCGGTGCGACCCAGCTCACCCAGCTGGCGGTGATCGTGCTCGCGGTGATGTTCATCACCTCCGAGTACGCCACCGGCCAGATCCGGATCTCGGCGACCGCCGTGCCCACCCGGCTGCCGATCCTCGCGGCCAAGACCCTGGTGCTCGCCGGCGTCGTGCTCGTCATGGGGATCGTCGCGACCGTGCTGAGCCTGGCAACGGCGCTGGCGGTCGCAGGCAACAAGGTCGCGTTCGGGCTTCCTGGTCCCGAGACTGCCCGGCTGCTGGTCGCCGCCCCGCTGTACCTCGTGGGGATCGCGGTGCTCAGCTTCGCCATCGGGGCCCTCATCCGCAGCACCGGCGGGACCATCGCCACGATGATGGCCTTGCTGCTCGTCGTCGAGCAGATGCTCTTCGCGATCCCGTTCCACCTGACCAAGATCATCGCCCCGTGGCTTCCCGGCAACGCCGGATCGCTGATCCTGTGTGACCACGAGCAGCTGGACATGCTCCGCGACATGGTCGACCCTGGCGTCTACCTCGGCCCGTGGTGGGGCTACGTCGTCCTGCTGGGCTGGGGTGTGCTGTTCCTGGCCCTCGCAGGCCTGCGCCTGCGCGCCCGCGACATCTGACCCGGTGTCCACTGGTGGCACACTGGTCGCGTGCAGCCCGACGACGTCACACACGACGAGGCGTGGTTCGAGGCGTTGATGACCACCCACGCCCCGGCGGTGCAACGGTTCTTCGCCCGGCGCACCGACCGCTGTGACGTGGAGGACCTCACAGCCGACGTCCTGGTCACAGCCTGGCGCCGTCGTGACGACGTGCCCGACGAGGCGGTGCTGGCGTGGCTGTACCGCACGGCGGGGTTCGTCCTGGCCAACCACCGGCGCAAAGGGCGGCCCATACCGGTCGACGACCTGCCGGAGGTCGCCGACCTCGACGACCCAGCGTGGCACGCGGTCCGCGACGACGACCTGCGCCGCGCCCTGGCGGCGCTGCGCCCCCGCGACCGGCAGATCTTGTTGCTCAACGCCTGGGAGGGGCTCGTCGGCGCCGAGCTCGCCGCGGTGCTGGCAGTGACCCGGACCAGTGCCGACTCAGCCCTGTCACGCGCCCGGGCGCGACTGAGAGCAGCGTGGCCGACATGACCCAGACGCAGGTAGTCCCGTCCCCGGCCGCAAGCCGTCGTGCTGTGGGGACACAGGCAGTGTGGACAGCAAGGAGGTGACGATGACCAGACCCGACGACGAGCAGATCGCCAGCCGCCTGCGGGCGGCCGACCCCGCTGCCGAGATGTCCACCGACCTGGACGCTGTGCGCGCCGCCGTCGCGGCGCGGCTCGCCGGGGAACCGGGCACGGTCGTTCCTGCTGTTCTCCTCGACGATCCGCAGCGTGCAGGTGTCGCGCTCCCACCCGAGCACGTCCTCACGCACGGCCCTGCCCATCGCCCCGCACCTGAGGTGCAGATGGCGACCGTCGTGCCGCTGCGCCGGCGCCGGGTCCGGTGGGTCGCCGCGGCCGCAGCAGCGCTCGTCGTCGTCGCCGGTGGTGGGTATGTGGTCTCGACGCTGGCTGACCGGACCGAGAACCGCACAGACGCCGGGGCCGCGACCCCCACCGTCGATCCCGACAATGAGGTCTGGGACGACGACTGGGACGAGTACGCGCCCAACGCCCAGGAGGCTGCCCCGGACGGCTTCTCGGGCTCAGGTCCGGTGCGCCACGTCGGGGTTGGTCTGTCGCAGACCGGGGGGACTGGCACGGTGTACCAGGTCGGCCCCGCCGACGTGGACGCCGCCCGGCTGGCCCGGGCCTGGGACGTGCCTGGACCAGTGCGCGTCGATGGTGCTGGCCGGTGGGTCGCCGCAGGCGGGACCCGCACGTTGCGGGTGACGCCGATCGACGGCCTGGTCCGCGTCGAGCTCACCGACACTGCCGTCACCGCCACGTCCGCCGACGTTGCCGCGGCACGCCGAGCCCTCCAGGCCGCAGGTGTTGACCTGCGTGACTTCCAGACCACGACGTCCGGCGCTGTGGTGCACCTGCGCCAGATGGTCGGCGGCCAGCCCACGACGCTTGGGTGGCAGGTCGAGGCAGGTGCGGACGGCCCTCGGCGTATCGTCGGGACCATTGGTGGTGCGATCACCCCCCTGGGCCAGTACGCCCTGGTCAGCCCAGCCGACGCTGTCACCCGCCTGGACAGCACGGCGTTCCGCGGGTGGTCGGCGACGATGCCGCACGGCCAGACCACCATCACCGGTGCCACCGGCGACGGTGCCCCACCGGCCGCCGCGCCGGGCCCCCCCGTCCCCGGGGACCGGCTCCCGTGGCTGGTGACCACGGTGCAGATCACCAGCGCCCGTCTGGGCCTGGCCCTGGACACCTCGTCCGGGACGGCCCTGCTCGTGCCCGCCTACGCCCTGACCTCGGTGGACAGCACCGCCCTGGTTCCCGCCCTGGCCGACGCGGCCCTCGCCCGGCAGTAAGGGCTCGCCGATCAATGACCAGGTTGTTCATCGGCGAGCCCTCACCGCACAGCCGTGCGTCGCGCGCACAGGTCGTTCGTGCGACCGTGGTCACGTAACCTGGTTCGTCGTGACATCGGTGCAGGTACGTGCGGCGCTGCCCCGCGACGTCCCCGGGATCGCCGCGCTCGTCGAACCATACGCGGCGCAGCGGATCGTCCTGGCCAAGCACATGGTCGGGTACTACGAGGCGGTGCAAGAGTTCCTCGTGGCCGCTGACGGTGACCAGGTCGTCGGCTGCGGTGCCCTGCACGTGATGTGGTCGGACCTGGCCGAGGTGCGCACCCTTGCCGTCGCCCCCCGCTACCACGGCACCGGGCTGGGCCACCAGATGCTCGCCGCGCTGGTGGACCGGGCCCGCGCGCTGGGCCTGGCCCGGGTGTTCTGCCTGACCTTCGAGGTGGAGTTCTTCTCCCGGCACGGTTTCGTCCCCATCGAAGGCACGATCGTCGCCCCCGAGGTCTACGACGAGATGCTGCTCTCCCACGACGACGGTGTCGCCGAGTTCCTCGACCTCGCCCGCGTCAAACCCAACACCTTGGGCAACACCCGGATGCTGCTCACCCTCTGACGGCCGAGGCTGGGGTGGCAGGATCGACCTATGGTGCACCAGTACGTCCTTGCGGTCGACCAGGGCACGACGAGCACCCGGGCGATGGTCTTCGACCACGACGGGTCGGTCGTCGCCATGGGGCAGACCGAGCTCACGCAGCACTTCCCGCGGCCGGGGTGGGTCGAGCACGACCCGGGCGAGATCTGGGCCGCCGTCCGCGAGGTCGTGGGTGTCGCGTTGGCCCGGGCAAGCCTGACGCACCTGGACATCGCGGCGGTCGGCATCACCAACCAGCGTGAGACCACCGTCGTGTGGGACACGACCACAGGCGAACCTGTGCACCCGGCGATCGTCTGGCAGGACGTGCGCACCGGACCGGTCGTGCAGGCCCTGGGAGCCTGCGGCGGCCCAGACCGGTACCGCGACCGCGTCGGCCTGCCCCTGGCCACATATTTCGCCGGGCCCAAGATCGCCTGGATCCTCGACAACGTCCCCGGGGCCCGCGCCGCCGCGCAGGCAGGACGCCTGGCCTTCGGCACGGTCGACACCTGGCTGCTGTGGAACCTCACCGGCGGCACGTGCGGCGGGGTCCACATCACCGATGTCACCAACGCCTCGCGCACCATGCTCATGGACCTGCGGACCCTGGACTGGGACGCTGACATCGCCGCCGAGATGGGTGTGCCCATGTCGATGCTGCCCCGGATCTGCTCGTCGTCGCAGGTCTACGGCCACTGCGCCGGGGGCCTGCTCGACGGAGTGCCCATCGCCGCGGACCTCGGCGACCAGCAAGCGGCGATGTTCGGCCAGGCGTGCTTCGAGGTCGGGCAGGCCAAGAGCACCTACGGCACCGGAAGCTTCATGCTGCTCAACACCGGCCCCACCCCCGTGCCGTCGCACCACGGGCTGGTCACCACCGTGTGCTACCAGATCGGCGACGAGCCGGCGGCCTACGCCCTGGAAGGTTCGGTCG
>Ga0123353_10012203_pt1 | contig 12189 bp, 13 predicted proteins | sample TergutLab28metaG_3_FD_92763 | JGI IMG/M metagenome (GOLD analysis project Ga0123353, IMG submission 92763) | Labiotermes labralis P3 segment gut microbial communities from Petit-Saut dam, French Guiana - Lab288 P3 | ecosystem: Host-associated > Arthropoda: Insects > Digestive system > Gut ... | reverse complement strand
GCCAAAATGATAGAGCATAAGTCAGCGAAACTTCTCACACTAAATGCTACCACAAAATCCTTCTCAAAGTAAAAGCCACCAAAAAAGCCACTGTGGAACTTAACCTGAGAATTTACTAGATGAAAAATAATGCGGTTTAATCTTTTTTACCCTCAATTTTAATTGTCGAAAACATAATATCCTGTTATACTATTACTTGGGCAGTTAAAAGTAACACACTGCGCGGCGTCTGTTTCGGCTAAAACCCGTCGATTTTGGACGTATTTCGTACCTCTGGTACGCTTTTTGTCCAAAACGCCGGGTTTTATCTCGAAAATCCGCGCGCGGATTGTATTACTTTTAACTGCCCAAGTAATATTGATTGTGGCAGAAATATAACCGTCAAGCCCGGCGTACATACCCGGCTTCCTTTCCCGTTTGGGCTTGAAGGTTTGTATATGCGGCGCGGGGCGGGAGCGGTTCTCGCCCGCCGGTAAGAGGTGCAACATTATGCTGAACGCAAAAGGGCTAAAATTTTTAGAGCTGTTCGAGGCGCTCTTGAAAATCGACATCGAGCTCGACAAAATCGCGTGCGCGAAGGCCGTCCGCAATTTGCTGGATCTCGATTACGCGGCCGCCGCCGACGTTTGGGAGTATTTGGCGAGTACGCGCGAGGCGCAATTCGAGCAAAACGAAAGGCTTTCCGAAACCGTGGGCTTTGATTTACTGAATCAATTTTACGCCCGCGCCGCCTCCAAATGCGTAAAAACGCTGCTCGATACGCCCCCGATCCGCCGCGCCGTTTTTCTCTACAGCAAAAACGCCTGCGCCGAAAACTCGCTGACGATGCTGGCGGACTTGTTGATTGCGGGCAAATTTACGGCCGCCGACGAGATTTTTAAGTGCCTGTTAAAAAACGCGCGCGTTCATTACGGCAAAACGGTAAAGAACGTCGTCGAGCGCGTTTTCGCCGACCTGTTAAAGAAAAACCCCGCCAAAATCGTGATGAAAAAAGATTTGGCGGAGTTTTTGCTGGCATGCATCCGTAAAATTAAGACCGACGAGCGCGCGCTCTTAGAACAGCGGATTAAGGAAATCATGCGGTAGAAAATTCTCTATTTCAAATCCGCTTTGTTGAACACAAACAAGCCCGCGGTGGTTGCTAATACGCCGTAGGCGAGGGCGACGAGCATCGCTTTTAAGATGGTGGACGGCGCGGTCGCGGCGTCAAAATCCGCCAGTATTTTGGTGTCGAGCATGCTAAAGGGGTTCGATTCTAAAATCATGACCGCCGTTTCGTTGGGCGGGATATTGAATAGCCCCGCCCCTTGAACGATTTGCAAGGGGACAGGCAAAAAAATGACAAGCGCCAAGCTGATCAGGATTCCGAGTAGCCGTGACCGCGTAGCCATACTGATACAGGTAAAAATCGCCACCATCGAAATATAAAGCGGCAGGCTTAACAGTAACTGCAGCAAAATATGCCCGAAATTCTCTAGCCTAAGGAATATTGCGCAAAGAGAGAGCGTGAAAGCCAACGTTACCAGAAATAGCGTGAAGAAAATGATTAAATTTACCGCGCATTGCGAAAGGTAAATTTTTATGCGCGAATTGCCCGCGATTACCTTATTGCGGATGGTGTTAAAGGTGAAATCGCCGCCGTTAAATATGGCGAGCCCGATAGCGGCAATTAGGACGAATAATCCCGAATTTATGACCGAAATTAGCGCGGCAAAGCCTAAATCGGCTTTAAAGGAGTCAGGGTTTTCCCTGATAGAAGCGATAATTGTGTCAATCATATCGTCCGTTACCGCACCAATCATTGACATAGACGACTCCAGCATTTTGCGCAGCTCTTCCTCGGGTGTATTGATTAAAAACAAAAAAGTCCCGAGGTTTACCATTACCATCAACAGCGCGCCCGCAAAACAAACGACGGCAATCGTGATAAGCCCCTTGTCCTTGCGCGTACGGCCTAAATCGCCGATAATTAAATTCATGGGTTTCATGCGGGTACGCTCCTTATTAAATTCATAAAATACGCTTCCAAATCGTCGGCCTGCGATTGGGAGCTTAGGATATTTACGCCCGCCGCCGACAAAATGCCGAATACGTCCGAAACGGTCACCGCGCCGCCGAGCTCAAATACCGTGCCGTTGATACGGAAGGAAACGCCCGCTTGGGTAAACGCGGCGGCGGCGAGGGCGATATTATCGGTCTCGACGTACAGCTTTTTGCCGCACGCGGCGTGCAGCTCGGTCGCGGAAATTTCTTGGATCAGCTTCCCCTTGTGAATAAAGCCGTAGCGCGTCGCCAGCTTCCCGAGCTCCGATAAAATATGGCTCGAAACCAAAATGGTAATGCCGCGCTCGCGGTTAAGCTTTTGCAGCAATCCGCGAATTTCGACAATGCCCTCGGGGTCAAGCCCGTTGGTCGGCTCGTCTAACAGCATGAGCTCGGGGCTGCCGACCAACGCCATCGCGATACCGAGCCGCTGGCGCATCCCGAGCGAAAAATTAGCCGCCGGCTTTTTACCCGTGTCGGGGATTCCGACCAGCTCTAACAGCGCGCGCGAGGTTTCGCTGATTTTGCCCGGCTCAAGACCCGCGACGCGGCACTGCGCGTACAGGTTTTCCCTTGCCGACAGATTCAGGTAAATCGACGGCGTTTCAACCATGGCGCTGACGCGCTTTAAATGCCCCGGGTTTTTGCCGCTTTGCCCGAATAACGTAAAGCTGCCTTTTGTGGGGGTAATCAGCGAGGTAACCATGCGGATAAACGTGGTTTTGCCCGAGCCGTTTAAGCCGACAAAGCCGTAAATATCGCCCTTGTTGACGGTAAGGCTCACGTTGTCCACCGCGGCGTTTTTTCCGTACACCTTGGTAAGGCTGTGCGTGGAAAGTATGGAATCCATAGATTGCTTCTCCGTTTCAAGTCTAGGCTTGTTAGGTTTCCGAATAAGCCTAATTTTAACACAGTTAGGCGCAATATACAAGTAAAATTGAATAAGGAATTTCGAATAATTATTAGACTTCTTGCGAAATATTTGCGAAATATTCTCCCGTAAACGAGCCTTAAACGGTTGACAAACGGCAAAAAATATCCTATAGTATGTACGTTGGAAGCAGATGGTTCATCTCACCGTACGGAGAAAGGTTTCGTTACGGTAACGCGCAATAAGATTAAAACGAGGTAAGTTTTGTTTTTGTGCGCGCCGGGTGATCCTTCGCCCGGCGTTTTTTTTAGCGCCCGAATGCGCAATTTCGGATAATACGGCCATATTGGGTTTCCCGCACAAGCCTGCCGCAATCCGTTATTTGTAATTTATTTTCCGGAGGTTTTTTGTTATTAATAACAAATACGTAGAAATTAACGAAAGAATTCGCGACCGCCAGGTGCGCCTTATCGAAGAGGACGGCACGCAAATCGGTATTGTCCCGATTCAGGAGGCGCAGGGCCGCGCGAACCGCAAAAACCTCGACTTGGTTAAAATTTCGCCCAACGCGAATCCGCCGGTCTGTAAGATTATGGACTACGGAAAATTCAAGTTCGATACGCAAAAGCGCGAAAAGGAAGCGCGCAAAAACCAAAAGGCGTCCGAGCTGAAAGAAGTGCGCCTGTCGATGACGATTGATAAGCACGACGTCGAAACAAAGGCGAAGCACGCGCGCAAGTTTTTGCTCGCGGGCGACAAGGTCAAGGTTACGATCCGTATGCGCGGCCGCCAGCAGACGCACGCGAACCTCGGCGTCGAGGTCATGCGGGATTTCTTTGCCCTTTGCGAGGAGCTTGCCGTCATGGAGAGAAAGCCGTCGACCGAGGGACGGGAAATCATTATGATTTTGGTTCCCAGCGCCGCCGCGGCAAAGTCGGCGGAGGCGAAGGGGGAGAGCCCGGCGGCGAAGCCCGCGGAGGCAAGGAAAACGGAACCGCAAGGGGAAAAACCGGCGGCGCAACCCCGGCCGACAGGCCAAAATAATGATAAAGTATAAGCATTAGACTTCCTCGGAAATTACCATGGCACGCCTAAGGGTGTCTATTTGCCGATACGAAATCCTTGCTCCATGTGTCCGTACCGCTAGTACGCCCACATCTCGCAAGTTTCCGTATTGACAAATATCCATCCCTTATCCGACCATGGTAATTTCCGAGGAAGTCTATTCACTAAAAGGAGTAACATACAAACCATGCCAAAAATGAGAAGCCACAGCGGCGCGAAGAAGCGTTACCGCGTAACGGGCGGCGGCAAAGTCAAACGCGCCCAGCAAGGTAAAAACCACATTCTGACCAAAAAAGCGCGTAAGCGCAAGGTAAATTTGCGTCAAACCGCGTATTTGGGCTCTGACAAGCAAGCCCAGTCTATGCGCACGTTAATTCAAAAGTAAAGAGGAGTTACAATCATGAGAATTAAAAGATCGGTAAACGCGCTTAAAAAACGCAGAAAAATTATGCGCCTGTCCAAGGGCTATTTCGGCTCAAAATCACGTTCGTACCGCGTCGCGCGCGAAGCGGTTATGAAGAGTTTAATGTACGCCTATGTGGGGCGGCGTTTAAAAAAGCGCGATTTCCGCAAGCTGTGGATTGCGCGTATCAACGCGGCGGCGCGGACGCATGGGCTGTCGTACTCGAAATTCATGTTCGGGCTGAAAACGGCGGGCATCGAGTTAAACCGCAAAATTTTGGCGGACATCGCCGTAACGGACGCGGCCGCTTTTTCGGCGCTGGCGGAAAAAGCGAAAGCGGCGATATGATAGCAAAAAGGCGGGTTACACCCCGCTTTTTTTGTGTCATACTTAACTGCGTCTAATTGTGGACGATTCTGCGGCGTCTTTTCGGCAAACTTCCGATTTTTTTGTTCCAATACATACTGTGTGAAAGCCGTCGTCGCTCGGCAATGCAAGCTCGCTTGCATTGCCCTTGCTCCTAGGCTTGAATGCGTTGCTATGCCCAAAACAAAAGAAATCGGAACTTTCCTCGAAAATCCAGCCGCACTCTCATCCACAATTAGACGCAGTTAAGTATCATATTTTAATTATGGAAACCATACGCTCTTTGGACAATTCAAAGGTCAAGCACGTCAAAAAGCTGCTGGCCGATAAAAGCTATCGCGCGGAATGTTTTCAATACGTTGCCGAGGGCGCGCGGTGGGTTTCCGACGCGCTGAGTATGGAAATAGTTGCAAGGTTCACCGGTGCCGAAGCCACTGAATCTCCGTTCCCCGTCGAGTTTGATTTATTCGCCGGGGTTTTTGTAAAAGAATCTTGTTTAGAAAGGTTTGCGGCTCTTATTACCCTTGCAGAACAAAAAATCGGGACGGAAAAGATATTTGCCGTTGCCGATACCGTGTTTGATAAAGCCGCCGATACCAAGCATAGCCAAGGGATTTTGGCGGTTTTGCGGAGCGGTAACGCGGATGTCAGAACAACATTTGGTTCCCTCTGTTTATTTTTGGACGGAATTCGCGATCCCGGCAATTTGGGCACGATTATCCGTACCGCCGTCGCCGCAGGATTTAACGACATTGTTCTGGACGGTTGCGCCGATGTGTATAATCCGAAGGTTGTTCGCAGCGCGATGAGCGCATTTCTGAAAGCGCATTTTTGGCATACGTTATACGATGAATATATCGAGAAAATTAGGCAAAAGAATTATCAAATATACGCCGCGGATATGAACGGCGAAAATATATTTACCTTGCAAGAAAAACCCGAAAAGATATGCCTGATTATCGGCAGCGAGGCGGACGGCATCCGCCCCGGGCTGCTAAAGCTGGCGGACAAAATCGTTTCCGTCCCCATGAAAAACACGGAATCCCTCAACGCCGCCGTAGCGGCTGGCATATTGATGTACGGGTTAGGTAATAGGGATAGGGCGTAAGCCCTTCCCTCTTCCCCCCAACCCCTAACTTTCGCCAATTTCCACGCTTATTCCCGTACCGTCCGCAAAATGCGCGCAAATCTTCAAAACTTCGTCGCTTCGTATTTGAGCGTGTCGAAAAAACCTTGTGGTATAATGTCTCCAAGTTCAAAAAAACAGGAGATTTTGTAATGAAAACAAGAATCATGATAGTCGACGACAACGAGGATTTCGTGAACGAGCTAAAAAATTTTTTCGCCGACAGCGAGCGTTTTGAGGTTGCGGGCGTCGCGGAAAACGGCGTTAAGGCGGTGCAGCTGTACCATACGCTCAAGCCCGACGTGCTGCTACTGGATTTGGTGATGCCGCAGATGGACGGCTTTTCGGTTTTAGAACGCATCCAAAAATCCGGCGCAAAAATCATCGTGGTTTCCGCGCTCTCACAGGACGCGTTTATCCATAAAGCAATGAATTTGGGGGCGGATTATTATATGCTGAAGCCTGTTTCGCTTTCAAATTTGTCCGATCGGATTACCGAAAGCTTAAGGCCGGCTCTCGTCCCGGGTTCTAAACCCGTTGTTGCGGCGGGATCCGCGCAACGGCTGATACGCAACAGCTCCTTAGACGAAAAAATCACGAACATTTTTATCACCGTCGGAATTCCCGCGCATATCAAAGGGTACCACTTTTTGCGCGAGGCGATTAAAATGGCGATCGACAACCCCGAAATTATCAACAACATCACCAAAAAGCTTTACCCGGACGTCGCCGGGAAATTCAGCACGACCCCCTCGAAGGTAGAGCGCGCGATCCGCCACGCCATCGAGGTCGCGTGGAACCGCGGAAAAATCGAAAACTTCAACACGCTGTTCGGCATCCGTGTGTACGGCCACAACGAAAAACCGACCAACGGCGAATTTATCGCGCTGGTGGCGGATAAAATGCTGTTAGAGAGCGTGTAAGAACCTGCGCGGATGAAATTTTAAAGAGGATAAAAGAAAGATTTTAATCCAAAAAGAGCTTTTAGACCTTAAAATTTCATCCGCGCAGGTTCTAAGAGTATTAGACTTCCTCGGAAATTACCATGGCACGCCTAAGGGCGTCTATTCGCCGATACGAAATCCTTGCTCCATGTGTCCGTACCGCTAGTATGCCCGCATCTCGCAAGTTTCCGTATCGATAAATATCCATCCCTTATCCGACCATGGTAATTTCCGAGAAAGTCTAATAGGGTTAACACGCCCTTTAGGCGCGGGTTCCTCCCGCCGGCGGCGTCGCGGCTCCCGTTACAAAAAGCGCGCCGGTTCCCATGGAAGAGCTCGAGCTGGAGAGCGACCGGAAGCCGATATAATACAGCGTGCCCGCGGTGACCGTATAATCGATTCTGAAATCAAGGCCGTAGCCGTAGTAATCGTCGTCGTTGTACGCAAGCTGATATTTTGAGCTGTCAAATAAAAAGCCGCACGGATCCCCGCCCGAACTTGTCGAATAGATAACAACGTCTCCCGATACCAGCGGGACAAAGGCGTAATATTTAACGGTGTAATTAAAGGCGATGCCCGATATGCCTCCCCCCGCAGAAATGACCCCGGTATGTCCCGTAGGCTGCAGCCACTTAGCGTACAGGGTTCTGCTTTGCGTGACGGTAGCGGCGAAGTTAAAGGGATTGCCCGTACACGCCGCGTTGTCGTACCAGCCCGCGAATATAAAGCCGCTGCGCTCCGGAATCGGCGGGTACGTCAGCCCGGCCGTTTGCGAAATAGATTGCGGTGCGGGCGGCATCCCGGTTCCCGCGCTTAAATCGAACGAAATGATGTAATTTACCGAGACAATCCATTTGGCGTAAAGCGGCGCGTCCCCGGCGATATTCCACACGGTTGCGGACGTAACGGCCGTCCCCGTGCCGCTTATGCCCGTGAACCACCCGTCAAAATCAAAGCCGGGCTTGACGGGCGCGGGCAAGGCTCCCACGGCGGCGCCGTATACGACCGTCTTTTGGGCTGCGGTATTGCCGCCCGTCGCGCCGTCGTAATAATAGGCGATAAGGTACGAATTCGCCGTCCATTGCGCGACGGCGACGGTATCGCCTTTCCAAATATATTTCGCGTCCTTATCGAGGGTTGCCGCGGCATCCGCGGGTCGCCAGCCCGAAAACGTATAGCCCGCGCGCGTAGGAACCGGCAGCTCCCCGACGGCTTTCCCCAATTGAACCTTTTGTTCCTCCGCCGCGTCGCCGCCCGTCGCGCCGTTGTAATTAAACAACAGCTTAAAAGACGGGGCGACGTATTTCGGCGAGTAGTATTCCAAAACATAGCCCGAGCCGCCGGCCGCCATGCCCAAAGAAAATACCCCGTTTTCGAGCGTAACGAACGAGAAGAAGCCGTTCAGCTCCTCGTGGGCGAACACGATGTCCGCGCCGCTTTGGGTATACTTCGCGGGGCTGAACTCCGCCACCGCCGCGCCGCCGAAGGTGATATCGCTCCCGGAAATTTTAACCGAGCCGCCGAACGACGCTACATACCCCTCGTAAATAAGCTTTTGCGCCGCCGTCATGGTATCGGGATCCGCTAAGTAATCCGCCCACAACGGACTCTTTACGACAAAGCCGCCCAACGCGTACGTCACCGGCACGCCTTTCGGGTTCGTTTTAATGCCGGAGCCGCCGCCGAAGCCGAAGCCGGCGCAGGCGGAAAGGCCCGCGACGAGCGATAATAACAACAAAATAACCGGTATTCTCTTTTTCATAGCTGGTCTCCAAAAATCATAATAATCTTCCGCAGCAATCCACGGAAGATTATTATATATGATTATTTGGAAAATGACAAGCGGTTTTTAATGCCAAAATTTCTGTTCTCGGCGGTTGACATTTTGTTGACAGAGGAGTACAATATAAATATAAGAACTTGTACTCATGAATTATAAAATGGTCTTTTCGCGTCTTTTTGCGCTTGTCTGCGCTAATTCTCCTAGTCGTACTTCGTGAAAGCCGTCGTCGCTCGGCAATGTGCAAGCTGTGCTTGCCCGTTGCCCTCTCTTCCTAGGCTTGAATGCGCTGCTACGACGTCGGAAATCTCGCTTGACAAGCGTAAAAATCCATCGAAAATTCATCATTTATAATTCATGAGTACAAGTTCTAAATTTATTCAAGGAGACTCCAAACAAAATGATAACAAAACGCAACCTATGGTTAACCCTGCTGATGGCGGCGGTATTATTGGCGACGCCCGCGTTCTTTACGGGATGCGTGGACGCGCCCGTTAAGCCGCCCGATAACAACGGCGGAAACAATCAGCCCGGCCCCAATCCAAGGAGCTGGACGGTCGAACAAATCGGCGGCTCGGAAAACTCAAAAACCACCGCCCTCAAGCTTACCTTTGCGGACGCGGTGGAAAATTTAACCGCGCAAGAGGTTACGGTTTCCGGCGCGGCGGCCGTCAAGGCGGGCGCGTCGCCCGTAAAGGGAACGGGGGACGATTATAAGGCTTGGACGATTGAAGTCGCCGTCACGGAAACGGGCGACGCGCAGGTAACCGTCAATAAGGCCGGCGTAGAAGCGGTTTGGAAAACCGTCAAGGTGTTTATCCGCTCGGTTGTAGGCGCCGGGGAATACGCGAATTCCCAAGACAAAGACCCCGCGTACACGGGTACGCCGTTTGTCGACGCGAATTACCCGGCGACGATGCCGAAGCCCGCGCCGGATCAGCCGGACGGCCAAAAAATTCCCGGCAAGGTCATGCTCGCGTTCTACGACGTCGGCGGCCAAGGCGTGGCGTTCAACGACATTAACGGCGCCAACGCGGGCAGCGGCGCGCTCAACGGCGGAAGCGCGTATAAGGACAGGTTCCGCATGGGTAACCCGGTGCCGGACACCAGCTATATGAAAACCGGCTTCGACATGAGCAGCCTGCGCCCGATTGAGCCGGACGGGCTGGATATGTTCTATCTCGGCTGGACCAACGCGGGCGAATGGGTCAAATGTACCGTCAACATCGAAACAACCGGTATTTACGAGGTAAAGCTGCTGTATACCGCCAACGACGCGAATTCCTTTTTGTCGATAGAATTCGATTCGGACAAGGTGTTTAAGCACAACCCCACGCAAACCAACGATTACCACCGCTGGGGCAAAGAGGTTATGGTCGAGCAGATGGAATTGCGGGAGGGCATATTCGTTTTAACGACCCGGATTGTCGATTGGGGCAGCATGAACCTGTGCTATGTGGAGTTTACGCTGATCGGATAACGTGCCGAAACATATATAGGGTAATTATGAGCAATAAAAAATTAATGGCGATATTTTACAGTTTATTTGGTTTTGGTGTACTTGGCTGTATACTTGGAGCGATAATTGGCTTACTCGCGAATGAAACCGAATGGGGTTTTGGCGGCGTGTTATTCATATTTAGCTTCTTTGTGCTTATGCTTGGTTCTATAGTTTTTGTGTTTATTATGAAGTTAATCCTTCACTTGAAAGGAAACAAATTAATACTGAAAGAATACGGTACACCAAAGAGCAAAACAAAAATCTATACTATTATATTGCTACGACTCTAATGATTCCCGAACTTTTCCAAAAGCAAAAACTCATTACAAACTTTAAATTTTCATCGGAGGGACTGTACTATAACGATAACAAAGAGATATTTCTTTGGAAAAACGTTGAGCGTATTTCAATGATTACAGGCGGCGTTAAGATCGAAGCTAAATCAAGAGACGGAATAAAATTTTCAATAGGATTCCGGGATAATGAATTTTGTTTGAAACTCATTAAAACATTCTACGCAAAAGAAATTTTTGAGAGAGAAACTGACACTCCCGACGAACTTGGAGTTAAGGAATAAAAAATATGAAAAAGCGACATAACCGAATTATTAAAGCCATGGCGGCGCTGTGCTGTGCTATGGCCGTCATGCTGTCGGCGTGCGTGGACGCGCCCGTTAAGCCGCCCGATAACAACGGCGGAAACAATCAGCCCGGCTCCAACCCGATTAGCTGGACGGCCGGGCAAGTCGGCGGCGCGGAAAATTCCGCCGCCACCGCCGGCATCAAAATCACCTTTTCGGAAGCGGTGGATAATTTAACCGCGCAAGAGGTGGCCATAGGCGGCGCGGCGGCGCTTAAGGCGGGCGGAACGCCCGTAAAGGACGCGGACGCCAAGGCTTGGACGGTTCCCGTAACGGTAAGCGCCGCGGGCGACGCTACGGTCGCCGTCGTCAAGGCGGGCGTGGAGGCCGGCACAAAAACCGTAAGGGTGTTCGCCGCGCCGGAAGCCCCGGGACCCGTTAACCCCGGGCATAAGGAATTTGCCAACGCCGACGGCTTCCCCGAGGGCTACGCGGGTACGCCGTTTTCCACTGCAGCCTACCCCTCCAATATGGCGGCGCCCTTCCCCAACCAGCCGGACGGGCAGAAAATTCCCGGTATCGTGATGTGCGCGTATTACGACAACGGTCCCGTCGGCGTCGCGTTCCAAGACAGCGGCGGCAACACGGGCAACACGCTGCGTACGGGCAATCCGTGCGTGGACGTTAAATTGACCAATAACGGCGACGACGGCGCAGGCCCGCATTTGGTCGCGCCGGTTATGGGCAGGGCGTATGTCGGCTGGACCAACGCGGGCGAATGGTTCCGCCTGACCGTCGTTGTCGAGGAAACGGGCTTGTACGACGTTAAGCTCGCGTACGCCAAAAACGGCCAAAACGACAACTTATCGATATGGTTCGACGAGGACGATAAATACCCGATAAACCCCACGCGCACCGAATGGTACCACCGCTGGAATACGGAAGCCGTGATTGAAGCTATGCCGTTAAAAGCGGGTACAAGCGTCCTGACGGTCAAATTAGAAACCGGCGGCTTTAATTTGTGCTATTTGGAATTTGTGCCGGCAGAAGAATAGACTTTCTCGGAAATTACCATGGCACGCCTAAGGGCGCCTATTTGCCGATACGAAATCCTTGCTCAATAGACTTGTTCTGTAACCTCCCACGGCGCGTCTAAGCGCATCTTTTCGCCGCTATAAAATCTTCTAAAACAGTCACATAGCGTTGCTATGCTCCTATTTTACAAGCTTTTATATCGACAAAAATCTGTTGCTTATACGGTCATGTTAGGTTACAGAACAAGTCTAATGTGTCCGTACCGCTAGTACGCCCACATCTCGCAAGTTTCCGTATCGACAAATATCCATCCCTTATCCGACCTAATTTCCGAGAGAGTCTAATAGAGTTCTAAGAACTTGTACTCATGAATTATGAAATGCGTCTTTTCGCGTCTTTTTACGCTTGTCTGCGCTAATTCTCCTAATCGTACTTCGTGAAAGCCGTCGTCGCTCGGCAATGTGCAAGCTGTGCT
>Ga0123353_10012202_pt1 | contig 12190 bp, 6 predicted proteins | sample TergutLab28metaG_3_FD_92763 | JGI IMG/M metagenome (GOLD analysis project Ga0123353, IMG submission 92763) | Labiotermes labralis P3 segment gut microbial communities from Petit-Saut dam, French Guiana - Lab288 P3 | ecosystem: Host-associated > Arthropoda: Insects > Digestive system > Gut ... | reverse complement strand
TGTTGAGTTATTTCATGGGTTGTATTGCTCTGGTACAATGTGTGTTGGTGTTACGTTGTGGTTTGGCTGGGGTGGTGTGGTATCCGGATGAAGGCTTCAGCCTGCATAGGATACCACACCACCCCAGCCAAACCACACCGTAACACCAACACACATCGTACCAGAGCAATACAACCCATGAAATAACTTAACAAATAAGTCGCAAGCTCCTAAGGATGGATGTATTAACACCCGAAACATGTTGAGCAGTAAATAATGAAATAATAAAGCAAGTGACATCAAGTTGGTCTCTTTTTATTCAACCGAGTGTGTATATATTTAATGTTATTACGATAAAAATAATGCAATAGTCAATTATAATATGCTATGACTTAAATGTATTTTATTCAAAACAATATTACGTAGTCAGTCTAAGAAATCTGTGTTTTTTTTTTCGGAAAACACAATGGGTTGAATTCTAGTAAGTTAATAAATTTAGTATTTTAAGAAAGAAATCCGCCAATGAGAAGTATGCCACAGTTTTTTTTTTCACTGATGTAGTTTAAAGAAAGACACTGTTTCACTTTCTATAAAATTATGATTGGAATACACTTGTGTAAATAATGATTATGTTTACCTGACAGCGTGTGCGTTAGGTAGGATACTTACGTGTCCTCTTTTTTCTCGTACTTCCCAATGTCAAAATTTCCAACGGGCGATGTCTTAATGGAATGCGCACCAAGACGGTTGAAACGTAACTGTTATTTCCTAAATTGATTATGGGTGTGCGATGTTCACCGTATTCATTCCGATGGGGGAGTATAAGTTAGAAGATATAAGTCTGGCAGGCTGCGGGTGGCCATCAATGGTGTAACTACTGTCTGCAAGTGAGAAGACGAGTGGGCTGTAAACAAGCTAAACTCTGGCCTCTTGGAAATCACACCAGCTGATTCCGATTAGAATTTCATCAGTAACTCGAATGAGACAATTTCAGCTGTCATTGCTGTTTTGTCATTTGACAACATACATTTCACACCACTGATCATTGTTTGAAATATTTCTCCTATTTGATTCCAGTTCTAAATAATTAGTGACAAACAATTTTCAAAAACACTTTCCCTTAAATTACTGTCTTCTGATAGGCCTATGTGACACCATGTATTGAGAAATATATTCTCCAAACTTTCCGGTAACCTACTACTTTCACCTTCAAGATAGGTTCTTTTGAATCATTGATTAATGTCTAGTAGATTGCATAGAAGTGTACCTTAAAAGAGAGTAAAAACATCAAATTCATCAACGAGAAACACCAATGAATTTGATGTTTGTGTGACCGTGAATCATTGATACAATTATACAAACAGTCAACTATATGCAACAATAATAATTTTATTAATAATTTCAATCAGCTCAACATGTTTCGGGCGATAATTTTGCCCATCCTCAGGAGCGCTAGACTGTGTTTTCAGCTTGTTTTATAAAGCACCGACGGTGCTGCCTGCAGCATCGTCGGTGCATTGTTGCATTTGTTTGGCTGTTTATATTAAAGAAACTCCAATCTCACGCATTAGGAATGCGATAGAAGTGGTTTTTCCAGCCATTTGAGAGAAACACAAATAACGAGTGTCCTAATGGCAATGTTCAGGTTTCTCTCGCATTATAAATTTCCATTTACCTAACGTATGACCATAATATGTAGTTATTAATATACCTTGCCGCACACAAACATAAAGTCACGAGAATTCTAGTATCGACGAAGTCCACTATCAGCCTATCAGTCCGTGACAACTGCCACAGGTCTGCGGACACATGCACAGACCTTGGTCCTCCATTCACCACTGGAGATATGAAACGTATTCCAAGCTCAGGGTAAAATTACGTATGTACATGAACCTGCGTGACGAAGGACGGCTGGTACACGTGGTCGGAACAGTGAAGTTTCAGCACATGTTTTTCTCCAGGGAGTGAACGTATAATTAAACTTCATTTGTAAATATCTGTGAATTCTTGACAGTTTTCAGGCAGATGCAGGAAGTGAATACTGAGTGATCCGTTAGGTGTGAGATACGTGTTTGTGAAGATGAACTTCTAGCTTGATGTTACACTGGGCATACTGGAAAACGTGCACCAACGTAAATCTATCGTCAGGGTCAAGCAATCCAAGGAGACAGTTTTGGTTTCTAAATAAACACAAGTAAAATACAAAGGTAAAGATTACTCCATAACATGCCATGAAGACACGGGGAAGGGGGAGTAGAATTGTAGCTGTAGTCATTCTTAACCTCGGTGTGGATGATCAACATCACACCCCTGCCGCTCTGCACCCCATGAAAGGGCAACGGTGCCAATTATAAAGGAGGATGTGTGGGACCCATGGCCCGGCTGGGCAAGTATGGAGAAGAGAAATTCTCTTCAAAAATGCAAATTAAAAGTGAAGTTTTTAAAACAACAAGGAAATCAATATATTAATTTTTATGACAATTTTTTACATTGTATACCATTATGAACTATTAACAACCGAGGGCTTAGTAAGATGTATATGAATTATTGCTTTGCAAGGAATAATGTGTACACGTGATATTATTGCAAATTATCATAAATAGGTCTAACGTGTAACGTTGTGGTAAGAAAACCAGTTTAAATCAGACACTCCAGTTATATGTGTGTGTGTGTGTGTGTGTGTGTGTGTGTGTGAGGGGGGTTTATATGTGCTTTATTGATGTTAAGTAACTCCCTGAAGATGATTAAGATAGCTCGACACATGTCGGATTTATGAAAAATTGAGTGTAGAAACGTAATTTTTACATTAGTGCATTAGTGCATTTGTTGGTTTTATTGTGTGAATTGTTTATTAAGGCACGGACATGAGAAACGTCAGTACTGTTATTTTATGTTAATTTCTTTCTTATTTCTGCATTTACTTATTCCTGCTGCGTTATTTATTTTTTCTTTCGACCTTTTATTATAGTTTTTCCATTATTTGTCGTTATTGTGTTTAACGACTAATGCTCACGTTTATCGACATTGAACACCACGTATTCAATTCTTACTTCACAAAGAGAAGCGCGCACTTTCTTTACAAAGACCAACCAGACTATAATGCATGGGGAAATAATGATGCTTTATTGGAATAACCTATAAACAACCTAAGTACAGTCTATGAGCAGGAAGCAGATTTTCTTAAAGCTACATCTGGCGGCACACATAGAAACCACTGAATTTTAAACATGCAATAAATCACGTTCCCGTCGAATTTCTTTACTTTTCATCCACCCTACACTTTCTTTCTGTCTATCATATTTACGTTATCTCAAAATTTGTTGTATTTTGTATTTTAATCTATATTAATTGATATTCAGTGTTTTTATGCGTTTATTTTCCTTGTTTTCAACTGTTCTTTACTTCTTCTCTGTTTTTCTGTAGGCGTGTCTGTATCTGTACTTGTAGCATTGCATTTGTCTTCTTCCTAGTTTTTGTTTTTGTTTTCCCTCTTTCGCCCTTTCTTTAATTTTATGTACTTCTTATACAAAACATACTTTATACAAACCAAATTCGCATTTAGGTCTCCCTAACAAATGCCACGTACTTGAGGCGCTACATCTGACCTACTTCAGCTGTTGCAGAGTATCTGTGTCACACAGCGGTCCATTGCTTGAGATTCCCCCCTCCTACGGCCCCAAACTCCATCTCGTGTAGGTCTTCCTACAAACCTCGGCTCTATTTGCAAGTTTATCGAAAAGGCGCCATGCTAAATTGCGAACTAATTGTGTTATAGACCCCGCACAAATTCGATTCCCCGCAGAGTTAAATAACAAAGATATTATATAATGGAAGTACAGCCCGGTTGATAGACAGCTTAGAAGAAAGAATAAAAAAAGTCTCAGGCAGTAACTTCTCAACGAAGTTTTTTTCTCTCTCTTTGTTAGAGAGCAGGGTGGCAAGAGGATAAAGTGTCAGGGATGTAAGTGCTTCACCTCCTGGCCAAAGACCGGCCATGCTGGAGAGTTTGTACTGTGCCTCATATAAAGTTTTAAAGTTATGTGTCTAATGGGGCGGAGCGGCGGGAGGGTAGTGTTGGGGCCGGTGGTGGGAGGGAACGTTCTTGAAGTCAGCACAAGATTCTGTGCCCTGATACCAACTAACAGGCTTGAAGTTTTCAGTCACTTCCATTAGTCACTTTAGACATGTAATGGACACATACAGTTTACTTGGCCACTGCAGATAAAGGTACGTTTACTCCTAGCATCCTGTCGTACTTCGGACTACACACCTATAGCTATAAAGTATTAGCAGATGACAAGAATATCGAACACACTCTCCTACCTACCAGACTGCTTATACCGATACATGTAAAACGCACTTTACTATACCTGTATAACAAACCGCCCTCCTGAAGATAAACCCTGGGTTTCTAAACGTGTAGAAGACATCAAAAAATTAAACATTAAAAATACTAACTCACAGTACTTGCATTTTGTTGGTTTATGTTGCATAATTATATTACAATAGAGGGTGAAAACACATAAAATTAGCTGAAAAGGGCAGTTACGTAAAATACAGAAGTTGGAGCCTTGGCAATTTATCGAACAAGAGTAAAAACATATACGATATATCGTATATTCCCCCGATGAACGATACATCTTGAGAAGCTAGCAGATACTCAATTAGTAAACAAATTTTCTTTTGTGAAACCCGTTGGTACCTTACCATGAATGATATAACTTTTTTGCAACATGAAGACGTGTGTACTTATAATTAGTGACGGACACTTTGGAGAAGATTGATACCTCCATCTGCATGTAGTCCAATAATACTACACTGGAAGTTACTGACTCCATCTTCAGTGTGACGCAAGACTGTTACCCAGAAATGGAGGTGGCACGGTCCTCCTTACAGTCGGTGAGTAATTACACTTCAACGCTGCTTTGTATCCCAGAGGACCTTCATTTTCGCCGCGTTCAGTAAAAACAGCGGCTGGTCCACGCCTGCAGTTGGTCCGTCATCACCACAGTACTGCGCGTGCTAAGATTGCTGGTGAAGATGGGTTCCATATGTGGAGGACAGCTGAGAATATATTGAATAAACAATTGTTGAGAGCCGAGAAGGGGGTTTCCTCTAATCTGTGTCTGCGCGGGGCTAATAATTTTTCTCCGTAAAAGTCTGTCTTGTTACGGACTGGTACAGAGAGCTGAGGCTATATTTTTCTGAATTCCGTCTTTGAGGTTTGCTTTCTTCTCCCTTTTCTCATTCTAAACGTCTGCTTTGAGGACGTGTTCCTCTCCACACTTTTCTCTTTAATATTTCTGTCCCTATCCGGCTACTAACTAGACCCGACTTAAATGTCTTTGATTTTATTAACTAAGTGTCTATCTAATTATATGTTGCAGACTCTTCTCTAAAAGCCAATATTCGCTTGGGTAATCAAGAAATATCCTGCTTTATGGGGCCCAAAATATTATATACATAATATATATGTAAAAGTTTGTTAATTAATGCTCCTACATGTTTCGACCTTAAATGTTGGCCATCTTCAGGGAACTTCTTTAGCATATGCAGTTTGTTTCAACTTATGTGTTAGAAATTCCAATGTGATTAAAATTAAAAAACAAAAACGATGATTCATAACAAGAGTTGTAATCATGTGTGGAATTTAAGACATAAGTTGAAACATAAGCTGCACATGCTAAAGAAAGCTCCCTAAAGATGGCCAGCAGTTAAGGCCGAAACATGTCGGAGCATTAATTAACAAATGAAAGTGTTGTGCAACAAATTGGCCTTAAATTTTTTATATGTAACATAGTTGTACGGAAAATGTACAACATTAAATATTCTATGTATATTAAAAAATAGTTGGCCACTTCTCCCCACCACAGCCTAAGTGAATCCATTCCATAGCCACCTGTCGTATAACAGTTATATGCAATTTATATCTGATCTCAAGCCTGTGGGAGTAACAAGTCATTGTTTTAAAACAAGAATTTCTTGGTTGTGTGAGACATTTAATCTTCCACTTGCTCAAAGATTTCTTAGGTACAGATATTTGTTGAAGACTCTTTTGAGACACATGCAAATTTAACTTATTTTATCATGTCTTAAGACATACAACCCTAGCTTAGACGGGTCTTGAAAAATATTATCAGTGCTCTGTGTTAGTATAATATGGCTTCAGTGTACTTGAAACTGAGCTGAATAGCGAAATTCTTGGTGAAGGAAACACATACTGCTATCCAGAATTATTTGTTATCTTGTAGACCTCATGGCAAATATTTTCTGGTAGAGTGTGAAGAAGAGGAGTGTTGGAATGAAGATGTCACCACAATAGTCTAGGATGTCTTGGCAGGATTGTTTCTAATGGTTCGAACCAGATGAAAGAAAGAGCATACAGGGCTATAATAGTGGTGCTGCCTTTATTCGCGACTCTTGTCTGCCCTTTTGTTCTGTTTGCCGTAAACAAACATGTCACATAAAACAGGTTCAATGATGGCGAAGAGAGGGAAGATGTGCAGCAATGAAGTGCGGCGGAGGGAACTGAGAAGTGTATATTTTCTTCTTCTTCTGTATATAGAAATGTGACATGGACACCAAGCTATTTCCATCATCATGTTGGAGACACGAGGGGGAGAGTTCTGTTCAAATTTATGTGTGAAGATTTAAGTCGTCTGGGTTGTTACGAAACGCCAAATAAGACGCTTCGGCGGAGGGAAATGCCTCAATCTTAACTATCCAGCAGTCAACAAAGGGTTACCCTTCTAGGACTGCTACGCTTCTCCGAAACGCCGGACACTATTTACCAGTCGCCACAGCGTAACGTCTCAGAAAAGTTGACTTTTTATTGCTACAGTGTCAGACAGTAAACCTCGCAAATTGATTCTGAAATGTGTCATCCTCATTGTGTTTATATGAACTAATAAGTGGATGTGTAGTCAATAACACAATTTTATATGTCTAATTAGATGTTACATTCTTAGATAAAAAAACTACATGTTTCGGCCAATAGTGGTCATCATCAGGTTTTTACCATTCGACTCACTTAAGATTACTCTATACAAATAGCGTGGAGGCGTGTTTGATGAGGATATCTCAACATCAAAATCACACACCCAATATAGAGATGCCATGCTCCAACATGGGTTTTGATGTTGAGATCTCCTCATCAAACACGCCGCCACGCGAATTGTATAGAATAATCTTAAGTGAGTCGAATGATAAAACCCGATGATGGCCACTACCGGTCGAAACATGTAGTTGTTTTGATCTAAGAATATAACATCTAAATAGACATAAAAAATTGTGTTATTGACTACACACCCACTTATTAGTTCGCAAATTGATGCCATCGAAGGATATGACTGTGTGTGGCTAACAATTCGACCTCATAGTCCAAAACTTCCTAATTCCAGTTTCGGCTTTATTGCTAAAATTACCTAGGTTCTCACCAATTCTTCCAATCGCGTGCTGGTATATTAATGTTTTCTTTTCAATTATACGAAGTGTCAAATGTATTTAGCTGCTGTAGAGATACGTTAGCTGCATCACTTTGTCTGGGCACTTCTCTAACTGGAATTTCCATTCAATTGTATTCTCAACAATAACATACCTTTTGTGTTGGTTTGAATTAAGTGAAAGTAAGGATATTCTTTTAATCTAAGATATGGTTGAAACTGTTTGCAAGTTACTTGCCTACCACTTTTAAGGCTATTTAAATAGTACTTTTTGAATGTAACACAAATGAAATTGTAATCTATAGCCACTTTTTGGGGAGCGGCTTTTTTCTTTATTCTAGCGATCCCTGGTTTCATACATGGCATATACCAATGAATAGAATCACGTGGAACAGAGATACGTAAAATTAAAATTCCTGATTTTATATTTGATGTTATTACGTGATTGGTGTTTGCAACATTAGTGTCATTTCTTTTGGACGAATTCTACATTATTTACGACTTAAACTAACGTAAGCAGTTGAAAAAAATTATTGACTAAGTAATCAGACATATATATGTCCGTGTCATTATTATAAACACAGCCACCTTCACCAAGCCGAAGAGGCCCGTTTCTAAATTAGGACAGAGCAAATAATTTAAACTTGTATAATTTTATACTTTGTGTGTCTAAATCACAGAGAGTCTCTCCCACTGGCCGCGCGGTCTAAGACGTGGGTCTGCGACCGCTTGCTCTCTGGAATTGTGGGTTCGAACCTCGCAGGGGCATGGATGTTTGTCTGTGTTGTGACTATTGCGTGTTGTCAGGTAGAGACCTCTGTTTCGGGCAGTTTACTCGTCCATACGTGTCCTCCTCTGTGCGGTTTGTGTAACTAAGTGTGATCGTGCAGCCTCGATAATGAAGTGGCCCTGGCCCACAAGGGGCTCTTGAATCATGAAAAAATATTACATACCTTTTGAAGCTGCTTTCTCGATTACATGCATGGATGACACGTGCTTCTCTTTCACTTCATTTTACACGCATGAAAAGTTCAGCTGGGAATCTTGAAAGGCATTGTCTTCTCTTTGTTTTCAAAAAAATACATTCGATGATTGCATCACAATTTCTCAACAGTTTACCAACTAATCTAACAATCCTTAAGAATGAAAAGGTAAAATTCAAAGTAATTTTAAGAATATACTTAAATACACACTATTCTTACTAGATATGTGAGTTTTTATAGGTAAAGATGATCATAATACTGTTTTATAAAATGATTATAATATTTTACGTTGTAAAAATTCTGTATATTTGTGTATTTATGGCTTCCCACACATCATATTGTCTTTGCCTTACATGTGGATCCATGAAATGCATGTATGCATATATGTATGTATACAGTAATATCGATTATTTTCATTCTCTTTCTTATAGCTAGACCAGTGGTACTGGCACAGTGTTCGTTACCGCGAAGAATCGCTGCACACTGCAGTTTTAAGCTGGGTGCACCACAAGATAGTCGGAGACTTGCGTATCCAAAATGCGGTCGATGATTATTCTTCGAGTATACTGTATTTATTCCATACTTCTTACGTGTAAGTGAAATTCAATTTGAACAAAAGTATTTATAAGTTTTCTTTTATGTCCAATAATACAATATCCAAAATTAAGCGGCCCAGTATGGCGCCGCAGCGCACCGTTAAAATCTCTGATGTGGGCTGTGTTTATTGTACAATTGTACAATTGTCTGACCTCAGAAAATTCCGCTCTATTACTTACCTTTGCCTGGTCTTTTTTAAAATTAAGCATTCTTCTCTACATTTGCAAGCTGACAATAGACCCATCATTTGCGTGAGCTGGATATCTCTGTCCAGTTCATGTGGATGCACACAATTTGTAGCACTCATGAGATAATTACTTAGAAATGCAAAGAATTTCCTGCTATGAATGAAAGTTATAAATCATCAAAGTAGAAGAATATTAAATAAGTTGGCAGTTTATTACCAAATTTGTTATTTAAAAATAATAATGATATATCTATTGACTTTAGTAGCTACGTGCTCTGGGAAGAGAGGCTGGTGTTGATGGTCTGTCTCTAGTCGAAACGTGTTGTCATTGCCGTAATAAGATTCTAATTTACTGAAACGCTGCTGCACGATGATGTTATTTGCCTTGAATTCATGATGCATAGTACAGTGGTAAGAATAGCCTGTAAATTTTATTCTGTCGAACCAGATGGTAGTTTTTCTGAACCATGTTTTTCTGGTTTCATTTTATAGGAAGTAGTTAATGGATACCTTGCGTTTTAACAATCAGCAACGAGATATTTCGCCGACAGAATACATATACTATTAAGGATCTTATCGATATATCGATATATCTTGACTTAAAGCCTATTTGAATCACATTTTGTAAGGCACGTTCAGGAATTTTAATAACGCCTTTAACATTTGTTTGTTATAAGCTCTTTCTTTGGGATTGTATAACTGTGTTTATATTAGTAGTTTCCTGACTTGTATCTTCTTTGTGTGTATTTTCCAGTTTAACTGGTATTTCTTTACTTTCTGCAGTATTCTTAGCTTGCAACAGATCTGTTACTTACGAATTAGTTATGGCGTGTATTTCAGGCTCTAAATAATCTGTGGTCTCGTAGATTGCTCTGGTCTCTAGACTACATATTTCGTTGATTCGTTTAGTTTATTTTCCTTTTCCATTCCTTCTCTACAGAACTCTCACAATAATTCCAAGAAAAGTATAGGATACCAGTGAAACTTTTGTACCAACAAAATAAATTTTTCTTATCTCCATCCTATTTATTTATGTCAATGCACCATCTTTCAGTATGTGTTTTCTGTTTGCTTTAACATGCTATTTGAAAAAATTGTGTCGCCTACAAATTTGGGGACTTACAATGATTTATGATACCGAGATTTTGAATGACTTGTTGGGAGGTAGGTTGGCGAAATATTGGTTTCCTAATATCAGAGCAGAAACCATTTTGCTTTGGATAGTTAATTTATTATCCCGAGATTACATCGAAAGACCAGTGAAACGATACGAAACGATATTCAGGTCAACTGTTTGTGTGTCGGGGTCCGAAAAGGTTAATCTCCTAAATGTGTCAGATTCTATCGCTGTACCAACCTATTCGAGTCGCGCTTTTATGAGATCAGTTTCAGTAACTGTATTGAAAGGCAGACGTTTATAACTTCATTACATGCTTTTCTGGAGAGTTAATTATTCAGGTATATCATTGGAATGAGACTGCACAGCGACAGGCCTGACTGATACTGATGAAATCTAACTGTAAGCCGCAGAATGCTATTCTCAGTTGCCACTTAGAATAATCTTGTCTTTAATGGGAAGATTTCGTAGTTATATTATTTATTCTTAAGATAGTGTGACAGCAAATCTCTTGATACAGCGGCTATAAATGGGCTTTTTGCTAATATTCCAAGTAGGAGGTAAATAAATATGGATATTTGAGCATTGGTGCATTAATAATTGACAGCAAAAAGAACAAGTACTGTTCCGGTAGTATTTTGTACACCACAAATTGCAAATGAATACAGCCCTGGTAGCCAAAACGGTCGACCAAATGAGGAAATTGTGACTATTTCTCTGAGTTATAGCACGACCCTCCGGTGACAGATACAAAAACGTTTCTTCTATCAAAGTTTATTCAGCACGACGGTACAGATGTGGTCCGCGTCTTTCAAAACTTAAAAAGCAGGAACCTCGTCCCAGCTACATCGAAATCGGTTAACTCCTAAGCGGTCGAAACGTAATTTATTAATATTTGAGGAACCCCCCCCCCCAAAAAAAAATAAAGTGAAATGCCCTAAAATTACACAATCTGAACGAGCTATATCAGTCTTGTGGTTAAATTTAAAGTAAGGATGAGTACATTCAAACCCATAGGCCAATAAGCACTTGGAAAATAACCGTTCAGTATAAGGAGTGGAGCTGCTTGTAACCACACAAGTGTACTTCACTATTGTTCGTGAGTTTGAGACTTAATTGTCGTTACACATCGATAAGATGGTTCAGATTTATTCTGTTTTAGTCCCAAACTGCACCGATAATTTAAATTCACTTACATATGAAATGGGAAGTAAGAATTGATAAATGTTTAACGAGGCTATCGGTTTCTAAGATCGTGTAACGTCGATGATAGATGAATGAAATATGAATACGTTGCGTTTTTGGAATGGTAGTGACGGAGGAAAACAAAAGTACTCGAAGAAAGAAGTGTCGTAGTGTCATTTCGCCCTCCGCCAATCTTGCATGTTCTGGACTAGGATCGAAGACTGGCTTGTACGTTGTGAGAACAGAGGGTGGGCTATTGAAGTGCGAAGTTGCGAATGGCAGAAGGCACACTGTTTAAATGTTTTGTCCTGAAGAGCAAAGCACCCGAAAAGGACGCTGAGGCAAAATACAGGGTGTCCCAGGAGGAATGTGCCAGACTTCGGGAGGGTGTTCCTTATGTTAAAGTATACCGATATAACCCCAAACACCTATGTCCAAAGTTGAACGGTTACGGAGATAATGGCCAGAGAATTTTGAAACTTTGACAGCTGTTACACACTTACTTGATTACCAAATACATATTAAAACTGGCAGGAATATGTGGTTTCTGTAATGTTAATATATGTACTTAACATCAAACTAACTTTTGAGTGACATAGCCATTAAATTGAACTACAAAAACACTCGCACTCATGTCATAGTTGTCCTTAGGGTTCCAAGCACTATACATGAGAATGCCCAACGGTGACGTAACATGGCT
>Ga0123353_10012201_pt1 | contig 12190 bp, 9 predicted proteins | sample TergutLab28metaG_3_FD_92763 | JGI IMG/M metagenome (GOLD analysis project Ga0123353, IMG submission 92763) | Labiotermes labralis P3 segment gut microbial communities from Petit-Saut dam, French Guiana - Lab288 P3 | ecosystem: Host-associated > Arthropoda: Insects > Digestive system > Gut ... | reverse complement strand
TCGGACTTCCAACTGCGCGCGTCTGCCGGCGTGACCCATATGGCAAAAACCACCGACAGCACTGCCGCCGGTATTGCCACTGCCTGCATACTCGCCCTGGATAGCCTGGTCCGCGAATCCGGGCCGCCTATTTTTTCGATGTGCCTTGCGTATAGGCGAGGGAGCAGCAGTATGAGCCCTGCCAGGCTGAGGCATACTGCCGCCGATAAATCGGCTGCTTTTAAAATAGCCGACAGTATTATCGCGCCTGTCAGCAGCGCGACAAAAACCGGGAAATAAAAGAAACGCCGGAGCATAATAAAAAGCGGCAGCGTCACCGAAAATGCCGCTATAATAAAAATAGCCGTCGTAAAACCGGCGTCAACTGCGGACGGCATATGCGGCGCGCCTGATATGACCCAACCGATAAGCTCGCGCCAGAACAGGACATTATCGCTAAGCATCCCCCTTAAAAGGCTTACCGGCAGCCAGACTGCGGCAAATGCAAATAAAGCAGCCGGGAACAGCCACCACCGGCGGCTGAGAAGAGCCACAACAGCCACAGAAACTGCGCAAGACGCCAGGCAGGTGAGCAAGCTGCCGTCCAGCTTGGTGACAGCCAGCAGCGCAGCTAACAGGCCGGCTGAGAGCGGGACGCACGATATGGCGTCCATGAGCAGCTCGCTGCTTGTGAGCCGGGCGAGCACACCGGTCTGTGCGCCGGCTTCTATCTTGAACTCACACTTTATTATCTCTTGTTTTTGCGGCTTTTCATTTTTCATCACGCCAATACCGCCGCCACATCGTCGCCTACAACGACCGCTATCGTCTGCACCCCGGGGATGGCGGAAAACCTTGGCTGCGCGCCCTGTGAGTCCGATGCTCCCGGTTCGGCTACGATCAGCTTTACGTCAAATCGCGCCGTATTGAGCGCTTCAAATGACGACAGCGCTTCCTGGATGCCGTTTATCCCGCGCGCAGAAATTATGTAGATTGATTGGGCGCTTTGCAACTGCGCTGCAGTAAACTGCGGGAAGCCCCCTGCCCTGCCGCTGCCGGTTCCAACGCCCGGCTCGGCTAGCCCGTTATAATTCAACTCGGCTAGCCTGTTATATAGTCTTGGGAAATCCTTGACCGATTCTAAAATAAGCCCCGATACAAGGCCGACGTCCCTGTATATGACCCGGTATCCTGTTTTTAAGGTGTATCGGGCTATCGACGCGGCGCATTCACAGGTAAGGTCGCTCAAAAACAGGCATTCTTCCTCAGAATCGCAGTTCACAGTAGTGTCCAGCGCAATCAGTATAGATGTTTCAAGCGGCAGGTCATATGTCTTTACGTACCATTCCCGCCGGCGCGCTGAAACGGCCCGGTGTACCCTCTTTAGCGGGTCGCCCGGCCTGTACGGGCGAAGGCCCGCATATGATTCTCCCTGCTCCATTTGCCACACATTGACACTGCCTATGTGCTTGGAATCGCTTGTCCCGGCAGGCAGCATACCGAGTTCGGTCAGTTTGGGATAAATTTTCATTTCGATATGGCGGTAGTAGGGCAGCTCCAGCATATTAAATGTGGTTTTGAGCAGCCCGAAGCTGTCGTTTATCTCCAGCGTCGTTATGCCTACACCGTGGACGCCCCGGTAGGGGCAATCGATCGGCACTGTGAAAGTGATGCTGCTGCCGGGTAGCAGGCTAAACCTCTCGCGGGCTCTTTGGGAACGCGCTACAGGGACAATCGTCAGGCGCATAAGGGGGAACGGAAAAGGTTTGTCATTGGTTATGGTCACGCGCATATGTGTTTTTCCGCCCTTGACGCATTCCTTCTTTTCGACATTCTGTAAATAGCAAAATGACCGCGCCGTCCAGATGTTGAGGCACAGCGAGAATATGAGGACAAAGCCCATGATAAACAGCAACAGGAAAAATTCGCGCCGCCCGGTGATAAGCCCCGCTAATAAAAACGCCGCCATCAGGCAATACCAGCAACGCTTTAACAGCTTCATACGCCTGATACCACCGGGACTTTTACAGAGCGTACTATCTCAGAGATAATCTCTTCCTGGTTTTTGGTATACGTCTGTGCGTCGAGTATCAAACGATGGCACAGTGTATGGCGCGCCATCGCCTGCACGTCGTCGGGCAGCACATAGCCGCGGCCTTGGATCAGCGCGCGCCCCATCGACGCCCGCATCAGCGCTATAGCCCCGCGAGGGCTGATGCCCAGCGTGATGTCGGCATGGGTCCTTGTTTTCTGCGTTATTTCGACGATATAATCGGTCACGTGGGCCGCGCATACGATCGCGTCGAGCTCGCTTTGCAAGGTCAGTATCTCCTCCACGTCCACGACGGGCTGGACACTTGCGGTTTTGCCCCCCTTTTTGCTTCGCCTAAGAATGGCCGCTTCTTCGCCTTTATCGGGATATCCCATTCTTATGCGCATCAAAAACCGGTCGAGCTGCGCTTCGGGCAGCGGGTAGGTCCCGGCCTGTTCGACAGGGTTTTGCGTCGCGCACACCATAAACGGCTGCGGCAGCTCACGCGTCACGCCATCAAGCGTGACCACGCCCTCCTGCATGGCTTGCAGCAGCGCCGACTGCGTCTTTGGGCTGGTGCGGTTCAGCTCGTCCGCCAGCAGGATATTGCACATGACAGCGCCCTGAACAAAACGCTCCTCGCCCGTCACAGGGTGAAACATAGTAAAGCCGGTGACGTCGGAAGGGAGCACGTCGGGCGTGAACTGTATACGTTTAAATGAGCAGCCAACCGAAGACGCGAGCGCGGAAACCATGGTGGTCTTGCCCATGCCCGGCACGTCTTCGATCAGCGCATGGCCCCCGCAAGCGAGGCAAATCAGCAGCAGGTCAATTGTGTCTTCCTTGCCCACGATAACCGACCCGATATTCGTTTTTATGGCGGATATTGTTTCAAAGCAATCCATATCGCCCTTTCCTATAATGTCAGAATCGCTATGCAATATCCGGGCAATATGATTGATTCCCCTTCTTGCCGCGGCTGCTCGCCTGTCGCTGAAAGGGCGTCTTGAAGGGCGCCGGGCAACGTGAGGGTCACCTCTTCGGAAGACACGTTATAAGCCACGATGATTTCACTGCCCTCCCAGGTACGGCTGGCCGCCCCCGCCTTGGACTGCGTATCGGTTGCTGTCCCAGATATGTTTAAAACCTTGAAATCCCCCCGTCCTATATGGGGGTATTTTGCACGCAAGCGCACGGCATCCTTTACATATGTGTAGATCGAGCCGGGATCTCCGACCTGCTGAACAGCCGGTGGAAAATTGTGGCTTATATCGTCCATTCCCGGCGGGCCATACGCCATCCCTGCGGCGAATTTTTCATCGGTCCAATACATGGGCGCCCTCTTGTTTTCATCCTTGCCCGAACCTGTCATGCCGAGTTCTTCGCCATAGTACACAAAGGCATCCCCTGGTTGCATTAGCGACAAGCCCCAGGCGGTTTTGATGAGGTTCATATCACGGCGGAGGAACCCGACGGCACGGGCCATGTCATGGTTTGTGAAGAAAGGGGCGTTTGTGGCGTTGGGGTTATAGCTTTTAACGGTTGTATATGCGGCTTCGGTTTTGCGCAAATAATCCCCCATGGTCGCGTCCGATTTGATCAGCAGTTTTGCAACCGCACCGTCGCTCCCGGCAAACGGGAAAGAAAAGAAGCTGTCAATGCCGCTCTCATAATACTGATAAAGCGAGTCGGTCGTGTCCCAGACCTCGCCGACCAGATACGCGTCCGGTTTGATATTTTTAACGGCGCTGTTGAGCCATTTGAGTATTTCTATGTTTTTTTGCGTGTTGCCGGAAAAATAATCTTTTATAGCGTCAAGCCTGAACCCGTCGACGCCGCGTTCCAGCCAAAACTCGAATATTTTCTCAAGCTCTTCACGCGCCTCCAAATTTTCAAGGTTGAGGTCCGGCATCTGCCCCCAAAACTGGCACTCGTACCATAGTCCGCTTGGCAGCAACTCCCAGTTGCCGTTACCTGGTTTATCGGAGATGTTGTAATATTCGGGATGCAGCGTAAACCAGGGGTGGTCCAAATCCGAATGGTTTATGACCAAATCGAGTATCACCCGGATGCCTTTCGCATGGCAGGCTTCAAGCATGGCGTCGAAATCCCTCATCGTGCCATATTGCGGGTCGATAGCCAAATAATCGTTCACGTTATATTTGTGATATGTGGTCGACGGATGGATAGGCGACAGCCAAATACCGTCAAACCCCATGCTTTTTATATAGTCAAGGCGCTCGGTCACCCCGTTTAAATCTCCGATCCCATCGCCGTCGCTGTCGCAAAATGAGTATACGAAAATCTGATACCACGCAAGCCCAGGCCCAGGCGCGCCGGGCGGCGGCGGCTCTTGCGCAGCCAGTTTATCAGCCAGCGCCTCAGTCCAAATCTTGCCGACACTGGAATCCGGCGCCTCAACAGCGCCGCCTCCGCCGGACTGCGACCCCGTCACAGCACCATTTTCATCAACCGTCGCATCCCCGGAGACGTTGCAAGCAGACAAGCAAAGGAGTAAAACCAATAATATAAGAAAAGCTTTCCTCATAGTAACAAATCACCTACCACAAATGGGGATATATTCAAATGTATCAACAATCTTCAATAGCAGTTCGTAGGGACCGCACACTAGCCGTCCGGTTGGCAGCCATTGCGGACTGGCGGGACGCCCGGGTGTGCGTCCCCTACGGGCTGGTTTTGTTTCACGATGGCGTTCCTAGGCTGGCAGGACGTAGAGGACGCCGTCCCCTACGGGCTGGAACCATTCGCCAATTGTCAACTGTCAATTGTCAATTGTCTTTATCCTTTTACGCTGCCGCCTGTTACTCCTTCTACATAGTTTTTCTGCATTATCAGAAACAGTATGGAGATTGGTATGGACACCAGTACGGCTCCTGCGCAGAAGGCGGTATACCATTGATGTACGTTTTCGCGCTCTAGCATCCGGAAAAGCCCCAGGGCAATCGTGTAGTTATTGTAATTGTCTTTCATAATGACGCTTGCTACGATGAAATCCACCCAGGGGCCTATGAAAGCCGTCAGCACCGTATACGTGATTACTGGGCGCGACAGGGGCAGCGTTATCTTGACAAAGGTCTGCCACTTCGTACATCCGTCCAGATAGGCGGATTCATCTAGTGCTTGGGGTATGGTGTCGAAAAAACCCTTCATTATATAGTAACCAAGCCCCGCCCCGCCGGAATATATGAGCACCAGGGCAACTAACGACTGGTCGAGCCCCATGAGCTTTACCAAATGGTAGACGGCGATAATGCTCATAAATCCGGGGAACATGCCCAGAACAAGCACTACGTTCATCATGGGCCGCCGCAGCCTAAACCGCAGGCGGGAAAAAGCGTAGGACGTAAAAAGGACGAAAAATGTTGATATCACGCAACTGCAGATCGCCACTATAAATGTATTCATGAACCATCGGGGATAGTTAAACAAGTTGGTGTCGGTGAACAGCCTCGTGTAATTGCTGAGCGTCCATTGCTTAGGTATTATATACCCGTCCAGCCACGCGCCCAACTCCCCGCGGAAGGATGTGATGACCAGATATACTATAGGTAGCAGCCAGACAACCGACAAAACTCCCAATACAGTGTAAGTCAGCACATTTGTGACGGTCTTTCGAACTTTCATGCTCTTAATCATTTGAATGTCTCCTCCTTTTTAGCTGAGGCTGTGATATTAAATGTAATAAGGGCAATGAATGCGCTTACTATAAATGTGAGGATGCCGATAACGCTCGCCAGGTTGAAATCGCCGTGGGTCACGGTCAGCTTGTACAGCCATGTAACCAACAGGTCGGTCTTGCCGGCATTGTAATACTCCGTCGATGGGGGGCCGCCCGCCGTTAAAAAGAAGATCGCATTAAAATTGTTTATATTACCTATGAACTGGGTGATCAGGTAGGGCGCGGTGACAATAAGCATATATGGCAGCGTGATCGACCGGAACTGCCGTACCGGACCCGCCCCGTCTATGCGCGCGGCTTCATACAGGTCAGCCGGTATGTTCATGAGTATTCCCGAAGTAATCAGCATTGTATACGGTATGCCTATCCAAAGGTTGACGATAATTACCGTTATCCGCGCGATGAGCGGGTCCCTGAGGAACATTACAGGGGAAAAGCCAAGGCTTTCCAGGATGGTGTTGATCGGCCCCATATCCCCGAGGAGCTGTCGCACAAATAATAGGGTCACAAATGCCGGGACTGCTATAGATATTACAAAACATGTGCGCCATAATGATTTAAACCGGATGCCCGCTTTATTGATCATTAGCGCCACGATCATGCCAAAAACATAGTTGAGGAAGGTCGCAAACACCGCCCAGATTAGGGTCCACCCCAGCACGCGCATGAATGTACCGCCCATAACCCCGCCCAGGTTGAATACATTGCGGAAGTTTTCAAATCCCACCCAGGTAAACAGGTTGCCCGGCGGCTGGTGTTCCCTGTCGAAGTTAGTAAATGCCAGCAGGACCATGAAAACGATAGGAAGCACGGTGAAGGCGATGACACCGATAGCCGACGGGGTGAGCATGGTGGTATGCATGTTCTTGTCGAACAGGTTGCGTATGTCCTGTACAAAACTCGTAGGGCGCCTGTCGCGGCTTATATCGACCTGGGCGGCATAGGAGGATTTTACCGAGGCCATATGTATAACCTGGCCGATCACTAAAATAGCGATGGCAAATATCGAATAGAGGAGTATCTGGAGCGAATTGTCACCGGGGACGTTGACGGGGATCTGGTGGACCGGGTCGATCTCGCTGCGCATAAGCACTGTGCCCAGCGTGCCCAGGTCCTTTACATATTCCAACCCGAAGGATAAGAAAATGAACCATGTGAGCGCCTGAAACGATAGGAACATCACACCTTTGATTATTTGCCCGTAAACCATGTTGCCGAAACCTGATATCAACACAGTGACTTTTGTGCGCCAGCACCCGTGGGCAAGCGCATTTTTTATTGTAATCTCGTTCTTGTCTACATGTTTAAAATGTTTTCCTGCCAAGCTGCATCTACCCCCTTATAAATCTTCGGGGTGAGGGTTCCCCCACCCCGAAACAGTATGCACGGTTATGATTGGATTTGAGCAACCATATTGTCAAGGAGCGTTTGGAGGTCGGTACTGTCCTGGTTGACCATGGCGGTCCCAAAAGCGCCTGCAGGCGCCCAATAGTTGCCGAGCACGTCGTTTTGCGATGTGGCGTACGCGCCTTGCGCGGCAAGCGCCGCTAGCGCGGTGTTTTCAAGAACCGCAGGGTTGGCGGCCGCATTTGTATTGGACGGGCCCATAGCGCGGGCATTGAACCTGGTGAGCTGGTTTTCTTCGTTTGTGAGGAAATCGGCGAAATCCATTGCTATGACAAGTTTTTCAGCCTCGGTGATCATTGAGTTGATACCGACCAGCTTGTATCCGCCGAAGGAGCCCATCTGTACCTGTTGGCCGTCCATCGTGAATGTGGGCAGTTTCGCCGCTCCATAGTTGCTCCCCAATATCGCGGAAATATCTTCGGCGTTCCATGTGCCTGACACGCCCGCGGAAAGCGTGCCGCCTATCCCGCCTTTGAGTACGTCGTCATTTCCGTTTAAATAAGCGGAATGGCCTGCAAAAGCCTGCATTGCTTTCGCTGCGCCAAGCCCCTTGGCATTGTTGAAATCACAAATCTGCTTGTCGTCCGAGCCGATGGTCAGCGTACAACCGGCGCCAAGGAAGAAAGACGCCACATACCAGCCGTTATCGTCGAGGTTCATAAGTACCTTTTTACCGGCGGCTGCGGAAACTTCTAAAATCTTGTCGAGCGATTTTACGTCGTCCTCGGAGAGGACCGATTTGTCGTAATATAGGAAATAGCCGTTATCGGCGGTGGCCGGATAGCCATATAGCTTGCCGTCCAGCGTGGCTGAACCGACGGAGCCTTCGCCGTTACGGGCGACGATATCATCTTTATTGCGGGTGACCTCATACAAACCGCCCGCGCGGACGAAATCACGCAGTTGGTCGTTCGGGAAGAAAAATACATCGGCGGCTGCAGCCGGGTCTTCGCTATATCTCGCGTAGGCGTCGGGCTCCCCTACCACACCGAGTTCTATGATGGCATTGTATTGTGAGTTCGCCGCGAGGAATTTGTCCGCAAATTCCCTGGTCAGGGCCTGATCTTCTTGCGAGGCCCAGACTTTCAGGACTTGCGCGGCGGCGTCCGACCCTCCTTGATTGCTTCCCGCCTGGTTGCTTCCCCCTTGGTTGCTTCCCCCTTGGCTGCTTCCCTCTTGGTTGCTCCCCCCTTGAGTACCCTGTTCTTCGGCTGCGCATCCTGCAAAAGCAAAAATTAGTACAGCAGCCATAATCAACGCGATGACCTTTTTCAATTTGTTCTCCTCCGTTCTAAAATATGTGGTTCTATCGGTGTTTTTGCGTTTTTTGCCTGATAAATTACTCGCTAATTCAATATCGCCTCTTCTGTTTCGGCATCGAAAAGGTGTATCTTTTTCATATTCAGGGCGACCCTGACGCTGTCTCCCCTTCTCGATGTCGTCGTCGGAGCGACGCGCGCGGTGAGGCTGGATTCCCCGTATTTAAGATAGAGATAAACTTCGCTCCCCATCATTTCGCTCACTTCGACGTATGCGGTAATAACCGAATTGGGACTACTTGATATAAACATTTCGTCGTCATAGATATCTTCGGGCCTGATGCCCAGCTTCACCGTTTGCCCGACGTATTTTTCTACGTCTTCGAACACCTTTTCCTCCGGAATGTACAGGTGGTCCCCGTTTATTTCAAGATAGTACCCTTTGTTGTCCTTATTCATTACGGCGTCCAGGAAGTTCATCTGAGGGCTTCCGATGAATCCCGCAACAAACATGTTGCACGGCGAATCATAGAGTTTTTGCGGCGTGTCGACTTGCTGGACAATCGCATTGCTCATGACCACGATCCTGTCGCCCATCGTCATGGCTTCCGTCTGATCGTGCGTGACATATACGAAGGTTGTCCCCAATTGTTTGTGGAGCTTTATCAGCTCGGTGCGCATCGACGCGCGCAGTTTCGCGTCGAGGTTTGACAGCGGTTCGTCCAGCAGGAATACCGCCGGGTTGCGGACCATTGCCCTGCCCAGCGCGACGCGCTGCCGCTGCCCGCCGGACAGCGCTTTTGGCTTTCTTTTCAGTAAATGCTCGATGTCGAGGATTTGCGCGGCTTCCCTGACGCGCCGGTCGATTTCGTTTTTCGGCATTTTTTTCAGTTCCAGGGCAAACGCCATGTTCTTATACACCGACATATGCGGATAAAGCGCATAGCTCTGGAATACCATTGCGATGTCGCGGTCTTTGGGCGGTACATCGTTGACAAGCCTGTCGCCGATATAGAGTTCGCCCAATGAGATTTCCTCCAGACCGGCAATCATCCTAAGTGTCGTTGACTTCCCACACCCAGATGGCCCGACTAAAACAACAAACTCCTTGTCGGCAATCTCAAGGTTACAGTCCTTGACCGCGCCCACGTCTCCAGGGTAGATTTTATACACGCTCCGAATAGAAATGCTTGCCATTAATAATTTCCTCCCTACTTTTCCGAATTAATTCTGTGCCGTCCATAAATCTGTGTCATCTTCGCTATTTTTTCCGTAAGTTGCTGGGTCAGTGCGTTTTTTTTGGCTCGCCAGCGCCAGTTATTCCCACCGACGGTGGATGGGGTATTGAGCCGCGCGTCGCTGCCTAGCCCCAGCCAGTCTTGCATGGGAATTACCGCTAAATGCGAGCCGGACTGCATTGCCAGGCGTATCATCGCGCCCGGTATGTCCTTTTTGCGCCGGATACCTATGTAGTCAATTGCCCGCTTTATACAGTCATGTGACGCGCTTCGAGCCCATCCCTTCACTGTATCGTTGTCGTGGGTGCCTGTGTAGACTACTGTGTTGGCCTCGTATTTATACGGTATGTTGTCGTCGGTTTCGCCTTCATCAAAAGCGTACTGAACTATTTTCATGCCGGGATAGCCGCTGTATTCCAGGAGTTCCCGTACTTCGTCGGTGAGGAACCCCAAGTCCTCTGCAATAATGCTTGCATCTTCAACGGTATGTTTTACGATGTCGACAAATTCCTTCCCGGGCCCCGGTTTCCAGTACCCGTTTTTTGCTGTCGTATCCCCGTACGGGATGGCATAATAGCTCTCCAAGCCGCGAAAATGGTCCAGCCGCATTATATCGAACAACTCAAAATTCTTACGCAGCCGTGAAATCCACCATTTGTAGCCTGATTTTGCCATAGCGTCCCAATCGTACAGCGGGTTCCCCCAAAGCTGCCCGTCTTTTGAGAAATAATCGGGCGGGCAGCCGGACACTTCTATCGGGATATTGTTTTTGTTTAGTTGAAATAAGCTGTAGTTTTCCCACACGTCTGCGCTGTCAAGCGACACGTAAATCGGAATGTCCCCGATGATTTTTACGTCCTTTGCGTTTGCGTAGGCGCGCAACGCCTTCCATTGCCGGTCGAACTGGTACTGCACAAACGCGTGATAACGGATATCCTCCGCCTGTTCTGTTTTTACTTGCTCCAAAGCGGCCTTTTCCCTGTTCCGCAGGGGTCTGTCCCATTCCATCCACGCCCGGAAGCCTTGTGCGGCTTTGATGACCATATACAGGCTGTATTGTTCGAACCATTGATTTTGTTCGATAAAACCGTCAAGCGCCGCCGTGTCTTTAAAACGCGCGAATGCTTTGCGCAGGACCGGCTCCCGAGTGTTGTAAAGTATTTCGTAATCAACAGTATCTTCGGCGCGGTTCCAGCACAGGTCGGCGTATTCCTCCCGCTTGAGCAGCCCCTCTTCGCACAATATGTCAAAATCTATGAAGTAATGATTCCCCGCAAATGCCGAAAAGCTCTGATAGGGGCTGTCCCCTTTACCCGTTGGGGTGAGCGGAAGCGTCTGCCAATAGCTTTGTCCCGCGTCGTGCAGGAAGTCCACCCACCGGCGGGCGTCCGCGCCGAAGCTGCCAATGCCATAAGGCGACGGCAGGCTGCTCACAGGCATGAGAATCCCCGCAGCCCTCCGGGCAAAGCCTTGCTTTCTTACATCCATATTACTATTCCTCTCACTTTGATGGTGACTAATGCGGGCTGCTGCCCGCAAGCGGCTGGTGGTCAAGAGATGCGATTTTACTTTCATCTGAACGTTATCCTTTTACCGCTCCTGCGGCAACGCCTTCGATTATGTATTTTTGCGAAGACAGGTACAGTACGACGACTGGAATTACCGCCAGGACCAAGCTAGCCATTATAGCGCCCATATCGACCCGGCCGTAGCTCCCCTTCATCGTCTGTATGAGCAGCGACACCGTCTCAAACCGGTTCCGGTCCAATACGAGGTATGGGAGCAGGAAGTCGTTCCATATCCACATTACCTGAAGTATCCCCACCGTTATGTATGTCGGCTGCATTATCGGGAGCACTACCTTGAAAAATGTACGCAGCGGGGTGCATCCGTCAATCATTGCGGCTTCCTCGATCTCAATCGGTATGCCCTTGACAAAACCGCTGAACAAAAACACAGCAAGGCCCGCGCCAAACCCAAGGTAGACTATTATTATCCCCCAAGGCGTGTTCAGACGAAGCGTGTCGGCGGTCTTTGACAGCGTGTACATGACCATCTGAAACGGTACCACCATTGAAAACACGCACAGTACGTATAGTATTTTTGTATAACGTTTCTTCACCCTGGTTATGAACCAGGCGAACATGGAGCACAGCAGCATTATCGCGAAAACCGATCCGATAGTTATAAACAGCGTCCAGCCCACGCCCGAGAGCAACTTGTAGTTGTTGAAAGCCGAATCGTAATTTTCCGTGCCTATCCATGTATCCGGGGTAGGCAGCTCAAATGGCTGGAGATTTATATACTTCTTTTCTTTAAAAGAGTTGAGCAGAATAATAAAGAGCGGGGATACATAAACCACGCTGAAAACAGCCAGCAATGCCGAGGCGATCCCCCGTCTCGCTTTTTTTCCAGTATTCAATGCTGAACCTCCTTTGAGCGCGTGATACGCAGCTGCAGCAGCCCCAAAACCACGACAAGTATGAAGAACAAAACGGCTTTTGCCTGCCCTACGCCCTCGAAGCCCGTCCTGCCATAGAATGTTTTAAAGATATTGAGCGCAAGCATCTCCGTG
>Ga0123353_10012199_pt1 | contig 12191 bp, 5 predicted proteins | sample TergutLab28metaG_3_FD_92763 | JGI IMG/M metagenome (GOLD analysis project Ga0123353, IMG submission 92763) | Labiotermes labralis P3 segment gut microbial communities from Petit-Saut dam, French Guiana - Lab288 P3 | ecosystem: Host-associated > Arthropoda: Insects > Digestive system > Gut ... | reverse complement strand
CGATTTAAATGGACTCGTCCGTTTTGCTGAAAGACCAAATCTGGTTTCTGCGCGTGTGCCATCACGTTTCGAACGTGCTCTAACACACTCTAATTATTATGCCTTAGCGACATCAGTGTCACCTGCAGTTACAGCTTGTAACGTCTACATGTTGGCGTGTAAATGAACTGCAGTACATCTTTTAAACCACACGAAGGTGGTGCAGGCGATCATATATGGTACATCAGGTAGAGCGATTACTGGCCTCAGTGACCGGTGGTTCAAAACTATCCGCCATAAATCTCACTATCAACTCCCATCCAAGGAATCGTTAGTGATAAGTAGGAAGGGCTGGATACAAAGATCTTTGAGTGGGAAATCCTGTTAGCAACAGACAAAGGGCGACAGCCTAACACAAGCAAACTTTCCACCCAAGACCAAAATAAACAAATAAAATGAATTTTCATACTGACCACGAAAGTTGGGCGCTGGCAGTCTAGTAAGCGAGCGGTGTAAGCAAGGTTGTGCATAGTGAGGTCTCCTACAGCACAGGGTACTAGTTCTGAAAGGAAGTGACTTTTTTTTTTAAGAATATGATTTTTATTTGATTAACTGGACAACAGCAGACTTTGCACCTCAGATACAAATAAATGAAGAAATAAGAAAATAGTCTTTATTCGATTCGATGAACCCCACTCGTATCCCTTAAGAAGTTTCACCTACCGTACTGACCGGGTCAGGGCATACGACGTACTACATAAGGCGATCGCATACATTAGTTTACGTAAAACTTGGAACAAGGTATTGATTAGTCCTGTTGTAGTAGTTTTCGGTAAATTGTCCCTAAATGGTTCGACAGTACTGTACACAGTAATAAGATTTTGCCATCTGTCTTCAGCCCCTTTAGTGCATTTGAAATTCACTTATCAGGAGCCACCCGAACCTTCATTGCTGCCTACCCGTGCACCACAGATCCAATGACTGCCTCCATGTTACAAAATATTCCTTGGGTAGTTTGCATCTGTCAAAGAAATTCCCCCATGATATGTAAACTGAAGACATCACACAACCCCAATAGGCAAGTTCACATCCAGTCGGTTTCTCTGACACATATTTAAAACTCAAGAGAAATATACTAAGAGTTTATAATAAATCTACTCACAAAATCATATGACCCTCAACAATACGTCTTCGTAACGAATATTTTAAGGCGTTTGTGTTCTTCGTCCTGCGGCAAACGAATACACGCTGACTGGTTGTACGAAAACCGACTTACGACTTGGTTGCTCAGTCCAACAGCACGCAATGAAGAATCCTGCTTCTCGCCGTTGTCCTGTCGGATGGAGTGAACTACGGTGAGTCGCGAGAAAGAAGTCCCAGTGTTCGATACCCTGCTCATATTCCTTGAAGAGTGGCGCTGCTGCCTCCCACGTAAAAAAGGTAGAGAAAAGCTGCACCTGCACACGCCATGAAATCGTATTGGCGAGTTGAGGTACAGCTCCACTAGTCCTTAGTCTCGTTACTAAACAGATAAAAGGGGTTTCGGTTTAACTACCCGGCCGCTTGATCGCTGGGGATAGGTGTTCAGTTCTCATGGAACGAGACGCTGAGTGGGCCCAAGAGCCGGTCTTGGCGTTTTCGAGAAGAGCGAAACTTCTTGCTGCTGCCGATGATCGAAACCTGAACCGTCCAACCCGTTATCTTTGTACTTCCCTAGATTCCCCTCCAGTCATCTAGTTATCATGCTCACACGAATGCTGCAGTGATAACCTATAATATCGGCAAAAGTTTTGGGCTTGTTAACGTAGGCGAGAGGCGTCTGCAGGAAAATATAACAGTAGACTTCGAAGGTAAAGCCTTGAACCCCATCAGCTCCACCACTTATGGGACTTCTATCCGTGGCCCTACTCTGGTGACGAAATGGTAGTGCCCTTGACCTATGCTGACAAACCGCGTCTTTCCGTTGGTATTAACTGACCCTCAATCTTTTTCAAGGTAGCACCGAATGCGGAAGCACTCTTTGGTTCCCCGGAATTTCAACAACGGAACCTCTCGCTTATGCAAGTCAAAGATTTCCCATTCCTTCTCCAAATCCATGTTTCGTACTGGCCCCGCTATTGCACATTCGAATTTGCTTACCTAAGGCAGTTCTTACAGCGTTCCAAAACAATAACCAACGAACAACATTGTAAAAGGGTTAATCCCAACATCCTTAAATGTTTATTTGGTGGGCCAATTAATTGTTAAGAACAAAGTTCTCACACTTTCTGAACACGTCCAACGTATTCATTGGCGGGGGGAGAGAGTAGGCCCCGGTTAAATAGGGGCCGCATTGTTTCCGTAACACTTGCAACCAAAATCGCGTTTCGCAATCGTGGTAGGCAGGTCGCGTGACGCTATGAATGCAATGGGCAGGCCTTTCTAGCACTGGGAGTTCTCACGAGATATCCACGAGATAAAATACGGCAGACTAGTCGCTCAGGCAACGCCGTTAGGCCTTTGCAATCTCCAGTGAGCCACTGACAGTGGTCACCGACTAGCTAGCAGAGTCACAGTCACTAATGACGTAATCAACTGGTACGAAACACAAACGTCATCCACGGACACGAAATTCAAATTTACGCTTTTTGACGACAAAGGGTACTCCAGACGGGGTACAAGAGGGTTATCAAATGCTTCCCTACCAATATATATATATATACATAAAAAAAATGTACGTAACATATAAATATAGTGTGGGCAGAATGTAAACTTTTAGGCGCGTTCGCAACATTGCGAAAAGCGACTATTAGCTTCGCCGTGTTTATCTGTTTGCCCGTCCGTTAGCATGGAACTCGGCTCCCACTGGAATGATTTTCATTGAATTTGATATTTGAATATTTTTCGAAAATACGTCGAAAAATCCCAGTTTCATTAAAATGTGACAAGAATAACGAGTAGTTTACGTAAAGAACATTCATGATAATATCTTCCTTTATTCTGCTCAGAATTAGAAATGCTTCTGACAAAATTCGTAGAGGCAATCAAAACACATGGTATGTTCCACAAATCTTTTCCTCAAGTCGTGCCGTTTATGAGACAATGTTCAGTTTCACTGCCGCGCCGAGATTCACTCACAGTTTTTGGCGGTCATTAAGCTGTTTTACGATGCTGTATCAGCAGCTGAAGATGTGTAGCGACAAATAACGCGCACGGAAGCCGAGTATGGATGTTGTAAACACGACGGAACGCTTTTGTAGTATTAATTTGATCTCGAAGCGATGTACAAATAATACATAGCGACTACGGACAAGTTGATTGCTAGAGGAGCCACAAACATGACTCTGCGCTGCGGAAATGCGTCGGATATTCTGGGTCAGTTGAATGTAATTTACATGGAGCAAAAGTCTGAACGCCGTTAGGTAACCCAGCCCCAGCTGCGTCTAAAAACACTGCCTGTATGTCGTGTTTAAATAAAAGACTTTAATAAGTTCTTGCTATACATGCGTAACGCGTTGTAAACAAACAATATGACACCTCCAAACGAAACGGTTTTCTGTTCACTAAATGAAACTACATTGTAGGCTTTTGGGTTATGAGGTGGTGTAGACATGTAGACTGAGACAGACGTTTCGAAGCAACTTGCTGTCTATCTCGACGGGAGAAGGAAGTGGTCCATGCAGCCGCTAAAGTCATTTGTAGCGGCATGTAGGTCGTAATGTATACGGAATGCGAGGAATGTGATCAAACAGAGCCATGTAAAGGGACACAAGTAATGGATCGCGTTACACAGTTCATATTGCCCTGGACCGAATTAATAGACAGGTCTGCATTCGTTACCTCGATGAGCTTTTGTGAACACGGCAATGAACCTTCGAATTCTAGGCTAGCTAAAGAGCTACTACCTTCTGAAGAAGGACTCTGCGTCGTGGAATTAGTTATTATTTCTATGCCAAATTTCAAAATTACCGACTTCCGTAGTTCAATAAACCTACAAACCGGAATTTATATGCAGAGTTCACGAAACCGCCATCTTGTTTTTCTACACCGTAAACACGAAACAAAACAAACAAAAAAAAACAAGTTGCAGTCTTTTCGATTTTCTCTTACCTTACTACCTTTCAGGACCCTAAATTAAATGCTATTAGTGTCGCATCGACCCAAAACTTGCTGCTTATATTAACATGGATTTAGACTGGCTCTACAATAGAGTCCGCCTAGGCTCGTTGCAGATTGCTGCACCAAGAAGAAATGATGAACTGACGGAGAGGCCTGGTCTCAAGCCCCATCCAAGGGATCCTACTACCCATATTAAGCAAAGATTTTGAACAAATGTACAATAGATGAGGCTAAACTTGAATCGGACTAAACAGTCAAGGCGGTGGGTTGGAGAAAAATGAGAATCAAAAAGCAATGGACAAAAAAAGATTTAAAAAAAACGGCGGCGAAGAATAGGAAGCAAATAAGAAAAATACGAACAGAACAGAAAAAGAACAATAATACAGGTGATAAAAGGGTCGATTGTGATAAAAGCTCTCTCTAACTTATCATGACATTGTTTATAGAAACAGATGTACTTGTGTAAGAGTGGGGGGCTCTCCAACTGCCGACTGGTTTAAACCGGTTTGAACCCGATTGCGTTAGCCTGAACTATGTGTGTCCACTAACAGACTAACTTGTGCCATGGAGACAAATCTCCACTCATTCCTAGCCACGGAACTGGATGAAGAGTATATAAGCCGGCACTCCCGGCAGCTTGACACACCCTCCCAATGAAAAAAATCGCGCCGATTTGAAGGTAAGGTGCAGTTCGATTTGCCCTTAAGCGCCAGTCTCACCTTCTGGTGGGGCACGTTTCCGTGGACGAGCTTGCCGGAACTCAGTCACAGTGGCATGACCGTTACATCCGAGGTGCAGCAAGTGGCACCTCCAGCATTAAGGGTGATAATGGACAGTGTTCAGCTGTGGGTCTGAAGGCACTGACAGTCACGGGTGAGGAGTACGGCCAAGACAAGTTTCAACGTATCGAACCCTTGAATTCTGACGTTTGTATAAATCCGGGGTGCAAAATTTTCCAAAAATCTAGCCGCCAGCCTCAAATTCCTATACGCCAGATGGATGACATGAAACAAGTTCCATTTTGAGAACCTACAAATTTTAGGTGCCATCTTACAAAACTTGGTCGCTCGGCACTGGCGTGCGTCTGATGCTAAATTGTATATAAAAATGCAGTTCCTGACTCACCTAACCAATCGGTTGATGCTGCAAAGGAAAATAATTGGCGTTGTGCGAAAGTGAAGCAACTGTAGATAAGGTAAATATATAGCAAAGGCTTATTACAAGAAGTTGAAGTTCCCAGATTTCGAGACATTCGAAACATGAAGGTGGTAAGGTTGTCAGCCCTACGCACCGACCGCCTTTGCCTATCATTTATGTTAGAGGCCGACTTGACCCCATGGCCAAGGATTATGTCACCAGTAGGAATCGAACCCGCGACCTGCCTGCTTGTAGCGCAGTGCCTCAACCAACAGCGCCATCGCGTGCCCCCTTTGTACTGTAGACAGTACCGCACACACAATTACGAGTGGGCTTTAAATCAGCTATCAAGCACTGTATGGATGTTTAATTACAAATATAGGTGTTGTAAGTGATAATCGCCCGTTTTCACATAACACTACAGTAAAGTCTCAAATTCGATAATTATATTTTTATTTTGTTAGAGAAAGTGCGAAATATTTTTAACGGCATGCTTGAATATAATGATGATATTTGCCCTCTCTTTGCTTATAATAACATGCTGCCCGCCTTAAATTTCAAAATTATTAGTCTGGCCCACGTATTATTGAGATTCGATACACGAGGCCTGCACTACTTCCGCGACCTTCCCAAGTCATCATTGTCATACAAATATTCAACGCTATATAACCAAAGATATTCGGAGAGGTTGAGAAGTTACTGACTCAACCAAGCATAGCATCTTGTGAAATATGTAACTTCATATAGAGTGGTGGATTGACTGCTGTGTCCTGCAGTTCCGCGCTTCATTCTCCTAAGTTTGTTGCGAGAAGCCGAGTGGGTCACTACTGTGACCGCCATGGGCCATGCCAACAGGTCAGCAGCAGGCTATCGCCCATTCAGCAGTCCCTCGGTCATCCGGACCACCCAGGGAACACTCCGTGGTATACCTAAGAGTATATGGTTATGATAATGATAATAATTATTATAATGTGATACACTAATAGTTTTAAGAGGAATACTGGCCCGCATTTCGCACGAAGTTGTCCGGACCCCCGGGGGATCCAGATGACCGGGATACGGTGATTTGAATGATTAACAGACGTTCATACTTTACATAACATCAGCTAAAGTATAGTAATTTTCGCAGGAACAAAAACGCATTCAGACAACCACTTCACAATATTACAACGCCTGCACCCCCCCCCCCTCCACCACCTCCACAAAAAAAAAGGTTCATTCTCACTTCCTACGTCAAGATAATTTGACAGAGCAACGTGAATTTTATTAAATTGTAAAATTCCAATCTCAGTTAAAAACTTCATAAAATTGTACACAGTTCCTTTTATGTTCTGTATACTACTGGCCTGGTTATGGCCCTCTGGGGTCGAACATGCTACCAAATTAAAGATAAGGCAAGTAATTTCTCTAGTTTGTATATAAAGATAAGGCAAGTCATTTCTCTAGTTTGTATAACTAAGACAAGAGATGACAAAAGTAAACGCTGCTGAAGGATTACTGTTCTCAGTGCCACGACAATCAAAGTCTCATAATCCGGCTGACTTTTCCAGATGTATTTGTACTGCAATTCAGCGGCTTGTTGAAGTGCATAGTATAAACACGTAATGAAAATGCCGTGTAAATATTGTGTCTCATCTCATGTACTGATATAATTACTTTGACACGCTGGTACTACTTAACCTATATTTAACCTTGCTGCGAACATTTCATTTCGGTCCAGTATAAACACTACTTTAACCACTTTCATTTCTGTCAGTCTCCCTTGAAAAGCTAGCAGTTTCTCAGCTAGCATACAAATTCTCGTCATACGGAAGCGAGCTTCCGTGTGACTAGGATTTCTGTGTTTACAAAAGCCCGTATTCTACTAACATTCTGAGCCTGTTTATACTAGTCACCCTCGCACCTTTTTATTGAAGAACCACACAGGTACACACATCTCCCAAGCGAGTTCTTTTCTTTAAGTTAAAATTCAGTTGAAATTCTAAAGAAAATCTCATCGTTCAACAACTTTCTATACACAGACCTCATTAGTCTACAGCAGGGGTGTCCAACATTTTTTTGGCAAAAGGACACACCCGTTATTATGGGCTGGTTCGCGGTCCCCACGCGTAAAAGCAAAACATGTGGTATACCTAACTGCCTAAACTATTGTGCTATGTTCACAGTGCACAAATAATTCGCAAATGTGGTCGCGGGCTGCAATTTGGCTGTGGGTTGGACATCCAATATCTACAGCTTCTGTTTCAAACCTTCGTGACGCAACTGTTATTTAACAAAATACGCTAAATGTAATACTTGCGCGTACTTGCACGTACCATATCCGCGCTGCTGATTAGCTCTGTCAACGAAAGACATTACGACGGCAAGCAATAAGCCTATATGTACTAGGCCAATGACAGAAACACTTCAACCAACTCCCAGAAGGCTCAACACCGCTAAGCCAAGAGAAGGACACCTTCAAATTTTCTCCCTAAAATTCGGCCTAATGCTCCCTTTTTCTTGACTAACCAAATATATACGTAGGTGAGGTACACAGCTCACACAGGTTCCTTGTTAGTAGTGAAATGTCCATTCACCACAGACTTCAGCATTCATACGTAAAAACCTTTCCCTGGGCTCTGTTTCCAAACACTTGAAACCTAATTGATAACCTTCCTTGGAACTAAGTGCTCTCAGTAACATATGTATTTGCAACACGTTCATTACCATCAAGGAAGGATCACAGGTTATTATATACTACATCGACAGCAGGGACAGCTTAAGGGTCCAATGATCACGTACGGTGAACATGAAACAAAGAGAAAGGAAGCGATCATAACCTTTGTCAACGTAAAGTCCCGAAATTCGTCTGCAGAAGTGAGGTGAATCACAGCAGATCCGATGCACTAGGTGACTTGGTTGAGATTCAGAATGGCAGCCTACTGAACACAAGTTACAATGGTCATATATTAAATGAACATCAGTCCCAGCACTGGGTCTGTATCAACAACGAACGTGACAGTTAACGGAACGTGGAATCGCACAAACGCACCTAGCACACGTGTGCACAACGCTCCACTCTGACTACAGCTGTGGATTCCGTAGCAAACATCAACACAACGAGGATACCGTCTTGTGGTGTAATAACACCAAGCAGTCCGGTACATGTGCATCGACGTTTCAGATAAACCTACTCCCTCCGCCCTATCCTCTTCATCGGAGGGATCAAGTTCACATCAATAATTACCGCCTTCGTGAATTATTGTCACTTACCGACAAAGACAACAATGCGAACATGTCACTTACCAGGAATTACTTCCTTGCCGCTTTAACACGATCAGAGCAGTCACAGTCGAACTCCGCTTCGAAATACCAAGACGTATCCTTACCGTGGCTACGGTGAGACTAGTCCAGTGATGGATGGCGCGCGCACTGAACAAAACAATCGCGCAGAGCACAGAGAGTAGTCGGCGGAGCTATGCGATTGTCACTCATCCCCAAAGTGATGAATTAAGCGAGTGCTGGGGAGGACCCATGTGCCAACGCAACGGGAAGTAAGGAAATAGCGAACACTGCATAATAAGGAGTCTTTTTCGCCACGGAGTCTCACCCAAGGAAGTGTGATATGGAGCGCCATGTAGACTACACGCAGAAAAACTCCTATTGTAGTAGCTAGTCCATTATTTATTTGGTGAAGTTATAAGATATATGTTTTATTGGTTAAACAGTCAGCAGTCATTTAAGTAGTGAGTGCGTGTACTTTATGCATTCATTTATTTAACCATCCCCTCCCAACCAAGACAGATATTGGCTATATGGAACACGAAAGGGCTTAAGGGGGACTGCAATAACGCGAAATGCAATTCTTCCCACACCAAATTTGGAAACATAATTTCACAGCAAGCTAATTGGCTCTGACAATGATTTTGAAAATGCCAAGTTTGAAGCTCAGCCGGATCTCCGGCTACTCCGACCGACGTTTGTCGCAGTTGTGTTCAGTCCCTCAAAACAAATTTCCAATACAGAAAAACCTGTGAATTTGGACATCCGTGTAAATCGACCACCTGTCACAGTTAGCCCTACTTTCACGGAATGGACGAATTCCTGCGATATTATGCATGCTCATTACTCAATAATTGGGCAAATGTATATCTTTAATCTTGACTATGGTTTCATATTTAGTGCCGTCCTTAACGTGTAGGTTCAACCTCCCCTGTTGGCCAAACGAAAGAGTTGTGCATTTTTTGTGTCAATTGTATACGGGCCGACATACTAATTCATTAGCGGAAGTACCTGTTACCCATTCACCCTCCATCCTTCGTCACCAAGTATGGACAATAGACAGGAATTTTCCGGTGGCCACTGATCCATTACTGTCCTTCAAAGTCCCTATCCATTGACCGGCCATGTACCTGCTTTCCAATTCGACCATCCGTCTCTGCAATCAAACCTACACATTTGCACAAGGGATAGTGTACAGTTAAATTTTAAAAGCATCAAGTGATTTCCACAAGTTGGCCACCTGTGTAACCTGGGTTGTTTTGAATGGAACCGAAAGTGGCCAATCTAGGGTTCACTGTAGCATATCTCAAATTAGGTCACGACTAGTGCAGTTCAATCCGCGCCAGTATAAAATCAATTTTCGTGAGGGCCTTCGCTCTTTTGGGATGCTACGCGGCGTATGTTGGTAGTTGGTTACAGACGTTTCGGTTAAACCCATATTCGCAAAACAAGAAGAATTCTTCTTGGACGAGCGCACCCAGATATTTTTTTGAAGGGGATGGTGCGGGGGGGCTGACCCTGAGACCGTATATAATTTATGTTTGATTTTAAAAATTGTTATAAAACCATTTCGTAACGGTAGCATAACATTGCAATTGCATTTATGTACACAAATATACAACTAAATGTTCCATGACTCATTTGCCTAATTTAAATCACCAGGTCTAATCTTGTTTGTTTCAAATTTCATTCAAGACATCCCAAGTTTTTTTGTTTAATTTTTCAAAATTCAAATGTAACTACTACACATCAGCGGATTTCTGTGGGTGATTTTGGCTGAAAGGTAAATCATGTAAAAGTTTGATATAATCATATCTACAATTTTTTAAATTTCAATTTGGGGAGAGCTACGGCCTGTTATCCCCCGCCCCCAAAAAAACCCTGGGTGCGTTACTGTCTTGGACTACCAACTTGCATTGCGTTAACACTGGAGAAGAGTGAAGGCTCCAAGTCCACCCCGGCCCAAAACTTCATTAATTTCTCAGGTAAAATTTTACTTGAAGTGCCTTCGTCTAGGCCTAACAGACATAGCACAATATACGTACGACAGATCACGTCACCCAGTGCAGAGAAACAAAGTACTGCCGGAATCGAAAACATCAGTAATCCAACGAGGAGTGTTTCCGCTGACTTTGAGAATCGGCTAACACCAGGCGGAGAATCTGGAAAATCGGTAAAATTACGAGACATGCTTGATTTGACCGACAGTATATCAGGGTCACCGGATAATCAGGGACATATAAATCACGTGACTCGAAACGTGGCCGAAAAACTGGTGGGAACTAGAATAACGTGATTAACGTGCTCTTACAGACAAAGTCCTGGAAGCTGGAACATAACTTTATCAGATTCACAAGTCATGTAAACTAACAACACAAGCCCCTGTACGAACAATCGCTAAGTTTCAATTATAAATTTATACTATCACTTGACTCAAAGACATGGAAAATCTGTTGACACACTATACACCTGGAAGATGGTTAAGATACAACATACAAAACCTATCACACCAATTTCGAGGCAAAGTAATGCACACTGGTTTCACAAATACAAAGCTCAGATGATAAAACATGATGGACACGGTGGTGAAACGAAAGGCTTCGGTAGCTATCTTCCAGCTGAACCAAACCATTAACACAGATGTTCCTTGACACACTCCTAGGCTAATATGACCCAGTAAATATCCAAGCTGACCCATATTTCTCTAAGTTTTCCTTAGTTCCTGCAGGTACATTCCAGGGCAGTACTTTAAGTCGGGTGACAACTACTTCCTTCCACATCCAATTCATTATTCACCATCACCCAATTGTACGACATTACACAGTCTACCATGGTTCTTAAGTAACCAGTGAAAATAGGAAACCATATTATTTGCCATTCTCAGTCTTCCGAAAGGTCAGTTGTCAAGGGGTTTCTCCATCAAAATTCTGTATGTCTTTACAGTTTGTACCAGAGTTGGACAGTGCATTTACTGCTGCAGTGACACCGTGTAATGAACAGTCACTCCTGTGAAGGATATATTCATTTTGTTAAAGTGACTAATTAGCAGCAGTATCATAGACTGGGAACCATCTAAAGCCCTACACTTAGAACATTCAGTTGTAACAGATAACTCAGTGAAACCAGAAGTGTAACATTAAGCCTAGCACTGCAGTTTTACTTTTGCTTTACTTTATTTTGTATGTTTATTTACTCCCTAATGTTATTTCAGTTTTTAATTTACTTCCCTTACCCACCTTAATTTTATTTCTGACCTACATTAGTTTCACCTTGTTAAACTGCATACATAAACTATGGAGAGTCTAACCTGAACATACAGTAAATATAATAACAACTAGAACAGATTAATGAACCTAAAACTATAACCATATGAAACCACGTTTTGTATGATATTGCACATTTTATATGTATAAGTAGACTGGAAGTAAGTGCTGATAAAACTAAGTACATGGTCATGTCTTGAGATCAGAATGCAGGACGAATTCACAGTGTGAGAATTGATAATAGTACCTTCAAGAGGGTGGAAGAGTTTAAATATTTGGGAACAACTTTAACAAATCAAAATTCTATTCAGGAAGAAATTAAGAGCAAAATGAGGTCAGGAAATGCTTGCTATCATTCAGTGCAGAATCTTTTGTCTTCCAGGTTGCTATCCAAAAATTTAAAGATCAAGATATATAGAACTATAATTTTGCCTGTTGTTTTGTATGGGTGTG
>Ga0123353_10012198_pt1 | contig 12191 bp, 3 predicted proteins | sample TergutLab28metaG_3_FD_92763 | JGI IMG/M metagenome (GOLD analysis project Ga0123353, IMG submission 92763) | Labiotermes labralis P3 segment gut microbial communities from Petit-Saut dam, French Guiana - Lab288 P3 | ecosystem: Host-associated > Arthropoda: Insects > Digestive system > Gut ... | reverse complement strand
CTCGAATATCGTCCATTCGCTTTCATCAACATAGCGACTTTTCTTGTCCTTAAAGTGCTTGCGGGTCTTGAAATTACAAGTATGTCCGAGATATTCCCGCTTTTTCAAGATGTGTTGAATAGTAGACGAACCCCAACCGCAGGGATTTATCAGCTTCTTGTTTTTGTTCACGCCCTCATTGAACCGCGCCATGTGCGCGGCGGGTATCAATACGCCCTGTTCCGTCAGCTTCTGCGATATTTGATACGGTCCGTAGCCCTCTATCGTCATACGGAAAATACTCCGCACGACTTCGGCGGCTTCCTCGTCTATCAGCCACTTTTCCCGCTTCTCGTCCCACATATAGCCGTAGGCAACCGTACCCGTGACGTGCTTCCCGCTCATACCCTTTGCTCTGAATACGGACTTAATTTTTTTGCTTGTGTCCTTTGCGTAAAATTCGTGCATGACGTTCCTAAACGGCGTAAAATCGTCCTCGCCCCGAAGTGTATCAATGCCGTCATTCAAGGCGATTAGGCGAACGCCGTTAATCCTCATGGTTTCCATACACAGCCCTACTCGGATATAATCGCGCCCGATTCTCGAAATGTCTTTGCAAATACACACGGCAACCCTGCCGTTTTCAATGTCTGCCATCATTTGCGTGTAGCCCGCTCTGTCGAAAAATACGCCCGATTCCCCGTCATCGGTATAATGTACGATGTTGGTAAATCCGTGGGCTTTGGCGTATTCCTCTAACTGGATTTTTTGGTTTTGAATTGAGTTGCTTTCGCTGTTGTCCGTTTGCCCATCGTCAACGGATAGCCTTTCGTACAAGGCGGTGATTTTGTTTTCTCTCATGTTTGCGCTCCTTTCTGCACATAAAAAATAAATTATAAGTTCCTTATTAATAAATTTTAAGGAAAATTGATTAATAAGTCTCTTATAGCTTACAACACCCGCCGCTAATTTAAACTTGCGGTATTGGCGCACGGCGAAATGGTCGGGGTCTTTTTCAGCCAGCCGGTCGAACATCAAATCAATCACATTTTTGAATGTTTCATCCTCTTCTCGAACTTCCATCGCGCCAATCATTTCAGCAAGCGTAGCGAAGTTCCGCTCATGCGCCGGGGATTCATAATGCAAATAAGCGATGAGAGCCGTATAGAGCAAAATCTCGCTTTTCTCCCAGAACTCGTCTCCGCCTTTTTTTTCGCCCTTCGTGTTGGCGATGAGCGTCATGACGAGTTTTAAAATGTCTTTTTCCGACCGGATATAACTGAACGGGTTATAATGCTGCGACTTCTTGAAATTAATCGTGTTGAAAACTTTAATGCGATATCCGTAGCGCCGGAGCATCCGACCGCATTCCGTGAGGATGCTGGCTTTCGGATCGGTGACCACGAATGATACGGGGTAGGTTTTAGAGCGGCATTGCATAAGGTTCGGCTTCAGCACAAAGCGCGTTTTACCCGAACCGGAGCCGCCGATGACCAGCATATTTTTATTGCGCGCGTATTTCGGGCTCGGTGGCCGGGGGTTCATGGTCAGCCCCTCCGTCGCCGTTAAAATAATATTGTTTTCGGGGTCTTTATCCATGAATGGGCGTATGTCGGCTGACGTTCCCCAACACGCGCTGCCATATTCGGCATTTTTGCGCCATTTCTTGGCGTTTTTCTTCTTGTTCCATACCACAAAGAATATAACAGCCGTCCCGATTATCCCGAAAAGCAAGTCCTGCGGGTGAAAGCTCGGCAGAGGGTTTGACAGAGCCTTGTTCAACGATTCCATCAGCCCCATGACTTTTTCCGCGAAATCTTTGCCCGGAGCCAAGCGATACGCCATGCCGAGTTTGTTGGCGAACCAAAAAATCAATACATAGGGCAGGTTAAGCAGTATCTGCTTTTTGAGGCCGGATGTGTTTTTCATAACTCCGGCCCCTTTCGCGTTAATTTCTTGGTTATATCCCTGACGGCGTTTGCGACTTTTTCCTGTAAATTTTTCATAGTCTCTTTTACGGACGGTTTATCCCTGTCCTTGACGTTAAGGATATTATCGGAGAACTCTTTGAACGCCGCAGTCATGGAATCGGCGTCTTTAGCCCGGAAATAAACCTTCCAAAGCGGAGGATCAACGGCTGCGTCTTTTTGCAGCGAATACCGGATGCCGTATTTACGGGCGACAGGGTCAAAGGCTTTGATATTATCGTTGGTTATATCAACCTCCGACAGCGCGCCTCCTTTGGATAGCTGCTTAAAACTCATTTTCCCCGGATTGTCCCGTGTTTTTTTCATTTGCCGGTACGCCGCGCGTGTGGCTTTCGCCAATAACTGCGCCGTGATTTTTCCCGATTTGATAGACAGCGTAACGCTCTTGTTTTCTAATTCCTCTTGCAAAAATCTCGCCTCCCTCCATACAGAGCCGCTACGCGGCTGTCATTCCGGGCGAGCGGAAGAAAAACCGCCGTAAGCATAGGGTCGAACTGCATTCCCGTTTGATTTTCGATATATGCGAGAGCTTCTAAAGGCGGCCACGGCTGCTTATACGGCCTCGCGCATACAAGAGCGGTGAAAACATCCGCAATCGCTGTAATCGATACATAAACCGGAAGTTCCTCCGTGCATATGCCCCAATAGCCGCCGCCGTCATAACGCTCATGATGGTACATGGCGATAATCCTCGCCATTTTTCCCAATTCGCCTTGAATATCAATCAGTATTTCAGCGCCCAGCACGGTATGCGTTTTGACGATTTCAAATTCTTGCTCGGTAAGTTTTCCGGGTTTATTGAGAATACTGTTGGGTATCTTTTGTTTGCCGACGTCGTGCAAAGCGGCGGCTGTATGGATTTGCTTTGCCGCCGCGGAAGATACGCCGTATTCAAGCGCGATGATTTCGGTAAGCCGCGCCACCGTTTTCGTTTCATTAAAAACGCTCAATAAATATTTCCTCCCTTCGTGCAAATAAATAATTGATTTTTATACAACGGCTTCGGTTACGGTACAATCCGGCAATCCGGCGTCCACGCGCTCTTTTGCGGCTTGGGCATAATGCGTCGATAATTCAATGCCGACAGCGGGATACCCCTCTAATTTCGCCGCCAGAATCGTGGTACCCGCGCCCGCGAACGGGTCAAGGATAATTTCGCCCGGTTCTACGATTTTTATAATATCGCGCATAACGCCGAGCGGTTTTTCGGTTTGATGGATGCGTTTCGGCATCGCTGGCATGGATTGGCGGAACACGCCGGGCAGAACGGGAGCGCAGCGGTCGGCGGGCATATGCCCGTTGCTGCCCCATACGATAAACTCCGCCTGCTGACGGAACCGCCCGCGCTGCGGCCTGCTGTTGGTTTTGTCCCAAACAAGAGTGCCTCGCCATATCCAGCCGGCCCATTGGAGCGCATCGGTCATGGACGGAAGCTGCCGCCAGTCGATAAACATACATATCGGCGCGCCCTCTTTAGAGATACGCCGGGCTTCACTCAGCCATTCCGTCATCCAATGCGTCCACGACCGCTGGTCTTTTGCGTCGCCCTCGAAGTTCGGAAGCTGATTGTCATTTTTGGCGCTGGAATATTTCTGCGCCGTGGTTTTTTGTTTGCCGTTTTGGTCAGCCGCGCCCGATGCGTAGGGCGGGTCGCAGATAATACCCCCAAACAAACCATCCGGGAAAGTGGGAAGCAAACGCAGAAGGTCACCGTGCAGCACTTCCGCGCCGGTGAATCCATAGCCAATGTTATGTTTCATTAATAAATAATTCTCCTCTCTCGAAATAAAAGCGGCCGGGATTATATTTATATATAACCCGCAGCCGCCTTTATATTTTTATTTGTATTTTTAAAAAGCCGCCCGTTGTCCCATAAGAGAACAACGGGCGGCATATCGCTGTGTCAGTTAAAATCCTGTCTGCGGAAGTTTTTGATTGCTGAATATCGTGGTAGTCCATGAACTGCGCCCGATAATCCATTCGTTGCCGTATTTGCCGCCTACGTCAACCCTGTTTGAAAATTTATAGCCGTTAGGCAGAGTCTTCAATACGTTGACGAATATTTGCGGCTGTTCCACTTGGGCGAATCCCGCTTTGACCGTTCCGAACATAAAGGTGAATGTCGTTATGAACTCATCGCTCTTTAATCCCAAAGCGGTAGGAGCGCAGTCAATGACATTGTTTTTTGTTGTCGAAAGGTTGTCGGCTATGGTGATTGTATTGCCCTTGTTCGTCGCGGCGACAATTTTATATTTCAACTCTTGATTATACGTGCCGGTCACGACCCTGTTCAAGCGAACCGCGTCAACGGGCAGCACGTCTCGCCAATAAAAATCGGTGAGCGGTACTGTCGAAGTGTTACGCACTTCTTTGATATCGTAGCGGATAGTATCGCCGGGCATGGCTTCTGCGTTGCCGGTTTTTTTGATGCTTACGCCTGTGTTTACGCTGTAATTCAAGAACTCATGGCGTATAATCTGGTTTGCGAACTCAATCGTGATATCCAATTCTTTGTCGGACAGCTTGTAATGTTGCGGGGCCTGTACCTCTTTTACGATATATCTGCCGAGCGGAAGCGGTGAAGATACCGCTCTGCCGTCATTGCCCGATACAAAACGGTCAACGAGGTTGCCTGTTCTCTGGTTATATACCTCGAACACCGCGCCCGCTAAAAGCGTTCTTGCGGGCAGCCCGTTGATTTCGTTCGCGTCGGCTGAACGCTTCGTAATCTGTATCTGTCCCATTTGCGGGGTATTTTCCCAAACGATTTCGGTTATTCTGCCCGGCGCGAACTCAACTGTTTTAGGCATATCGTCGAGAGTATAACCCTTCGCCGCTCTTGTTTCGCGTATAGTGTAGCGCCCGGCTGGAATGTCGTTCGGGAAGTCTATGCGTCCGTTGTTGTCGGTGTAGTATACGCCTATGACTCTGTTTCTGCTGTCAAACAGCATAAACTCAACGCCGAAAATCGGCTGTTTAGTGATGCTGTCTATTTTAGTCAAGCGTATGCCGCTCAACGGGGTATTGGCAAGCTGTAACGTCGCAAGCCTGCCCGGAAGTATGGTCACGTTATATACATTAGTGTCTAACTCGTAGCCTTCCGGCGCTTTGCGTTCCGTTACGTTGTAATGTCCCGCGTCAAGCCCGTTTATGAGGATTCTGCCGTTGGCGTCGGTGGTGTAGCTGCCTGTGACGTTGCCGTTGGGCGAGGTCGTTTTGTTCGGGCTGTTATTCGCCGTGTTGGGCTGATTGCCGTCTAAAATGCTGCCCGCGACAAACTGACCGTCAGCGCGTTTTACATCGAATACCGCGCCGGGTAAAGGTCTGCCAGTGATCTCGCAGGTTTTGACGATCAATAAACCGGACATAGGTGTATTGAATACTTCAAGCACGGTAGTTTTACCGGATTGGACAAGTACGGTTTTTGGCTCTCCGTCAAGGATGTAGCCGTCAGCCGCGTGTGTTTCTGTCACGATATAATAACCGTTTTCAAGCTGCGGGATATAGATTTGCCCGGTTCTGTCGGTTTTGAAAGTGTAGCCTCTGAATTCGTTCTCAACACGTTCGCCATTCATTTTGTTTATATTAAATTCTACTCCCTCTATCGGATTGCGCGTCACGCTGTCGAGTTTTATGATCCTTAATCCCGCCAGCGGCTTATTAAAGAACTCAACCGTCGTCAGCTTGCCGGATTTTACTTCGACTGTTTTGGGAGCTTCGTCAAGGATATAGCCGTCAGGCGCGCGTGTTTCGCTTACGATATACACGCCTTCCGCAAGGTCGGGAACAAGGATTTTGCCCGTTCTGTCGGTTTTAAACGTCCCGATGCGTTCGCCGTTGGCGCGCTCAACGATAAATTCCGCGCCTGTGAGCGGCGCGTTGGTCTGCGTGTCAAACTTTAATATCTGTATGCCGGATAACGGCTTATTCGTGAACTCGACCGCCGTCAGCTTGCCGGAGGTGACAGTCACCGTTTTCGGCGTTTCGCTGAGTATATAGCCATCGGGGGCGACGGTTTCCGAAACAATATATGTTCCCTCTGTTAAATTGGGAACGATGATTTTGCCGGAAGCATCGGTTCTGTACGTTCCTATTTTTTCGCCGTTAGCGCGTTCGACCGTGAAGGTAGCGCCCATGAGCGGATGGCGTGTTATTGAGTCAATCTTTATAATTTCAATACCGCTCAAAGGTTTATTAGTGAATTCGATCGCCGTCAGCCTGCCGCTTCTTACGATAACCGTCTTCGGGGCTTCGTCTATGACGTAACCCGTAGGCGCGGCTGTTTCCGAAACGATATACGTTCCTTCGGGCAAGTCATGAACGATGATTTTGCCTGTCCTGTCGGTTCTGTATCTTCCGATTCTCTCGCCGTTGTCGCGCTCTACAACAAACTCCGCGCCCATAAGCGGCAGCCTGCTGATTGCGTCTAACTTTAAAATTTCAATGCCGGAGTGCGGTTTATTTGTGAACTCCACAGTAGCCATTCTGCCGGAAGCCACAATCACGTTTTGCGGCGATTCGTCAAGCATGAAGCCGTTCGGCGCGATTGTTTCCGAAACGACATACGCTCCTTCGGGGAGATTCGGGATCAGGATTTGCCCTGCGGCGTCCGTTCTGTAAGTTCCGACGATTTCGCCGTTTACTTTCGCAACCCTGAACGTCGCGCCCGCAAGCGGAGCGTGGGTGACAGCGTTGGTTTTGAGGATTTGTATGCCGCTGAACGGCCTGTTGGTGAAAGAAATTGAAGTGGGCGCGTGGGGTTTTATTTCGATCGTTTTTGCGGTAGTATCGAGGTGATAACCGTTTGGCGCCCGTGTTTCGGAAATGATATACCAGCCCGGCTGCAGATTCGGAATATTGACCGAGCCGTCGTTGCTTGTAATAAATTCGCCGACATCCGAGCCGCCCTGATGCCTTACCGTGAAATGCGCGCCGGCTAAAGGTCTGCCGGTTATTTCGTCGGTTTTGCGTATAACAAGGCTGCCATAAGGAGAGTTGACGAACTCAACCGCAGCAAGCCTTCCGGAAACGACCGTGACATTTTTCGGGGCTTCGTCAAGGATATAGCCTCTCGGAGCGGATATTTCCGCAATTACATAAACGCCTTCGCCGATATCGGGGACAAGGATTGTGCCGTCCGCACCCGTCGTGAAGCTGCCGATGCGTTCGCCGTTTGCTTTTGTGACCGTGAACGCCGCGCCCTGTAACGGACTGCGGGTTATAGCGTCAAGTTTAATTATTTGTATGCCCGAATATGGTCTGTTAGAGAAAGAAATTGAAGTGGGCGCGTGGGGTTTGACCTCGATTGTTTTTGCTGTGCTATCGAGATGATAGCCGTTCGGCGCTCTTTTTTCCGAAATCACGTACCAGCCGGGTTGGAGGTTCGGTATATTGACCGAGCCGTCCGTGCCTGTGATAAATTCGCCGACGTCCGAGCCGCCCTGATGCCTTACCGTGAAATGCGCGCCGGCTAAAAGTCTGCCGGTTATTTCGTCAGTCTTGCGGATTATAAGGCTGCCGTAAGGCGTATTGGTAAACTCAATTGCCGTAACTCTGCCGGAAACGACCGTGACCGTTTTTGGTATTTGGTCAAGCATATAACCGTTCGGCGCGGCTGTTTCTGCAACGATATACGTACCTTCCGCAAGGTCGGGTATAAGGATTTGTCCCGCCGCGTCGGTTCTGTATACGCCGATGCGTTCGCCGTTGGATTTGTCCACCGTAAAGGTAGCGTTCGCAAGCGGAACGCGGGTCACAGCATCGGTTTTTAAGATTTGTATTCCGCTCAAAGGTTTGTTGAAGAATGTTTCGCTGGTGAGCCTGCCGCCGCTCAGATTGATATGCTTCGGACTGTCGTTCAGAATATATCCGGGGGGAGCGGAAATCTCTTTTATAATATACATCCCTTCGGTCAAGCCTGTTATTAATATCGAACCGGCTGAATCCGTGCGGAAATTTCCGATGCGTTCTCCGTTCGATTTGTCAATGGAGAAGATTGCCCCGGCCAGCGGCTCATGCGTGACCGCGTCGAGTTTCACGATTTCGATTGAGTTAAGCGGCCTGTTGGCGAAATTCGCGGTGTTGCCCGGAACCGCGCCGCCCGCGCCGGAAAATACCATGCTGCCGTCAGCGCGTACTTCCACCGTTTGAACAGGGTTGTTTAACTCAAACCCTGCGGGGGCTTTTGTTTCTGTAATAGTATAGATACCCGGAGCGACTTTAATAGACACCGCGCCGCTTGCCTGTGATACCACATTGGCGATGATTTCGCCTCTTGCATTGGTAACCGTAAATTCCGCGCCCGAAAGACGTTCTCCCGTGGAAGCGTTGGTTTTTACGATGTGCAGGTACGGGTAAGGTTTATTTGTAAACTCCGCGATTGCGAGCCTGCCGGATTTAACTTCCACCGTTTGCGGTAATGCGTCGAGGATATATTCCGCGGGGGCTTGTATTTCGGTGATGATATACACGCCTTCGGGAATGTCGGGAACAATTATATTGCCCGCTGTATCCGTTGTGTATCTGCTGCCGACACGCTCTCCGTTTGCGCGCTGTATCGTGAATACCGCGCCTTGAAGCGGGGCGTTTGTAGCCGCGTCGGTTTTGATTATTTGTATGCCGGAATACGGACGGTTCGTGAATGTGATAGCTGTCGTAACATGGGGCTTTACTTCGATTGTCTTCGCCGCGCTGTCGAGGTGATAGCCGTTCGGCGCTCTTGTTTCAGAAATCACGTACCAGCCCGGCTGCAGATTCGGTATATTTACCGAGCCGTCGTTGCCCGTGATAAATTCGCCGACGTCGGCGCCGCCCTGATGCCGTACCGTAAAATGCGCGTCGGCTAACGGCCGCGCGGTGATTTCGTCGGTTTTGCGGATTATAAGGCTGCCGTAAGGCGTATTGGTGAACTCAACCATAGCGAGCCTGCCGGAAACGACCGTTACGTTTTTCGGCGTTCCGTCGAGTACATAACCGCTTGGAGCGGATATTTCGGCGACTACATAAACGCCTTCGTCAAGGTCATGGACAAAAGCCATGCCGTCCGCGCCTGTCGTGAATATGCCGATATTTTCGCCGTTTGATTTGGTTACCGTAAACCTTGCGCCCTGCAGCGGATTGTTTGTTATTGCGTCTAATTTCATAATCTGTATGCCGGAGTACGGCTTATTAGTGAATTCAATCACAGTTATCCTGCCCGATACCACCGTTACATTTTTCGGCGAAGAATCAAGCATATAGCCGTTCGGCGCGGCTGTTTCCGAAACGGTATACACGCCTTCCGCAAGGTCGGGTATAAGGATTTGTCCCGCCGCGTCGGTTCTGTATACGCCAATCCTCTCGCCGGTTGAACGGTTCACCGTAAACGTCGCGTTCGCAAGCGGAGCGCGGGTCACGGTTTCCACTTTGAGAATTTGTATGCCGCTGAACGGTTTGTTGAAGAACTCAACCGTCGCAATCCTGCCGGAAACAACATTGACGGTTTTCGGCGTTTCGTCAAGATGGTAACCGTTAGGCGCGGATAATTCGCTGACGATATAAGCGCCCTCGTCAAGATCGGGTACGACAGCCATGCCGTCAGAACCGGTTCTGAAAGTGCCGATTATTTCGCCGTTCGCTCTTGTAACTCTAAACGACGCGCCCTGCAACGGAGTTTGCGTGAGGGAATCAAGTTTTAAAATCTGTATGCCGCTCAAAGGTTTATTGAGGAATGTTTCGCTGACGAGCCTGCCGCCGCTGAGATTGATATGCTTCGGACTGTCGTTAAGGCTGTATCCGGGGGGAGCGGCGGTTTCTTTGATGATATACGCTCCTTCGGTCAAGCCCGTTACGAGTATCGAACCGGCTGAATCCGTGCGGAAGTTGCCGATGCGCTCACCGTTGGATTTGTCAATCGAGAATATCGCGCCGGACAGCGGGTTATGATTCGCCGCGTCGAGTTTCACGATTTCGATTGAGTTGAGCGGCCTGTTGGCGAAGTTAGCGGTGTTGCCCGGAATCGCGCCGCCTATGCCGGAAAATACCGTTTGCCCGTTTGCGAGAACCGTGACGGTCTGCACATTATCGTGCAATTCAAACCCGTCCGGCGCTTTCGTTTCGGTAACGGTATATACGCCCGGAGCTACTTTGATCGATACCGCGCCGGCTGCCTGTGAAACGACGTTTGCGATAATTTCGCCGTTGCTTCTCGCCACGGTAAATTCCGCGCCCGAAAGAAGCTGTCCCGTCGCCGCGTTGGTTTTTATGATGTGCAGATACGGGAAAGGCGTGTTGGTGAACTCCGCGACTGTGAGCTTACCGGAAACGACAGTCACCGTCTGCGGAAGCGCGTCGAGGATATACTCCGCAGGGGCTTGTATTTCGGTGATGATATACACGCCTTCGGGAATGTCGGGGATAAGGATTTGTCCCGCAATGTCCGTTGTGTGCCTGTCGCCGATGCGGTCGCCGTTTGAACGCTGGACTGTAAATACAGCGCCGGCAAGCGGAATTTCGTCCGCAGCGCAGGTTTTTATGATTTGGATGCCCGAAAACGGACGGTTGCTGAAAGTCATCGTTGTAGGGATATGCGCTCTGACTTCGATTGTCCGCGCCGTGGTGTTAAGGTGATAATTATTCGGCGCCCTTGTTTCCGAAACCACATACCAGCCGGGTTTCAGATTGGCTATGGTAACGGAGCCGTCCGCGCCGGAAATATAGTTTTCGCCCACAATTTCGCCGCCCTGATGCCTGACTGTGAACCTTGCGCCGGAGAGCGGCTGCTCGGTTATTTCACAGATTTTGCGTATAACAAGGCTGCCGTAGGGATCGTTGGCAAATTCGACTATCGTCATTCTGCCCGATACGACCGTAACGGTTTTCGGCGTCTCCGTGAGCATATATCCGTTCGGCGCTATTGTTTCGCTTACGATATACGTACCTTCCGAGAGGTCGGGAACGATTGCTTTGCCCGAAGCGTCCGTCCTGTAAACGCCGATAAGTTCGCCGTTCGGACGGTTTACCCTGAACGTAGCGTTCGCAAGCGGCTCATGGGTGATTGAGTCTGTCTTTATAATCTGTATTCCGCTGAAAGGTTTGTTTGTGAAAGTGGTCACGGTAGGCACAATCGGCTTGACTTCTACGGTTCTTGCCGTGTTATCCAACTGATAGCCCTGCGGCGCACGGGTTTCGGTTATGACATACCAGCCCGGAGCCATGTTAGGAATTGAGATAGAGCCGTCGCTGCCCGTGGTATATTCGCCCACAAACGCGCCCGCCTGCTGTCTGACTTCAAACTGCGCTCCCGCTAACGGCGCGCTCGTGTGTTCGTCAACTTTTCGTATTTGCAAGCTTCCGAACGGGAGATTGCGAAATTCTATTGTTACTGTTCTGCTGTGCGTGATTTCAACGTTCTGCACATTTTCGCCGAGGGAATAGCCAACCGGCGCAACAGTTTCGGTCACGGTGTACCAGCCCGGCATAAGCGCGGGTATAACGACCAAGCCGTCCTCGTCGGAACGGTAATTGCCGATTAACGCGCCCGCAAGCGTCCTGACGGTAAATTCCGCGCCCGCAAGCGGCTGACGGGTTTCCGCGTCAACTTTGCGAATTATGAGGCTTGACATGGGAGCGTTCTCAAATACCAGCTGCACGAATTGATTCGCCGTGATTTGAAAATCCTGCGGAATATCGTCAATCAGGTATCCGTCCGGCGCTTTTGTTTCGACCGCCTTATACCAGCCCGGCGCAAGCTCGTCTATAATGATAAGCCCGTCCGCGTCGGTGGTATAGCGTCCGACAACCTCGCCGCTCTGGTGATAAACCGTAAACTCCGCGTCTTTAAGCGGCTGTTTTGTTACGCTGTCGATTTTGATTATCTGCATACTGCTCATTTTTCTGTTGAAGAAATCAAGCGTATAGGTTCTGCCGAAATCAACCTCAATAGTCTGCGTTTGATTTTCGAGGATATACCCGTCGGGAGCTTTTATCTCTTCTATTATATAGCTTCCTTTGTTCAATCCGGGAATCGTGATAGTGCCGTTGGCGTCGGTTCTGAAAATGCCGTTGCCTGCGCCGACGACGCTGCCGCCGCTTGTCGTAACTCTGAACTCCGCATTCGCAAGGGGTTCTCTTGATACAGTATCAAGTTTACGGATAACAAGCGTACCAAACGGCTGATTTTGGAATTGCACCGAATAAATCTGACCGTCAGCGTTTACATTGATTGTCTGCGGCGTCGTGTCTACT
>Ga0123353_10012197_pt1 | contig 12192 bp, 8 predicted proteins | sample TergutLab28metaG_3_FD_92763 | JGI IMG/M metagenome (GOLD analysis project Ga0123353, IMG submission 92763) | Labiotermes labralis P3 segment gut microbial communities from Petit-Saut dam, French Guiana - Lab288 P3 | ecosystem: Host-associated > Arthropoda: Insects > Digestive system > Gut ... | reverse complement strand
TATATATATATATATAATATTAAGTGGCTCCTACACGTTTAGATTGTTAGCCATCCTTAGCAAGCTCACAACGATGTGAAGACGAATTTACTGCTGTGAATTTTCAGCTGTTTGGTTGTGAGCGCCCTGATGATGGCGAACAGCCGAAACGTGTAGGAGCCAGAAAAGGTAAAACATATGTATTAATTTAAAGCGTGCGTTTGGTGGTACTTAAAGATAGTAATCAGCCACAGTGCACGTAGAGAATAATACAAAATTGATAAATGCTGGAGTTTATCAGAAAGGCAACTCACAAGGGGCAGAGAGATGGTATCATTTCTGAGGTAACCTCTTTACAAATAGTGACACTTCGCCACATTTATTGTGGAATGTAGAAAGAGACACAACATAATTAGAGACTAAAATATAAGTCATTATGCTAAAAAGAGGTTGGTGTATGCCAGTGATATAAAATATATAAAATTACTTCGAAAACCTTTCATTAAGCGCCCATGTTATGGTTAAATTACAGTGCCATTGTTTACAAAGATTAATTGTGAGGAAACTTTTGTTTCAGTTGGTTTCGATTAAACTACAGTACAGTTGGTTATTGCCTTAGAGGGAGTACATAACAAAGTAACAGCGAAATGTAAAATCGACGGACTTCGTTTTTGTTTGCATGTTCACTAAATCCTTATTCGAAATTACTGTTCACGCTATGTGAGACAAGGAGAGCAGTGAATTTTTGGGAGGAGAGGAAAAACAATTCGCCCGTTGCAGCAGCATAGTTTATTTTATTTGTTAATGTTGACATTATAATATCGAAAGCAAATTTTTTCCTGGGACATGTCCTCTCTGTAGGCAATATTATTTGGTTTATGAAATTATGGAAGGTGGGGAAGATAGAACTTGTAGAAAGTATGGAGAGATTCATGCAAAATTTAGTCGAAATACATAAACAGGAGCACCTGCTCGAATAATTTAATAGTAAATGGGAATATAGTATTTAAGTGGGTCTTGAAGTTAGAGTGTGTGAGATTTTGGAGTAGATTCAGAGTGTTCAGTTTAGGGTCTAGTGGTCGATTCTTCCGAACACGGCGGTTAAATTTGGGCTTGGTAAAAGGCGACGAATTTCTTAACTAGTTCAGCGATTGTCTGTCAATCCGATAGTGTTACTGTTACTGTTACTACATGTCATGTTCTTAAGTCAGTCACTGTGGTCAGGCTCGCTTCAACTCCGTCTTATGTGACTGTGGCACCATTAGAATCGGGTTGCAGGCTCGTAGACTCTAATTTGGGGCGTGTCTTAGGATCCTTTCCCCGATGAAGACTGAACACTATAGAGGTTGACTGGGTGACTGACCGACCGACCGACCGAACAACGAATCAACCAACTGACTAACCGACCAACCAACCAACCAACCCACCAACCAACCACCCAACAAACAAACAAACCAACCGACCGACCGATCTACTCCCAACTAACAAACTAACTAACAAACTAACCAACCAACTAACTAACGAACTCGCTCACTTACTGCATGGAACAGAGTCTTTCATGCAAAACTAACAGTTGCTCATCTAGTTAATTTACCCTCATTTTTGCCCCCATTTTGTCGATTCCGAAATTATTACCGTGTTCACAAGAACCCGCCGTCTCTCCTATCTTGGGCTACATAAATTCAGTCCACACCTTTCTAAACGATTTTAGGATCCTTTTTAACATTGTCTTCCCATTTACGCCTAATTCTTTCAGGTGGCCTCTTTTGCCAAAATTTCCCTACCATCCATCTGGTATGTCACCCAAATTTGCCACGTGCCCCGTCCATTTAATTCTTCTCTATTCGATCACCCAAGTTCAAATCTTGAAGTTCCTCAACGTGCAGTTTCCTTCACTCTCCTCTGACCTTGTCCCTATTAGGCCCAAATATCCTGAGCACATTATTCCCAAGCATCCTCAATCTATACTCATTTATTTTGAGAGATCAAATTTCGCACCTATAAAGTAAACAGGCAGAATTATTTTTTTGCACTTTTAATATTTATACGGATTATTGAAAAATCAGAGGGAATACATAAGATTCTGGATCGAATGGTAGCAGGCGTTCCCTTTATTCAGTCTGCTCTCTGCAAGGACACTACAGAAAGTTGAAAAGGATATAACACTGAAGAACAGTGTCAAATGGGATATGATACCATGTAGTCTGGTGAAAACATGCCTCTGTTCTCGAGGAGTCTGCTGTTTCCGTCCAGAAAATCCTAAACATTGATACTAATCTACTAGTTTACTGGTCGTCACACCCTTCATAGTCACCACCGTGAGAGACATTTATCACATATCCCACAACAAGACACCGTTCCCAAGAGCGTACCTTGCCTGGAGTGAGGGTCCCATCGTGGAAGACTCGCCCCACGTAAAGTTTCTCTCCTTCCTTTGTCATGCCTACAGTCAAAGCTTCCTCCGGCACGTGTCCCTCACTTGCAGTCTGCCACATGGCAATTCCGTAACATAGCACCTGCAGCACAGCAAAACCGCTTAATTACACTATTACCTAGCCATGAATACTTTGGGTATTTTCACACTTTACCTACCCGATAATTAATGTTGGAATTTTATCCTAATAAGGAAATGTAGTTTTACAGTTTATGAAACGACGCTGCTCTCACTAAATCATACAGCTTGAAGTGAATTGATGAAAGTGAAAAGTGTGGAATAGATCTTGGCCTAGTACAAAATGCTATCCCAAAATATCCCTGGGATTGCTGAGGTAAATCACAGAATTGGGAAGTCCATTTAGTCATTGTTTCGACCGAAGTCTGAATCGGATATCTCGTGCTTGCAAGTTAGAAATGTTAAGTCTTGAGCCAGCTTGTCGAAGAATGAAATTCAGTAATTAACAAGAAGACACTAAAGTAAATTAATCCACATTATTTTAGTATTTCTAACCAATTAATTATTGATTGGAAGGTGGCTGAAATATTGTAAACAATGAAAGGTGATCTAAGTGAAATTATTAAATAGTTTTATGTATTACGTCTAATGTGTTGAAAGTTGTATGATTTTAAGAAGGCCTGGTTTTCTGAATATCTTTTTAAGTCACCGATCTCAGCGGCCTCGCAGTCTAAGACGTAGGTCTGCGGCCGCTCTCCTCCTGAGATTGTGGATTCGAATCACACCGGGGGCATGGATGTATTTATGTTGTGAGTGTTGTGTGATGTCAGGTAGAGGTCTCTGTGACGAGCTGATCACTCGTCCAGAGGAGCCCTACCGATTGTGGTGCGCCGTTTTGTGTGATCTAGAAACCTCGTGAATGAGGAGGCTCTGGCCCACGGGGTTTGTCGCACCAAAAACAAAATATGAGCAAGTCACTGATTTTTGTGAATATGGGCTGCATTTTGAACTAAGCTTTTGTTTTTTAATGGATATTTATGAGTGATAACGTCTTGACAATGAAATACATCATATTATTCCAAAAAGAAAGACAGCTACGAAGGATGTAGTGGAAGGAGACCACAGTTGGGGATAGCAGACTAATCTAAATTCCAACACATGTCTGGAGATGCTCAGACAATAAACGCAGCAGGATGGCTAATCTCCGGGTCGAAATTTGAGTACGGAACTGTGGTGCTTCTGAACGCAGTGCCGTACAGATTTGTACCTCATAGTGCGAAACAAGATGCTCCTGTCCGCCGTGAGCCACGTATGCAGCGCCCTGATTGGGAACTATTTTGGCAGGCAGGATGTCAGATTCATAAAATGCGCGTCCGATGTACAGCGGGCCCCCGTCTTTATCGTGCCCTGCAAGAATTGCTCCTTCAGGCACGGATCCGTAGCTCGCTCCGACCCAGCGGGCACCTATAGAAAAGTCCATTTGCTCATTACTAAATTTGGTATTGTGTCGAGTGGTTATTCACCTCTAGCTTGTATAAAATACTATAGATGACTGTAAAACATTATACGGCTGTTAGTTTAGTACACTAGAAATAAGAAATGTTTAGAATATTTTTTGTTTCAGAAACCTTGACGGAAAGAGAACATTTGGTAAGCCTAATAATAGATTTCACTGTATTACCACATATATCTGAAAGAAATGGGATGTGAGAATCTGGTTCAATTAAGTTGGCTCAGGATAGCTACCACTGGCAGATTGTTATTGAACATGGTAAGGAGAGGAGATTCGGTGCTGCTGGGATGTTACATCTTGTTGCTTGGAGGGTTAGGATCGTGACTCTGAGAATTGAACGGGTCTTGTATGGGGCGTGATGTGTCTCATAATAGTATCATTCACAAGACATCACTTCTGAAGGAGTACGTTTATATGACACATGGCCTGCACCTAATTCTCGAGGCAAGAGGAGGCTTGCACATCACCAGTCGAAAGAATGACTGGTAGCCATGTGTCAGCGGTTTTCCTGTTATTAATTAGGCTAGAACTTTTCCATTTTTAGCTTGAAACCAGAACTACGGAAGTGCACAGTGTGTCGCATGTCTTAATTTCCAAGTTGACGAAAAAAATGTGCCCTCGCTAATTTCTTTAAATATTTTCCGTGAAATTGCGAAGGAAATAAGAAGCAAAGTAATGAATTATTTTGACATAAATAACATATATTCCCATATAATGTGTTTAAGTAAACATCACATAAGGATCAAGAAATGTTCCATCCCACATGACGTGGATATTTATTAGGATGAAGTTCCTAACGACAGCACATCACTGTTAGATGGTACTATGAAATGTATGTGCAATTCAAAATTTGAGGTTGTAACTTGTGGTGGCGTAAATACAAATTACTTGGTAAAAAAAATGCGCAGATGAGCTACTAACTTCACTACCAACAATACGTAATTTATCAAATACATGAACTATTGCGCCAAGAATTCATACGTCTGTGTTACTGCAGTTGATAACAATTCTGCAAATAATTTAAGACTAAATTCACCTTCTGCATCTCCCATACTAGACGCCTATCAATGAGTATGTGTGTACGTGTGTGTATGTAATATGTATGTATGTATGTATGTATGTGTGTATGTTTGTGTGTGTGTGTATGTGTGTACGTGTGTGTGTATGTATGTGTGTGTGTATGTATGTGTGTGTGTGTGTGTGTATGTATGTATGTATGTAAGTGTATATGCATGTATGTAAGTGTGTATGTTTGCATGTATGTAATGTATGTTTAAATGTATGCATTATTATGTACGTACATATGTATGTGCAGTATGTACGGATGAACGCATGCACGTGTGTATGTGCATATGAACGCATGTAGGTATGTGTGTGTGTATGAATGTACACATACATATATGTATGCATGTATGTATGCACGCACGTATGTAACACCAACATTTTGATGCATCACGGTGCCTTCGAAACGTCTGTCACCATTTAACAACCGACGTGCAGGAACCTTCCATAAGACTTGATTCGTTAGCAACACCTCTGTGTAAACCCTAAATTTCCCAATATATTGAAACTTCGGTTTTCATAAACGGCGGGACATTTCTTTATCAGATGTGCGACTTTCAGTTTCTCAGGACTTCACTCCAGGGGTATAATTATTTACACAAATAAATAATGTGTGATAAAATTCGTTAAATGATTTCGACTACCTGCTGTGCTGCACACTGGGAACGTCTACATGACTATGTACTGCTGTCAGCAAGTGTGTCCATCATTAATATGCAATGCTTAATGCTGGTCTACTTACCAGACATGACTCCTCCTCACAATGGTTGTAACATAAATGCCTCTTCAGAAGGAAGCATCCAGCGTTATCATACAAAAGTGGGCGTCGTGTTATCTTGTTTGAACAGACTCAAGTACAGTCCAACACAAGAATAGTATAGTTTCTCGAAACGGAAGTGTAGGTTATGCAGTTAGCGTCGTCGAAACAGATTTGCCAATGCCAATATCACGTCTTTTTTGTGGACATCTCAGAGGCTCACGTAAAGTCACACAGGATCAAGAACAATTGTTTACTTACTTTGTGAGATTTTATGAATTTTATGTGTTGTAACTGTTCATTAATGCATATATGTAAATGTTTATATAATTTCTCGTTAAATGTTTTCGCATTGTTAGCTCTTCGTGAAACATTTAAGTGTAAAATTCTATATTTCGACACATTAGAAGATATTAATTGTATATGTTGATACATTGACTAATTAGTCCCTTCCTTTCCGGGGTTCGATTGAGACTTTTGGGTGTTATGATCCCTATTCTTGCTGCGTGTCCAGTCGATCTCATTTTTTTAAAATAAAATTATGAATTTTCACATTCTGTGGTTTTCTATATTCTTCCATTACTACCTCTTCTTAGTCCATATATTATCCTAAGTACGCCTTTCTCAAGCTCCCTGAATCTACGTTTTTCACTTAGGTAGATATGGTATAGGGTATGTTTTGCGCAAACATGAAACAACGGATCGTAGTGTGTGGTTTTGTGTTCTGTAAGGTATTTGGCTTTTGTAAATGAGGTTACCATCTTATGGATATTAATAACGTTTGAGATTACATAACGTCACTTCCCAGAATACAGTAACTTTTTGGTAACCACCTGAAATGCCTGAGGATTTTGGAAACTAGATAGTTTCATAGAAGATAAAAATTCTGCAGTGAGTAGAAGCAGTCATTCCCTTGTCTGAATCTGCTCTGCACTTACGGTTTTCGCAACATGATATGTTTACTGTCTACTTATTTGAAGTTCAGGGGGCACGCGGTTGCACAGTTGGTTGAGCCACTGTGTTACAGTCCGGAAGGTCGCGGGTTCGATTCCGGATGGTGTCATTGACATAATCTTTCCGCCTCACTATGGTCGTGGGGTCGAATCAGCCTCTAAAAGAAATGAGTACCAGAAATATTTCCTGGGGGTAAAGGCGACCGGTAAGTAGGGCTGACAACCTTACCACCTTCCTGTGCCGATTGTCCAGAAATCTGGGAGACTCAACCTCCTGGAACCCTCAGGGCCTTACAATTGCTTTACCTTCTATTTATTTGAAGTTCAGTATTTTGTTTTACGAATATTTGAACATTTCGGTGTAGAAGACTCTTGCATTGTCCTTCTTTATAAACGTGTAACTGTAGGACAGCATTTTGGAACTGCCTGATGGCAGCGAATTGGTCGGTGTCCAACTCGGACATCGCACAACCGCTTAGTGGCGTGTTTGATGCGGAGCGGATTAAAACGCCATGCCGTCGAGGTGACAGACGTTGACATTTTTCGTGCTCCTGCTTTTCAGGAAAATATTCTACTCATTCCCAGTTTATATCAGATGATGGACATCGTAGGTACTTTTATAAATTTTGTTAATTGTTTAAAATAACGTATTTTTGAAGTCTTAAATATTAAATATGAAACTGACTTACAAGTTTGCTGCATTGTCAAAATGCCAATACAACCTAACACAAACATATATGACGAGTAGTACTGTGACAGAAGTGTTCTAGTAAACAGCTTACATATGTGACACATGCAGATTTTTTATATTATATTAGGCACTGCAATGTCGTCTGGATTGTGCAAACTGTATTGAGATAGCAACGCCGGAATATTGTCTTGTTTCAATCATAATATCTAGTAAGCTTTTAAGTCCCCATACAAGTTCATGTTTATGATATTATTATTAACATCATCATCATCGTCATAATCATCATTGTTATCTCTTGTTACAGGCCTTTCCTTTCTGGTACTCCTCTTGAACCAGCGGTAATCCCCACCACTCAGGCTTCAAGTTTCACTCTGCAGTACTTTCCGTGTCATGAGTGATGTTCCAAGTACAGCTGTCTTTTGTAGTTAATCTATCGAATGTTTTCCTGGTATATATTCCAAATTTTTCCTTAAGCTTCTCGTTACCATTCCAGTGGCTCCAATTATTACTGGTATAACCGTACATTTCAGGTTCCACACTTCTTTTCCGCTTCCTTTTGCACGCCATTTCTGTCTGCGGGTTTTGCCACATCTATCAGTTTTCATGTTTTCTCTTTTTTGTTTTTAATAGTAATAATAATAATAATAATAATAAAGATAATAATAACAATTATTATTATTATTATTATTATTGCCAGTGCATAATCCTGTTAAAAATTTCCACGTACTGTTGTGTTTTTCACTGTTTCGTGTGAGTATTGTAAAGTGTATACACCTGTTCGCTTACTCTTGATTCGTTGCATCCGTGTATTCTGTAACTTTTTATTTATTACCGAAGACTGTGGACCTTTTGTGTATCTTTTTTCATCATATTACATAGACAGTGAACATATATTCCTATCATGGTTCACTTGTTTGCGTTCTTGTCTTTAGGATGGTATGTGTTTGCACATTAAGTATGCAGGTTGTTTTGCCTGCATACGGCTTTCCCCCGCATTCACCCTCTCCTCTCTAGCTAGTGTCAGAAATGTAGATAGAATGCTTTTAGGTAGAAAGTGGATCTTCTTATTTCATCAGCGGGAGAAAAGTTACGTTATTCACCGGACATAAATATGAAACGTAGATTAGCCTGCTCTCCAACATTGTTAGATACAATGCCGCCTGCGCTGAAATTTATACGACACCAGTATTAAAATAAAGATGGAAGCGTTAATCTAATTCTGGAAAATGGAGGGATTGATGGAAACAGTAATAAATACGTTTTCTGAAACTCGTAAATACGAAATGATACTTCCGTGTTTATAAAACATAATTATTTTTTAATGCTCAAGCCTTTTACATTTTATGAATTAACAATGTTATTCATACAACATAAGTCTGATGCAAACTCACTCTGCTGTGTTACGTACTAAAAGTGTAATGTATCATTTACACCGTTTAGTTGCGTGTGTTTTGAGGGGAGCCTCGTGATGATGGCAAAATTTAGTGGAAGCATGTTGGACCTTTGGTAGTAAATGGCTAATTTATGTAAATGTTTTTACAATGTACTATGTACATTGTATAGTTTCTACAATGTTTGTTCTAACAACTGCACAATGGTTCGATACAAAAATATATCCAATCATACAGCAATGTTGTCCGACCGATATTTGACTTCCATTAATGATAGATGCAGTACCGCAATTTGAAATGTACGTAATATGAATATCGTGAGGGGCTTTAGAAATAGACCTGATTGGGATTTTAAAAAAATATTTATATGAAAGGTATTGTATATTAATTTCGTCTATGGGTGCAATGGATGTGAAATTTGGTGTCACACTAAGGAAAGAACAGGATACAGAGGGGAATATTTTGGTCAAAGAAGGAACAAGTAATGTGAGGCTGAAGGTACCTACATTAGGATCTTCATGATTTGTACCCCTCAGTAAACATTAGGATGATGAATTGAAAAAGGATGAGATGGGTGAGACATGTGGCACTTACGGAGAGAAGATACGGGCTGAGAGGGATTTGTTGAGAAAGCCTGAAGGAAAATAATCGTTTGGAAGACGAGAGCGTAAGTGGAAAGATAACGTGGGTGAAACGGATCTTAAAGAAGTAGGAAGGGAAGGTAAGACTGGATTTTTCCGGCTCAGTGGCGGGCTGTGAACACAGTAGGAACATTAGGATTCCGTAAAATTAGGGCAATTTTTGACTAGCTGAAGGACAATTGGCTTCATGTTTGTACCGTACATCAGTGACGATTAAAACACTTGATTGTCCAACAGATGCACAAATATATAATTCGTAGATACAATTAGAATTATTATAAAATATTTAAAATTGCTCCAACGTGTTTCGGATCACAAGGGATCCATCATCAGGGGGCTCTATACAGCGCTTGGCTAAAATAACAGTAATGGTACTGCACTGTCTAGACAGGCAGTACCTCTCTAGACTGTGCAGTATACACACGCACCACGGACAAATATGCTGCCATAACACCGACTACTTCCATGTCAACGGACACAATAGAACCATTTCTGTAATTTTAGCCAAGCACTGTATAAAGCTCCCTGATGATGGATCCCTTGTGATCCGAAACATGTTGGTGCATTTTAAAAATATTTTATAATAATTCTGATTGTATCTACGAATTATATTTTTGTGCATCTGTTGGATAATAAAGTGCTTTAATCGACAATTGGCTTCTTAAGAAATACTGTAATTTTGTTTGTTGACTAGAAACACATTTTTTTTTGCAAATATTTGGATAATTTTAGTCAGAGTTGTCAGTTGCTTACTTTTTATTTTTCAACCTATTAATTTACAATGCATTTGTTTCAAAATGACAAATACTCTTCATCAAAGTTCACTCATGAACAACATAGATAATTTACGATCCAGTTAATGTATTTCATCCTGACTGGCTTTAATCATTTCGCAGGTGTTGCATGCCCTGCTTAATTAAGTGAAATATGCAACGTGGGGAATGATCATGAAATAACATTGTAATGAGAAATAACATCAATTGCAACGGCTTCAAAATCCTAAATTCAAATCTGAAGTTGGCTCTTCTTTCTGCTTTAGCGTTCACATAGCGTTACACGTAATTAAATGGAACGAACTGTACAATATATATTCACATTTATGCAGTAAATATCTAACACTTGTTAGATTGGGTTTTACACGGACATGGAAACCAACATTCGATTCTCGGTACAGGGAGATACTCCTCATTCTGCCACAACTTACAGCCTGGCTCTATGCCAATTCCAACCTCCCATCCGATATGTACGGGCGATTTTCCCCTGTGTGAATTGACATTTTTTTAACGAAATTCGTTTTTGGAGATGTAAGCTTACATGAAAATTTATGGTAAATTTTTCGTTCTACTTGCCCACAGTCTGATATCGACTCGTCTTTTTATGAGGTTGGATTCGAGCTGAACCCACTTTATCAAAAACAGATTACAGTACGGAAGAAATTTGTAGACTATGCAAAGTGTAGCCCCAGCTGTCATTCAGATTTCTAATTCGGACCCAAAATATTTATTTGATACTTTCGTCCATATTATGAACATTTAATGACAGATTAAAGTTGGCTCTTAATTTGTGGCTTTATTGTGAACGACTTTGAGAAGTTAAATTTTGTCATTCAATTTTTTTTGTTCGTTTTTTGGAGAGAAATGGAGACTCCCTTCCACCCACATGCATTTCGTCCTCGCAAACTCTGCCACAGAATAATCCGCGGTCGGTGAAATTTGAAATATGAAATGCATTTCTGAATTGTGTCTCATTCTTCTCACGACTTTGTGCCACTTTTCCTTCAGATCCACTTCCCCGTCAGATTCGTGGGGAGCTCAGATTATTTCAACACATACATACTTACCTATTTATGTTGGTCTGTTCTCTCGATTTTAGAATAACATTATATCAGTACTAACGTTACTGTACTCTTACAACATTTCCTTTTCTTTCAATTTGTTTACGTGATTTATCATTCACTTTCCTCCTAGTCTCAAATAAGCTTTGTACTATACTGAATGTAGTTTCCCATTTATATCCTATTTCACACAAGTAGTTCCCCGTAATTTTAGTGTTCGTTATAGTTGCAGATTTTGATTATTTCCAATAAGCTCTATTCTCATTAATAGCCAACGAATTCCTCTCTGTCTATCTATTCTTTTGTTTCTGAACATTTTAATAATATATATCCTATGTTTGGCATCTTACTCCCCTAAACACAGGGGACACCTTCCTATCTCCGATCTTCTCCTAATCCCTCATAAATTCCACTTCCCTTTTTGTGCAACATTATCCCACTGCTTTCTTTTCTTGTACGGCTATCAATATATTTTTCTTTAACCCACTTGTGTTTAAGTTTGCGGTAACCAGGAATTCTTTGGGGTTGAATAGTATATCCGCAAATACATTTTCGCAGTTGGTGAATATTGCAGCATATGGGAAATACGTGGTTATGCTCTCCACAGCTGCGGTTGCAGTACTTTTCCCACTCATCACACGCTTACGGATAGTGGTTAAACAAAAATATTACTGCACGGTCACAATTACGCTAGTTAGTGCGGAACGGTAGGTAGCGAGACAGCAATGACACACATTTGTGGCCGGTACATGGAGCAGAGTGGATGTGCTGGAGAGATAGGGCGCGGAAGAACAACATGCGGTCCCTGTTGGGTTCAAAGTATGTTTTCATGCAAAAAGCTGCATACAGAGAAAGTTTTTACGGCGTTTGAGGAATTTGTATATACAGTAGGTGGAAAACATTGTTGGCATGAATTACGTGGTAAGAGAGGCCCCAGGTGGATAGAGATTTCTGTATGTGGAAGCAAGACTATGAGAGT
>Ga0123353_10012196_pt1 | contig 12192 bp, 8 predicted proteins | sample TergutLab28metaG_3_FD_92763 | JGI IMG/M metagenome (GOLD analysis project Ga0123353, IMG submission 92763) | Labiotermes labralis P3 segment gut microbial communities from Petit-Saut dam, French Guiana - Lab288 P3 | ecosystem: Host-associated > Arthropoda: Insects > Digestive system > Gut ... | reverse complement strand
GCCCTTGGCTTAAAGCAGCTATTGAAGCCAACGGAAGAGTTGTGATCTCCGAACTTTATAGATCTGCAGAAACAGGCAATACCGTTCTGTCATTTTCACGTTACATTGCAGATAATAACGGCAACCCGTTAGGCGTAATTTGCCTTGATATTGACCTTCAAAGAATTCACAGATTCGCCAATACAGTAAACCTTACAAAGAACACTTATGGAATATTGCTTAACAACAACCTTGTAATCTTAGCTCACCCTGAACCTTACTTTATTGGGCAAAGATTATTTAATGTAAGCAGCAATCTGGCGCTTCTCTCAACAGAATTGGAAATGGGGCGAAATATATATGAACGAAAAGTAAGAAATTATATGTATGAAAATACTATCGTATATTTCCGGAAAATAAGACATGACTGGTATTTGGGCATAGTAATACCTATACATGAATATTACAGAAGCATGTATAATATGGCAGCCTTCCTCTCTGTAATTGGTTCAATACTGGCATCATTATTATGTTTCATGTTGTATCGAATTTCTCTGGCAAAAAAGAGATCTGATTTGAGAACCCAGCAAAAAAGTAACTTCCTTGCAACCATGAGCCATGAAATACGTACGCCTCTAAACGCAATACTGGGCATGACAGATATTCAAATGCAAAGCAATATCCATCCTCCTTCTACAAGTGAAGCTTTCATTAAAATTAATAACTCAGGCAATTTGCTTCTCAATATAATCAACGATATTCTGGATCTTTCAAAAATTGAATCTGGTAAATTGGAACTGTTTCCGGTAAAATATGAAGTTGCAAGCCTTATAAATGATATTGTACAGCTGAATTATATCCGATACGAAAGCAAGCCTATTGAATTCATTCTGGAAGTAAATGAAAACATTCCATCAGTATTGGTTGGCGATGAACTTCGTATCAAGCAAATATTAAACAATCTGCTTTCAAATGCTTTCAAATATACAGACCGCGGCAAGGTAACATTGTCAGCTAATGCTGAATGTCTGGTACGTGGAGGAGCGCTCTTTGTAACGCTTGTTTTCCAGGTATCTGATACGGGACAAGGCATGACGCAGGGGCAAATAAATAAACTGTTTGATGAATATACCCGCTTTAATTTAGAAGCCAACCGGACAACCGAAGGCGCAGGGCTTGGTATGACCATTACACGAAATTTGGTCAACTTAATGTACGGTACTATCAATGTGAAAAGCGCAATAGGTGAAGGCTCGTCAGTTACAATTCGTCTGCCGCAAAAAACAGACGGTATAGGAGTCCGCAGCGTAATAGGAAAAGAGCTGGCGGAAAACCTGAGACAGTTCAGACAAGGCAATACCATACAATTAAAAAAATCACAAATAACATACGAATATATGCCATACGGCAGTATTCTTATTGTTGACGATGTTGAAACAAATTTATATGTTGCCAAAGGGCTTATGGCCCCGTACGGGTTAAAAATAGATCTTGCCACAAACGGATTTGAAGCTATTGAAAAAATAAAACATGGCTGTTCTTACGACATCATTTTCATGGATCACATGATGCCAAAACTGGACGGAATTGAAACAACAACAATGCTGCGTGGTATAGGATATGCTCGCCCTATAGTTGCCCTGACAGCCAATGCCATCGCAGGACAGGCGGAAGTATTCCTGAAAAGCGGCTTTGATGGTTTTATTTCCAAACCCATAGATATTCGTCAATTGAATGTTACATTGAACAGATTAATTCGTGATAAACAGCCCTCTGAAGTAATAGAAGCTGCGCAGAAAGAAAAAGCCGAAATGAAAAAAAACCGGGGCGCTGTTGCCGGACATCATCAATTAGACAGGCAGTTGGCGGAAATATTCGCGCGGGATGCCAAAAAAGCCGTTGGTGTTTTGGAAACTTGTTTACAACAAAATCTGCAAAACGAAAATGACATTCATATGTATATCATCAATGTTCATGCAATGAAAAGCGCCCTGGCGAATATCGGCGAAAATGAACTTTCTGCCATTGCGTCAAGATTAGAACAAGCGGGCAGAGAAAAAAATATTAACGTAATGCTGACTGAAACACGCGATTTCCTTGATAAACTGCATAAAGTTATCAATGAAATTAAAATAAAATATGAAGAAGAAAATAATGAAGACACAGAAGATTCCCTTGCCTATTTACACGAGAAATTAATAATTTTCAAAGAAGCGTGCGTATCTCTCGACAAAAAAACGGCAAAAAATGCATTAAACGAGCTAAGAGAAAAGGCATGGTCGATCAATACAAAAGAACTGTTAAATTCCATTGCCGAACGTTTATTGCACAGCGAATTTGATGATGCTATATCTCTTGCGGATAGTTATTTGAATAAGGAATGATCATTTAGAACATTCAGCTTTCTTTTCAAAAATCACCTTAAAACTTTCGGAGTAGGGCGGCCTTGCGATACCAAACTCGGTAATAACCGCAGTGATTAAATTATTGTCTGTCACATCAAAAGCAGGATTGTAGACCTTTACACCGGGGGGAGCCATACGTTCACTGTACCACATTTCGGTAACTTCTTCGGCTTTTCGCTCTTCAATAACTATATCATTTCCCTCTTTTATTGACATATCAATAGTTGAAGTTGGGGCGCAAATATAAAAGGGTATTTTGTAATAACGCGCCAGAATCGCAAGGCCGGATGTGCCGATCTTGTTGGCAGCATCCCCGTTAGCTGCTACACGGTCGCAGCCTGTAAAACAGGCTGCGACCCAGCCGTTTTTCATAACCATGCTTGCCATATTGTCACAGATAAGTGTTGTGTCCACTCCGGCGGAAATCATCTCAAAGGCGGAAAGCCTAACACCTTGAAGGAGAGGCCGGGTTTCATCACAGAACACCTTAAAATTCATACCCCGCTCCCGTCCCAGATGAATTGGCGCAAGCGCTGTTCCATAACGTGTTGTGGCAAGCTGGCCGGCATTACAATGAGTAAGAATACTGTCACCGTTTTTAATAAGTTCCAGTCCGTATTCGCCAATGGATTTACAAACTTGTATATCTTCATCACGGATTTTTACCGCTTCATCATGAAGGAGTTCTTTTAGCCTTGTAGGACATTCCTCCTTATGATCAAGTACAATTTTTTCCATACGGTTCAACGCCCAAAAAAGATTAACCGCTGTAGGCCGCGAACCTGCAAGATAATTTTTGGCTTTTTTGAACTGGATGTAAAAATTATCATAAGAAGTTTCATTTATTTCCAGAGCTGCCAGATATACCCCGATAGCAGCAGCCACTCCGATAGCCGGTGCGCCCCGTACTTTCAAATCAGAAATTGCCTTAAAAATATCTTCTTGTCTGGTTAGATAAAGAATCTCAATTGTTCCCGGCAGTTTTGTCTGGTTTATGATTTTTAGAGCCTTTTTTTCTTCATCCAGAGCGACAGTATCAATGGATAAAATATTTTCTTCCATAAAAACAATCAACCAAGACGCGGCAAGAGATAAGTCTCCACTTCATGACGGGTTTTTTCAAGGTCAATCGTTTTATATTCGCCGTTTTCAAAGAGGATATGGCCTTGAACCATTGTCAAACAAACATCGCTGCCCTTGGCTGCGTAAGCAACCGCGGCGCAGGGATCATTCAGCGGGAACAAATGAGGCGCGTCAAGATTCAACATAATCAGATCGGCATCGTACCCTGCTGCAACCTTGCCTGTTTCGTTTTCACGTCCCTGACCTATCGCGCCGTTTACCGTAGCCATTTTAATCGCTTCGTAAGCGGGCAGTACTGAAGGATCTTTTGTCACATATTTTTGCAATAGGGCAGCCATTTTGATCTCTTCGAACATATCGTGGTTATTGTTGGAACAGGCGCCATCAGTACCCAGCGCTACATTCAATCCATGAGCGCGCATTTTCATCACCGGCGCCACACCCGATGACAGCTTCAAATTGCTGACAGGGCAGTGCGCTGCCGTAGCGCCATTAGCTGCCAAAATATCCATGTCACCTTCAGTTATCCAACAACAATGGGCGGCAGTGGTTTTCCGAGAGAATACATTCGACTCATTTAATATTTCCGTGGGGGTCTTGCCGTATCTTTTAATACATTCTGTATGCTCAAATTCTGTTTCGCTTATATGTACTTGAAAGTTAATGTTATTTTCTGCGGCAAAGGACACGCTTTCACGCCATGCTGCCGGTCCGGACGTATACTCTGCATGTATTCCAGCGTCAATAATAAGCCGGCCATCCCCCCTGCCCTTGTAACGTGAAAGAACTTCCCGAACTTGCATGACGCCTCGATCTTTTCCAAAATCAAACTTGCTCATATCAAGACATAACAGCGCATTGCATATATTGGCTTTCGTACCGGCTTCCAATACAGCTTCGGCAACCTTGTGCAGATGGAAATACATATCGGTGCAGCTTATGACACCAAAACGGATACATTCCGCAAGGCCAAGCCGGGCTGCTGCCGCAACACAGCGTTCATCCATCTTTCCTTCCGCAGGGAAGATATGGTCATACAGCCATTCCTGCAGGCGGTAGTCATCCGCATAACCTCGCAGAGCTGCCATTGGCAAATGACTGTGCGAATTGACAAGACCGGGCATGAGCAGCCGCCGTGATCCGTTTATAACACGGTCAGCTTTTTCCGCTGGGGGCTGTTCACCTACATAAGTCACTTTCTGCCCGTTAATCCCGACATAGCCATGCAATAAAACAGGCTGATCATCATTCATGGTTATTACGATTACATCATTAAAAAGTATGTCCATTTTTATTTAGCCCTTTGCAGGAAAGTCAATAGCAACTTGCCAAAACGGTCTTTCGCCGCTTCTCCCTCTCTTAAAACTTCTTCTTCAGACAACGGTTTATCCAATACGCCCGCGGCCATATTGGTAACAAGCGAAATGCCCAGTATTCTCATACCGGTATGAGCCGCGCATATACATTCATGCACAGTGGACATTCCTACCACGTCTCCGCCCAGCAGCCGGAAAGCCCGTATCTCGGCGGGAGTTTCATATTGAGGGCCGGAAGCGTAAAAGTAAACGCCCTCTTTCATATTATTACCCTGTTCTCCGGCGATTTCTTTAATTAATTTTAAGTAATTCCTGTCGAACACTTTGCTCATATCATTAAACCGGGGGCCAAACTCAGGAATATTTTTTCCTATAAGCGGATTGGGAAAACTGAGTTTAATAAAATCGTTAAGAGCTATCAAATCCCCTACCTTATAATCAAGGTTTATGCCTCCGGTCGCATTTGTCGCAATTAGAGAATGCGCACCCAGCAATTTTGCCACCCTGACCGGATACGCTACTTCTTCGGCAGTATAACCTTCGTAAACGTGAAACCGCCCCTGCATAACCATTACCGGCTTACCTCCCAATTCACCGCACACAAACCGTCCGGCATGACCGGGCGCAGTAGATGTTTTGAAATGAGGTATTTCGCTATAGGGAATAAAAATAGGATTCTGAACCTGCTCCGCCATAACGCCCAAGCCTGAACCCAAAACCAACAAATAAGCCGGGGTAAAACCCTGCAGCTTGCCTTTGATAAAATCTGCGCTTTGCGCATAATCCTGATATTGAAACATATTTTATTATAGATTTATTTTTGTAAAAAAGATAGCTGGGGATTGGTCTTTCGCTGGATGGAATACTGTACAGAGAGTGAATTATGGGTATATTCATATTTACAATTCTTCTCACATCTGTAATAATTGGCATAAGATATAAATAATTCCATTGGTATTCTTGTGATTCTAGCTGGTTTTTTCACTGCATTTTTCTGTAGCAGGAGTCATGGTCATTTAGGCATGGCTAGAGAAGATATACACAAGGAATAAAAAACCGTAACGAAAATAGGAGGAGATTTAATATGAGTATTATTAAAGACAAATCGTTGGCAGCCGCTGGGCTTGCAAAAATTAACTGGGTAAAGGATTTTATGCCTGTACTAAGCTGTCTTGAAAAAAAGATGGAAAAGGAAAAACCTCTTAAAGGTCTTAAGGTGGCAGTGTGCGTACACTTGGAAGCGAAAACAGCTTATCTGGGTCTGGTATTGCGGGCTGCCGGAGCGGAGATCACAGTTACCGGCTCCAATCCGCTTTCCACAAAGGACGACATTTGCGCTGCATTGGACAGCTTGGGCGTTGAAGTTTTTGCGTGGCATGGCGCAACGGATCAGGAATACCACGACCATCAGATAAAAGCGCTGGAGTTTTGTCCTGACATTATCATTGATGACGGCAGCGACCTTGTAGCGCTGTTACACGACGAAATCCCGCAATGCGCAAAAAATCTTTTGGGCGGTTGTGAAGAAACCACAACGGGGATTAACCGTCTGCGTGCCCGCAGTAATGCCGGTAAACTTAATTTCCCGATGCTCGCCGTTAACGATGCCAAGTGTAAATATCTGTTTGATAATATTCATGGCACGGGGCAATCTACATGGGACGGGATCATGTATACCACCAACAATATGATCTCGGGACGCACCATTGTAATAGCGGGGTATGGTTATTGCGGAATGGGGATAGCCATGCGGGCGAAAGGTCTGGGCGCAAATGTAATAATCACGGAAATAGATCGTCACAAGGCGCTGGCAGCGCTCATGGATGGTTTCCGGGTAATGCCAATGGCAGAGGCAGCTCCTCTGGGTGATATATTTGTTACTGCTACAGGCTGTTCAAAAGTTATCACTACCGAACATTTCAAAGTGATGAAAAACAATGTACTGCTTGCAAACGCAGGACATTTCGATGTTGAGGTAGACCGGTCTGCGCTTGAAGCAATGAGCGTGAAAATGGAAACCCGCAAACCTTTTATTGACGGATATCATATGGCCGATGGCAGAATATTGAATCTTCTTGCAGAGGGGCGTTTAGTCAACATCGTAGCCGGTAACGGACACCCTGCCGAAATTATGGATCTAAGTTTTGCCATTCAGCTTCTCGGCGTATTGCACATAGCAAAAAATGCCAAACAGTTAAAACCTGACCTCTACAATATTCCGCAGGAAATCGACGATGAAGTGGCTTACATTAAACTTGAGGCCATGAAAATTAATGTTGATGTCCTTACAGCAGAACAAACGGCATACATGGCAAGCATGTAATTTGAATCAATTGTAAACAACAGCATAAAGCCCCGTGGAAGCGGGGCTTTATTTTTGATAATATCAGCAGCATACTAATACTTATGCACTTAAAAGAAGCAAAGGGTATCCTTAGCGCAACTAACGGCATGAACATCTCAAGAGGCTGCACTCACGGTTGTATTTATTGTGATTCGAGAAGCAAATGTTATCAAATTAACCATGATTTTGAAGATGTGCAGATAAAATCAAATGCTCCTTCTCTTTTGGAAGAAACGCTTAAAAGGAAACGAAAAAAGTGCATTATCGGTACAGGCGCAATGAGTGATCCCTACATTCCTATTCCGGAAAATCTCGCCAATATTCGTGCCTGCCTTGAAATCATCGATAAATACGGCTGCGGTATTGCAATTCAAACCAAGTCCGATTTGATTTTACAGGATCTGGATCTGCTGATCAGCATTAATAAAAAGGCAAAATGTATTTTCCAAACAACTCTTACCACTTTTGATGAAGCTCTTTGTAAAATTATTGAACCGGATGTGTGCGGGACAAAGCGGCGTTATGAAGTTTTGAAGATCATGCAAAACAACGGCATTCAAACAATCGTTTGGCTGTGTCCTTTTCTTCCATTTATTAATGACACAGAAGAAAACCTGCGGGGTCTTCTGGATTACTGCATTGATGCCGGTGTTTACGGAATTATCAGCTGGGGAATTGGCATGACTTTAAGGGAGGGCAACCGTGAATATTTCTACAAAAAACTGGATGAACATTTTCCCGGCTTGAAAAGTGTGTATCAGAAAAAATACGGCTACAAATACGAAATTACAAGCGACAATAACGATAAACTGTATAAGCTATTACACGCAACCTGCGAAAAACATAACATAGTTCTGGGTATTGACAAGTTGTTTCAGTATATGCAAGCCTTTGAAGAAAGGGAAAAAACACAGATGGAATTGTTTTGATTAAATGCCCTTGTATTGCTTTTTTACCTTTCCTTTTAGAAACACAGCTATTGCCTTTTCCGGGCACTTGTTAATACAGCGGTAACAAATTGTACAATTTTGTTTAGTCACAATTTTATTGTTTTGATTTTCAAAATTACCCATTGGACAAATAGAAATACATAAACCGCATTGTGTGCAGTCACTATTTATTTTGACAGAATCCAGCGCCTTTTTCTCAAATACAGGCATCAGCAAACCTTGCGGCAGCCCCAATATCCGAGAAAAAATATTAAAACCGCGCCTTTTAATTATCCCACTTTTAATGTTACTGCAAACAAGCTGCATTTTTCGTTCTGCTTCTGTGATGTATTTTTTGATTTTTCTTTCACTTGCAAGGGGCATCAAGAATAAATTACACACATTATTTGGCATAAGAAAATGTTCCGCATAGATAACCTGAAAATAATAACGTGGAAACATATCTGTAAATACTCTAACGCCATCACCTGAAAAGGACACTTGTGTACAAAAGATAATTATCTTTTTACTTTTTAAGAATTCCATTTGCTTTTGCACAAATTCACGCATTATTCTTGGGACTCTTGAACCGTAAATTGGGTAACAAAATCCAATCTCTTCATGTGAAGAAATTAACTGACCAAAATCGATCTTTTCTTCGATAGAATGACACTCTCCAAACGAAGTTTGAGCATTCATGCTGCGGCAGAATAATTCTGCTATGTACTTTGAGTTTCCGGTCCCGGAAAAGTATAACATTAACATTTTGGCTCCTGAAAGAACTATGATAAAAAACAACAATTTATGTAAATATTGACTTGTTCGGAAACTTCAGTTTCCGAACAACTCTATTATTCAAGTCACTGCTTTTGACTTTTATTATATTATATAATATAATGCAAAAATATTGAAGGAGAAACCATGAACACATTCGATGCTATTGGCAAACGTTACAGCTATCGCGGTTCGTATAAAAATACCCCAATCCCCCGGGAAGATTTGAAAAAAATACTCAAGGCCGGTCTTGCCGCTCCGAGCGGCTGCAACAAGCAAACAACATCACTAATCGCCCTTGACGATCCGGAATTAATCAATTCCATATCAATCCTAGTAAAGAAAAACGGGTTCACCGGCGGGAATCCGCCTGCGGGGATATGCATATTAACACAGCTAATACCCGGTTATGCAGATATACTTTTTAACATTCAGGATTATTCCGCTGCCATTGAGAACATGTTACTTGCCATTACAGATCTTGGCTACGCAAGCTGCTGGATTGAGGGTCAGGTAACAGAAAATACCGAAACACAGGAAAAGATATCAAAAATACTGAATGTTCCCGCAGACTATATTGTTGTTGGTTTTCTTCCTGTTGGAATTGCAGAAAGTGAGGGCAAGCGGCCAGAGTACAAGGCGTTTGAAGAAAGAGTCTGGTTTAACAAGTTTGGGGGATAACCTTATCTTTTTTTACCTTCAGCCGCTTTGTAATTGTATACAGGCCTAATAATTTTTAATATTTTTGCCGTAGGTTCAATATTGGCGATAATATCATCCATATTTTTATATGCAAAAGGACTTTCATCTATTGTTTTTTTGTTAACCGATGTCGAATAAATCCCTTCCATTGCTTTTTTATAATCTTCCATTTTAAATGTTGCAATTGCTTTAGTTCTGCTCATTAACCTGCCGGCTCCGTGAGGTGAAGAGCAATTCCAGTCGGGATTTCCCAATCCTTCGCAAATAATACTGCCGTCACGCATATTTATCGGAATTATATGTTTCTCACCCAATCTGGCGGAAACAGCGCCTTTACGCAGTATCATTGATTCAGTATCAATATAATTATGTATCGTAGAAAACTGTTCTTGTATGGTATCTTCCGTTATTTTTAATTCATTTATAATTATTGACATCATTGCTTTCCGGTTAATCAATGCAAAATGCTGGGTGATTTTCATATCGTTGATATAGTCATCAAAAAGTTCTCCGCATAAGTACGCTAAATCTTTGGGAATGTCCGTAACACCTAACTGTTTCCACGCTTCTTCCTGATAGTACTCAGCAATTTCTTTGCCCAAATGACGGCTGCCGGAGTGAATAACAATATAAAGATTATTTTCATCATCTCTGTTAACTTCGATAAAGTGATTACCGCCTCCAAGTGTCCCGATGCTTTTTCTTGCACGTGATGTATTAATACTGGAACAGCGAATATTTTCAAGCGTTACCATGTTAATAAATTCATGCTCAGTATCTCTCACTTCCATGCCGCTGGGAATATGACTGTAAATTATTTTATCAAGATGCACCGGATCAAAATCTTTAACACTTTGCATATTTGCGTTTATGATAACCGTTTCCATTCCGCAGCCAATATCTACGCCTACCAGGTTGGGAACTATTTTATCTTTTATGGTCATTGTTGTCCCAATCGTACAACCGGCTCCGGCATGAACATCCGGCATCAGGCGTATTTTACTGCTTTCCACAAAAGACTGATCGCAGAGGTTTTTTATTTGACTCCTGGATAGTTCATCAAGTTCGTTTGTGAATACTTTTGCTGTGTTATATTTTCCGGTTATTTCAAGCATGGGCTTTATCTAGATTCAGTTTAGCGCATCTAACAACACTAAATCAATATAAAAGTGTTGTCAAAAATTGTATTCTGAATGGATGCACATTGACAAAGTCCTGCTCTTGGCATACCGTAAATATATGCCCTCCGGTGTCTTTTCAGTCTTGCCCGAAAATTTCTTCTCGCCGTTGGCATCTCAAAACCGTCAACATTATGCCGCTCTTTTGGTACTGTATTACAGACTTTTTCAGGAAAACACCCGTGGTCTTGAACGTGAACTTGTAATCCATGAATTTATGAATTATATTGCTATTCATCAGGATACATTGGCAGACGAATCGGACTATTCGTCCGCTGACTATTTATTAACCGACCATTCATCAAGCGATGAAACATCGAACGAAGAATTTATTGAAGATCCAGGGACACAGGAATTTGATTTCGATATTGAAGCAATTCCAGTAAATAAAAACGAAAGGGTTATTGCAAATAAATTTTTGCGACGGCTAATTAACGCCGGCTGGCTTGGTGAAGAAACCCTGGCTGATTTTACTAAAGTGATAAACATTACCGCATGGGGCAAACCGTTTATGAAAGCGCTTGCCGATATAGACGGAGGACAAAAACCCGAATACGAAAGCCATGTTGTAACGATTTATTCCATGCTTTGCGGAGAAGCGATTCACAAAGACGGGCATCATGCGGTGCTTAAAGCTCATGAGGAGACACGTTCGCTCATTGACTCCCTTAAGGTATTATCTCAAAGCATCAAGGGGTTTTACGATAATCTCAACGCAGAGGCAATTCGCTCCAAAGCTTCCGCAGTGTTACACGAACATTACAATCTTTATATGGGTGAGGTATTGGATAAAGCATACAAGCGTTTAAAAACTTCTGATAATGTTTCTCGTTATCGCATGGGAATTTTTAAACAGGTGTCAAGTCTTCTTGAAGATGAAAAATGGCTTGATGAAAGCGCCGGTAAATATATGCGCATCCTTCAGACAACACGTGATGAATGTAAAAATAAATTGGTAAACATACTTGAAGAAATCCGTGATGATCTTCGCTTTGTTGATCCTCTTGAAGATGAAATTGACAGACGAAATGCCGCCTATTCCCGATCCAGCACAGAAATTATAAAAGCTTACATTGAACCTGACAACACCATAGCCGGTAAAATAGGACAACTAATAAAAGCTCTGAATGTTCCAGAAAGCAAACTTTCTGATGAAATTCAATCCAATATCGCTCATGGGCTTCACCGCGTCCGTTTTCTTTCTCCTTCGGCCCTGATCCTTCAACAAAAACGAGAAGAAGGAAACTTTATTAATATTCATTCAGAAGCAGATGTTGAAGCCCTGGATCAAACAGAAAAAGATTTATTTAAAAGAATTAATAAAAACTTTTCCATTAAGAAAATCGGCAAATGGCTTGATGAACAGGGTGGAGAAGAAAAAATACTCACTCCTGCCGAACTTATCAATGAAGAAGACTCTTATATACGTTTTATTTATGCTTTGCTTTACGGTGACTCCCGTAAAAATTTTGATTATATTAT
>Ga0123353_10012195_pt1 | contig 12192 bp, 5 predicted proteins | sample TergutLab28metaG_3_FD_92763 | JGI IMG/M metagenome (GOLD analysis project Ga0123353, IMG submission 92763) | Labiotermes labralis P3 segment gut microbial communities from Petit-Saut dam, French Guiana - Lab288 P3 | ecosystem: Host-associated > Arthropoda: Insects > Digestive system > Gut ... | reverse complement strand
CCGTGGAGATCGTGGCGGACCGCATCGATTTCACCGGGGAGAAAAACCCGGGCAATGCCGGCGGCGGCTACCGCGACGACATCCCCCTGCCCCCCGCCCCGCCCGAGCGCCAGGGCATGCAGCCCGCGCCCGCGTATTCCACGGCGTCCGCGGCGGACTTCGAGGAGATTGCCGGCGACGATGACTTACCATTTTGAATTAAGGAGGAAAATATATCATGCCATATGAAGCACGCCCACGCGACCGCGACGCCGCCGGCGAAGGCGACCGCCGCCCCCCCATGCGCAAACGCCGCCGGAAGGTCTGCTCCTTCTGCGTGGACCACATCGACTACATTGACTACAAGGACACCGTGCGCCTGAACAAGTATATCAGCGAGCGCGCGAAGATTCTGCCCCGCCGCATGACGGGCACCTGCGCCAAGCACCAAAGGCTGCTGACCACGGCCATCAAGCGCGCCAGGCATGTGGCGCTGCTGCCGTACACGGCGGAGTGAGAACACATAGGCCCGTCTCCGGGGAGGCGGGTTTTTTTCGCTTTGCGATACTCCCTCAGTCGCCAACGTCTCCTGCGGGAGCCGTCTGGGCGATAGCTCCCTCACGAGGGAGCCAGGGGATTTTCACTTCCAAATTTCTGCTGGCTATCGGAGACAAGCCCCGGCTCCCTCGTGAGGGAGCTCCCGTCGCAACGGGTGAGGGAGTATCGCGGAGCGACGCACATGCTTGGCTTTTTTTCAATAAACTGTTGAAATCCGCCGAGTGATGGGCTATAATGGAAAAAATGGTGGAGGTGGCCCCATGAAAATAAAAAAGTTTTTCACATTCATCAAAAATAACTGGCTCAGCGCCGTTATGCTGGCACTGGCAATGGCCAGCGCACTGGTGGGCTTATTCTGGCCGGACGACAAGCTTTCCGTGAAGGCGCTCAGCTTGGCAATTGCACTCATTGCTGGAGACCTTTTTTTGTTGATTTGGCAATACTTGGAGTCCATACAAAATGCCATAAAGGATATTAAGAGCGGTGGAAATAAGGGGTACAGCATTGGGAAGCAAGAAGATCAGCAGATGGATCAAATCATTACCGAAGCCAGAGAGGAATTATTCTTTTGCGGTTGGGCTCTATCATGGCTAAATCGACAAAAACTTCTTACAATATCGAACAAGGTACATATTCGATTGCTAGCGCTAGACCTCAGTAATGAAGAGGCAAAAAATAGTTGTATTGCTACATTCGGTCGTCCCCCTGGATTGCCAACTCTAGATCATTTCGACTGGTTTTCCTCAAGAGACAATTTTGAAATTCGAACAACTAAATTTCCAGTTGCCGTACAAATTTCCGCAAGAGACATGCAAACTGCCACAGGAAACATACAAGTCGCTTTCCAAGAATATGGCGCCATTGGCTATGATACCCCTTGCATAGAATTCGTTCCCACAGACACCGAGTGGTATGATTTTTATAAAAACCAAATCGAACTCCTTTGGGCCCAAGGAACCCCTTGGACCCCTACATCAAGAGAAGATACTGAGGCCATACTTAGCCAAATATAAGGAGGCACCCCATGAAAAAATCCATCTCCATTATCCTATGCACTTTAGTTTTGCTGGCCTTCTGTCCTATCATCCAGGCCAGCGCGGAGGAAACAACCATGGTCGACCACATCAAGTGCGGTTCAGACGCCAACTGCTACATCCTCTCCCAGGGGAGCCGCGCCGTCCTGATCGACACCGGCACGGCGAAATACCGCGACAGCATCCTGCAAAAGTGCCGGGAGAAGAACGTGGGCCTGATCCTGCTCACCCACGGGCACTACGACCACGTGCAGAACGCCGCGTTCCTGGCGAAGGAGCTGGGCGTGCCCATCGCCATGCACCCGGCGGACATCCCCCTGCTGACAGACATCATGGCCGAGCCCATCCTGGCGCACAAGCTGCTGGGCAGGCTCCTGCGCTGGGCGATCGAGCTCCAGCAGAAGCCGGTGCTGGGCAAGCTGCTCTCCCGGTTGATGAACAACGCAATCCCGCCCTTCACCCCGGACATAGAGCTCTGCGAGGGCTTCTCCCTGTCGCCCTACGGCATCGACGCCGCGGTGACCGCCCTGCCGGGACACACACGGGGCTCCGTCGGCCTGCTGGCGGGGGGTGATCTCCTCGCGGGCGACGCGCTGATGAACATCCTCCGTCCCGGCCCCGCGCTGCACTATGTGGACAGGGCCGCCACAGAAAACAGCGCGGCGAAAATCACCGCGCTGGGAGAGGATATCACAATCTGGTTCGGGCACGGGAATCCAGTGAAAAACCAAGCCTGGTAATGCCGCTATTGCCTAATCCCCCAGGCTCCCTCCCGTGGAGGGAGCTCCGCCCGCAGGCGGTGAGGAAGGCAGTGCAGGGCACGCGCGAAGCGCCGTCGATCACCCCCTTGGTTCAAACACCACGCCCCTGTCGTTCGTCACATCCCCGCTCAGCGCCAGCGGGATCGGCGCCCCCAGATACCGCGGCTTGGGCTTGAATATACACATCATAAAATCCTTGCAGCGGGCCAACACCTCGCGCAGGGAATTTTTCATTTGCGTGGCGTAGGGCCGGTAGTCGCAGGACACGCCATAGGCCTCAAGCCCCAGCCGCCGTGCGATGTACAGCGCGCGGAACAGGTGATATCTTTGCGTGACAATAATGATCTTCTTGGCCTGAAAGACGTCCCGGGCGCGGTACATGCTGTCGTAGGTGGAAAATCCCGCGTGGTCCATGAAGACGGCCTCAGACGGCACGTCGTGGTCTACGGCGTACTGCTTCATGCAGGTGACCTCGTCGTACTCCCACTGCCCGTGGTCGCCGCTCATGAGCAGCACGGGCGCGGCTCCGGCCTGATAGAGCGCCACGGCGCGGCGGCAGCGGTCCTCCAGCATGTGGCTGGGCGCGCCGCCGGGCATCACCTTGGCCCCGAGCACGAGCACACAGTCGATGCCCTCGAGCTGTGCGGCCTGCGCGGGTGAGATGATGCGGGGGGTCTCAACGCGGGCCATGTAGACATTCACCCCGGCAAGGGCCAGCCCCAGGCACACAGCGAGGCACAGAGCCAGCGCGGCCAGCCTGACCCGTTTGCGCCGCCTGCGCCGCACGTTGCGCGAGGTCATCACATCGCGCAAAGCCCTATTTGCTCTCGGCACGGCAAAACACCCCCTTTGCCAGATACTATTATACACAAAAAAACCTGTCATTACAAGGGTTTTTGTGATATTTCTTTCCCTTCCGGAAAAAATACCTTGGATAAGGGGGAGGGATTTGCGTATGCGCTCCGTAAAGCAGTATCGCGCAAAGCTTGCGCGGGGGCTGCGCACGCTCCGCGGGCAGTACCAGAGCTCGCTGAAAAACAAGGGCAAGGGCGGCGCGGCCTACCGCGAGTGGCTGCGCGACAACCACTACCTCATCGAGCGCGAGGGCAAGGCCGCCCTGCGGGATTTAAGGCGCGCGAACCCCCGGCGGGAGGCCTTCTTCCCCGTGCTGTCCATCTGCCGCGAACTTGCGAAAGACGGCCTGCCGGAAAGCGAGTCCCTCGCGGGGGCCCTGCTGCGGGCGCGCTGCAAATCGGCGGGGGTGGCCCTTGTGCCCCTCGCGCTGCGCCTGGCCCTGGTGGAGAGCGCCGTCCATTCCGTGCGTGAACACGACCCGGCCGCGCAGGTCAAGCTCCTCAGCAGCGCCATCACGGGCCTGCGCGCCATGCCGGACATGGACTTCGCCGCGCTCCTCGAGCAGGTCAGCCCCCTGGAGCGCAGCCTGCGCCGCGACCCAGCCGGGGCCTACCCCCGCATGGAGGAGGGCAGCCGCGCGGTCTATCGCCACCTACTATTTTTATGCGCGCGGAAAAGCGGGCATAGCGAGGAGGAGGAGGCCCAGTCCCTGCTGAACCGGGCCACCGGGGCTTTGACGGGCGCGGACAAGCATGTTGGCACGGCCCTGCTCCGGCAGGCCTATCACCCAAAGCTGGGCGCGTCTCTGCTGGCGTGCGAGAGCCTGCTGCCTGTTTTGCTGGCCGGAGGCATCGCCCTGATCCTGCGAAGCTGGATTCTCTTCCCCCTGCTGTGCCTGCCGCTCACGGCGCTGGGCAGGGTGCTGCTGGAGGCCATATTCCAGCGGGGCGCGCAGCCCGTTCCCCTGCCCCGGATGGAGCTGAACGGCATTGTGCCGGAGGAGGGCCGCACCCTCATCACAGTCTCCATCCTGCTGCCCAGCGCCGACCTCGGCCGCCGCATGGAAGAATTATACGCCTCCAACGGCGGCCCGAACGTGAGCGTCTGCATGCTGGCCGACCTGAAGGCCGCCGAGGCCGCCGAGCTCCCCGGCGACGAAGCTGACTTGCAGGCCGCGCGCCGTGAAACAGAGCGTCTCTGCGCAAAATACAACGGCGGCTTCCTCCTGGCCGTGCGCCACAGGAGCTACTCCCCCACCATGGGCAATTACGCGGGCCGCGAGCGCAAGCGCGGCGCGATCAGCGATCTCGTCAGCGCGATCCACGCAGGCAATACCGAGCCGTTCAGAGTATTGTGCGGCGACCTGGCCCGCCTGCGCGAGTACAAATATCTCCTCGCCCTGGACGCCGACACCCAGCTCCCCCTCGGCACCGTGCCCGAGATGGTCTCCGCCGCGCTGCACCCCAGCAACCGCCCGCAGTTCGATCTCGCCCTGGGCCGTGTGGTACGGGGCTACGGCATACTTGCTCCGCACGTGGAGCTCGACCTGGAGAGCTCCCGTCAAACCCCATTCGCTCACGCCATGGCCGGAGAGGGCGGCAGCAGCCCGTATGACAACCGGGTCAGCGAGCGCTACCAGGATCTGTTCGGCTGTGGGATCTTCGCGGGCAAGGGGCTGATCGACATCTCAGCTTTCTCGATGCTCGAGAAAGCTAGGCCCTTCCCCGCCGAGCAGGTGCTCAGCCACGACATCCTCGAGGGCGGCTACCTGCGCACGGGCTTCCTGGCCGACGTCCACGTCTCAGACGGCTTCCCTGCCCGCCAGGGCAGCTACTTCACCCGTCAGGAGCGCTGGGTGCGCGGGGACTGGCAGAACCTCGGCTTTTTGCGCAAAAAGCGCGGCCTGCCCCCCTTGAGCCGCTATCAACTGTTCGACAACCTGCGCCGCTCCCTGATCGCCCCGGGCTGCCTGCTGGCGATACTCGTCTCCCTGTTCGCGCCCAAAGAGATCGCCTGGATTCTGGCGCTTGCGGGGGTGCTTGGCGTATGCGGCGGGCACCTGATCTCCGCGGCAAGATGCCTGTTCTCCGGTGGCCTTGCCATGCTCGCGCGCGATTATTATTCCGGCGGCCTGCCCGCCGCTTTGGGGGATTTAACCCGCGCGTCTCTGCAGCTGGTCGTCCTGGCCCAGGAGGCCTGGACCAACGCCTGCGCGATTTTACGCGCGTTCTGGCGCAGCGTCACGCGCAAAAAACAGCTCGAGTGGACAACGGCGGCCCAGGGAGAGAAAGCCAAATCGCCCTGGCGCGCGATGCTCTCTCTCTGGCCCAGCCTGCTCGCCGGGGGGGCGCTGCTGGTCTTCGGCCAGGCCGGGCAGCGTGCCCTGGGCATTGTGATCCTGGCCAACCTGCTTTTCGCCCCGCTCAGCGGACGCAAAACCAAAAAAGACGCCCCTCAGCTCAGCCCGGAAGAGCAGTCCCGCGTGCACGGCTACTGCAAGGCTATGTGGAACTACTTCGAGACCTACTGTACTTCAGACCAGCACTTCCTCCCCCCGGACAACGTGCAGGAGGCCCCGGTCTTCCGCATCGCGACCCGCACCTCGCCCACAAATTTAGGATTATACTTGCTATGTATTTTGGCCGCGCGGGATTTAAACTTGATTGATACGCAAGGCATGCTCGAGCGCCTGGGCCGCGCCCTGTCCTCCATTGAGCAGCTGGAGCGCTGGCACGGGCATCTCCTCAACTGGTACGACACCCGCACGCTGTGCCCTCTGGAGCCCCGCTATGTATCGACTGTTGACACGGGGAATTTCCTGGTGTCCATTCGAACATTGCGCATGGGGCTGGCGGAATATATTGATAAAAACCATGATATACTCTCTCGCCTTCGCGCCCTCGAAGACGGCTGTGATCTCCGCGCCCTCTACCACCCGCGCCGCAAGCTCTTCCACATCGGCCTGGACCTGAGCGCCGGCAAGGCCTCCGGTTCGTATTACGACCTGCTCATGAGCGAGGCGCGCATGACCAGCTACTACGCCATCGCCGCGCGCGCGGTGCCCAAGAGGCACTGGGGCGCGCTGGGCCGCACCCTTGCGCAGCGCGGGCGCTTCACCGGCCCGGTGAGCTGGACCGGCACCATGTTCGAGTACTTCATGCCCTACCTGTTCCTGCCCGCGCCGCGCGGCACCCTGGGCTATGAGGCCCTGCGCTTCTGCCTGCGCTGCCAGAAGGAGCGCGCCAAGGGCGGCCTCCCTTGGGGTGTCAGCGAGAGCGGCTTCTACGCCTTCGACCCCTGCCTGAACTACCAATACAAGGCCCACGGCGTGCAGAAGCTGGGCCTGCGGCGCGGCCTGGACGGCGAGCTGGTGTCGGCCCCCTACGCCAGCTTCCTCGCCATGCAGCTGGCCCCCAAAAGCGCCCTGCAGAACCTGCGCCGCTTCGAGCGCATGGAGATGCTCGGCTCCTGCGGGTTCTACGAGGCGGCGGACGCCACTCCCGCCCGCGTCAATGGGCAGGACTACGCCGTGGTGCGCAGCTTCATGGCCCATCACGTGGGCATGAGCATGCTCGCCGCGCTCAACACCCTGCGCGACGGCGTCCTGCGCAGGCGCTTCCTGTCCGACGGGGAGATGGCCGCCGCCCGCGGCCTCCTGTTCGAGCGCATCCCCGACCGGGCCGCCGTGTACCGCGACATCGACCTGCGGGATACCCCACGTCCAAGAGAGCGGGTCTCCTCCGCCAGGCAGGTGTTCCCTCGCGCAGACCCTGCCGCGCCCCGGGCACATTTGCTCAGCAACGGCGAGTGGGGCTGCGTGGTCACCGACTGCGGCGCGGGGGCCTCGTTCTATCGCGGCGTAAGCATCTTCAAGCACAGCCCCGACCTGCTGCGCCGCCCCTGCGGCGTGCTGGCCGTGCTCCGCCAGCAGAACGGCCCGCCGGTTTCCATCACCCCCGCCCCGCATTATAACGCTGAGAAGGCACGTATCGAGTTCGCCGCCACGGAGGCCCTGCACTGCGCGGAGCACAGCGGCATCACCGCCCTGATGCGCACGCGCGTACACCCCCGGCTCCCCGCGGAGCAGCGCCAATTCATCCTGAAGAACACCGGCAAATCCCCCGCGAAGGGCAGCCTGTGGGTCTATTTCGAGCCCAGCCTCGCCCCCCTGCGCGAGGAGGCCGGGCACCCCGCCTTCACGCAGCTGTTTTTGACGGACGCCTACGACGCCGAGCGGGAGATCGCCATCTTCACCCGCAGGCGAGGCGATACGGCCGCGGGCGTGGACGCGGCCGCAGGCGAAACGATCTGTCTGGCAGCAGGCTGGGGCCGGGGCGTCGCGGCCATTTGCGAGCGCTCGCGCGAGAAGGCCCTGCGCAGGGGCCTGCCCTTCGGTTCGACCGCGCTGGAGGGCGGCAGCCCCGGCAACGGCGCGGCCTGCGCGGCGTATGAGATCACCTACCAGCTCCAGCCGGGGGAGACGGAGGAATACAGCCTCTTCCTCTGCGCGGGCATGACCCCGCAGGAGGCCTCCAATCGTTTGCTGCACCTGAGAAACGAGCCCCAGCCCCCGAAGCGCTGGGCCGGGGTCCCCTTCCGGGAGGGCGAGCTGCCCGCCGCGCTGGCCCAGCGGGTGCTGCCCCGGCTGCTCTTCTACGCCCCCATCTCCCCCGCGCAAACCCACAGCAGGGAAAAAACCAGGTGCTCGCGTCAAGCCCTGTGGCCACTGGGCCTCTCGGGCGAGGAGCCGTATATCTACCTGCCCATAGAGGGCGACGTCAGCGCCGCGCTGCCGTGGCTGAGCCTGTTCCGGCGCCTGCGGGCGGCGGGCCTGCCCTGCGCGCTGGTCATCGGCTATCGCGAGGGCGGCGACTATGACAGCCCGGTCTCGGCGGCGCTGCGGGAGGCCCTGCGCCGGGAGCGCTGCGCCCATCTGGAAAACGGCGGTGTGCGTCTGATCAACCTGCGGCGCGCCGACCACGGCGCCCTGGAGGCCCTGGAGGCCTACGCGGCGCACATCGGCGGCAGCGACGAGGACGCCGCCCGGGAGCAGACGATGCCCATCCTGCCGATTCTAGAGGCAAAAAGCAAGAGGCAAGAGGCAAGAGATGGCATTCGCGCCGGGCAGGGCCGTTTCCTTCCCGGGAAATTCGTCATCGATAAAGAACCCCTCCCCCCGCCCGTCCCCTGGTCCCTGCCCCTGTGCAACCCGGCCTTCGGCACGCTGGTGAGCGACAGCTCCCTGGGCTTCACCTGGGCCATCAACGCCCGGGAGAACAAGCTGAGCCCCTGGACCAGCGACCCCTGCGCCGACAACCGGGGTGAGCTGCTCCTGTTGAAATTCGGCAGCCAAATCGTAGACCTCCTTGCGGGCGCGCGCTGCGAATTTTCCCCGGAAATGGCGCGCTGGCATGGCGAGGTGCACGGCATCGAATACACTGTGACCTGTCAAATTCCTGCCAGGGGCCTGTGCAAGCGCGTGGAGATTCGCCTCGTAAACGCCACCGGCCGCACCCTCACCCCCGCCCTGGCGTATGTCCTCGAGCCCGTGCTGGGCGTGCGCCGTGAGCCCCAGCTGCCCGTCCAGGGCGAGATCCTGCCCGACGGCATGCTGCTGCACAGCCCGGAGGCGGCGGTGCGGGGCTTCTGCGCGCTGCTGATGCCCGGCGGCGCGCAGTTCCGATGCGCCAACCGCGCGGAGTTCCTGCGGGGCAACTGGAACGCGGGCGGTGGCTATCCCCAGGCGGATCCCTGCGCGGCCGTCGGGCGGCGCTTGCAGCTCCCGCCGGGCGGGGAGAGCATTGTTGAGTTTGTGCTCACCTGGGGCGCGACGAAAAACGCGGCGCTGACAGCGCATCTGGTTGCGGAGTACCAAGCCCCCCTCTGCCAGAGGGGGGTGCCTGCGCAGCAGGCGAGGGGTGTGGAGGCGAGAAGTGTGGACGAGATGCTCTCCACCTGGCTGCCCCACCAGGTGATTGCCGGGCGGCTGTGGGGGCGCACGGGCCACGCCCAGTGCGGCGGGGCCTGGGGGTTCCGGGATCAGCTGCAGGACGTCCTCGCCCTGATCGATACGCACCCCGAACTCGTGCGCAGGCAGATTGCCCGCTGCGCGGCGGCACAGTTCCCCGAGGGCGACGCGCTGCACTGGTGGCACCGCCTGCCGGGCCGCGAGGGCGTGCGGGGGGTGCGCACGCGCTACGCCGACGATGTCCTCTGGCTGCCCTTCGTCTGCGCCGCGTATGTCCTGCAATCGGGCGACACGGCCTTCCTGGATACAAAAATTCCCTTCCGGGAGGGCGAGCCCCTGGAACCGGGCGAGGCCGAGCGCTACACCGTCTATTACCTGGGCCGTGAAGGTGTCCCTCTCTATGAGCACTGCCTGCGCTGCGTCGATCGCGCCTTGACCCTGCTGGGCGGCCACGGTTTGCCGCTGATGCTCGGCGGGGACTGGAACGACGGCATGAACCGCGTGGGCGCGAACGGCGCGGGCGAGAGCGTCTGGCTGGGCATGTTCCTGATCATGTGCCTGGGGCGCACGGCCAAGCTGTGCGAAATCAAAGCTGATATGCCCCTCGCTGAAAAATATCGCGCGCAGGCGCAGGCGCTTCGCGCGGCCATCGACGAACACTGCTGGGCGGGCGACCGCTATCTGCGCGCCTTCTGGGACGACGGAACACCCCTCGGCGGAGAAGACGGCACACCATGCGGCATCGACCTGCTGCCCCAGTGCTTCGCCGCCCTGTGCGATATGCCCGACCAAACGCGGATCAATACAGCACTCGACACAGCCATGGCTCAACTCGTGGACGAGGAGCACGGCATCGTGCGCCTGCTGCGGGAGCCCTTCACCCACCGGGGAAAGCGCGCGGGGTATATCAACGACTATCCCCCCGGCGTGCGGGAAAACGGCGGGCAGTACACCCACGCGGCCATATGGCTGTGCCTGGCCCTGTTTAAGCAGGGCCGCGAGACGCAAGCCCAGCGCGCGCTGGCCATGCTCAACCCGGCGCAGTTCTGCCGAGACCCTGACCGCATGGCAATCTATAGGGCGGAGCCCTACTTCCTGGCGGGGGACGTCTCCGGCGCGCCGGAGGGCGAGGGCCGGGCCGGGTGGACGATCTACACGGGCGCGGCGGGGTGGATGATAAAGGTGATGGAACGATATTATGGGGGGTAGGGGTTTTGTCGCTTTCGCCTAATCCCCCAGGCTCCTCCCCGTGGGAGGAGCTGTCGCCTCGGGCGGGTGAGGAAGGCATCGCGGAGCGACAAACAGTTTTCGCGGAGCGACTTTACTCTTGCCTTTTCCCCTAACCTATGATATAATACCCTCAAGATAAACTAGGGGGTTTCGCCATGAAAAACCGCCGCGACAACGCCACAAAAATCGCCGAACACAAGCTGCCCGGGCGCAGCCTGTCCCTGCCCTGCGACGAAGGCGGCGAAACCGCCTACGGGTCCTCACCCTGGAAGCTAAGCCTGGACGGGCAGTGGCGCTTCCTCTGGCAGCGGGACCTGAGCGGGGGCGTGAACGCCTTCTACACCCGGCCGGAATTCGACGACAGCGCCTGGGACGTCACCCCCGTGCCCTCCGTGTGGCAGCTGGAGGGCTATGGCAAGCCGTTCTACCTGGCCTCGTGGATACACGACAGATACGTCTCCACCAAAAAGCGCGAGATCCCCACGGTCTACGAGGACAGGAACGAGGCGGGCGTCTACCGGCGCCTGTTCGCCGTGCCCCCGGCCTGGGGCGGCAGGCGCGTCATCCTGCATTTCGGCGCGGCGAAGTCCTCCCTGGAGGTCTACGTCAACGGGCGCTACGCGGGCTACTCCCAGGGCTCCATGACCCCCGCTGAATTCGACGTCACCGAGCTCCTGCTCCCCGGTGAAAATCAATTGACCGCCGTCGTCCGCCGCTTCTCCACCGGCTACTACCTGGAAGACCAGGACATGTGGAATTTCTCCGGCATCTATAGAGAGGTCTATCTCACGGCGGAGCCTGAAATCTCCATCTTTGACCTCTTCGCCGATACGAGCCTCGCCGAGGACTACAAGACCGGCGCCCTGGAGGCCTCCGTCACCCTGCGCAACACCGGCGAATCCCGCCAGGTGAGCGTCTCGGTCTACCTGGACGGCAAGATGTACGCCTCCCAGAGCGTGCCCTCCCTGTCGGGGGAGACCCTCGTCAAATTCAACCGGCAGGACTTCCCCCTCCTGCTGCCCTGGAGCGCGGAAAGCCCGAACTTGTACTGGTTCGCCGTAGTTCTTAGAGACGAGACCGGCAAGTTTATCTCCAGAAAGCGCATTCGCGTGGGCTTTAGAAAGATCGAGATCGACGGCAATGTACTCAAGCTCAATGGCCAAAGATTGGTGCTCAAGGGCGTTAACCGGCACGACTTCGACCCCGACCACGGCTGGGCCGTGCCGAGGGCGCGCTACTATGACGACCTGTATTTGATGAAGCGCGCCAACATCAACGCGATCCGCACCAGCCACTACCCCGACGACCCCTTCTTCTACGAGCTGTGCGACGAGCTTGGCTTCTACGTCATGGACGAGGCCGACATGGAGTCCCACGGCGTGCGCCGCAAGAACTGCCCCGGCGGCCATCCCCAGTGGCGCGAGGCCGTATGTGACCGCGCCCGCCGCATGGTCCTGCGCGACCGCAGCCACGCCTGCGTGTGCATCTGGTCCCTGGGCAACGAGGCGGGCGACGGCGAGAATCTCCAATTTGAGCGCGAGGCCATCTTAGAGTTGGACCGGAGCCGCCCCATCCACTATGAGGGCGACTTCGACTACACCAAGTCCGACTTTATCTCCCGCATGTACCCCCTGGAGGGCCTTGTCGAAACCATGCGCCGGAAAAAAGAGTTCAAAACAGGACTGTTCGACAACGTCGCCAACGCCCTGGCCGCCGACAACAAGGCCATCCCGGCTTCCGTCTACGAGACCCACCCGGTGATCTACTGCGAATACGCCCACGCCATGGAGAACAGCCTGGGCAACTT
>Ga0123353_10012194_pt1 | contig 12192 bp, 7 predicted proteins | sample TergutLab28metaG_3_FD_92763 | JGI IMG/M metagenome (GOLD analysis project Ga0123353, IMG submission 92763) | Labiotermes labralis P3 segment gut microbial communities from Petit-Saut dam, French Guiana - Lab288 P3 | ecosystem: Host-associated > Arthropoda: Insects > Digestive system > Gut ... | reverse complement strand
CGGAAAACGCCTTGAAAGCGGTTTACATCAATTGCCCGAACGACCCGATGGCCGACTCCTGCGTCTTTTTGCTCGCCGTCGGCTACATGAAGCGGGGACGCGCGCAGGGCGATGCCAGTTACGAACGTGCGGCGGAGTATTTTTCACACTTGCGGGACAGTTACCCGAACAGCAGGCATCTCGTCGAAGCGATGCAATTGGAAGTGATTTGCCGTCAAAAGGCCGGACTTGGTGCGGATTACGATCCGCGACACGTCAACGAAGCAAGCAAGCTCGCCGATCAGTTGATGAGTCAGTTTGACAACAGGCAGTTGCCTTCGGAACAAAGGAATGAGCTGATCCAGCTTCGCAATCAGTTGACCGAAGAGCAGGCGGCGAAACTCTGGGTCACCGGTCGGTTTTATGACAGTCGCAAAGACTACGGTGCAGCCCGCCTGCAATACCGGAAAATCATCGTCGAGTATCCCGCGACGGATCACGCCGACAAAGCGCGTCAGAGGTATGATCAAATCCGTGACTTACCGGATGAATTGCCGTCCGATGTGGAACGCATCCTGAACTTTATGAGACTTGGCAGGAAATAGTGCAGGATGCAATTGCGCTACTGGTCATTGAGATGTGTTTGCAGAATATTTAGCCGACGGAGAATTAACGGAGAATTAATAGTGCAAAATGTAATGATATGCAAGTGCCGTATGAGTAAAAAACTGTTTTGTGCAGTGCAAATAAAATCATTCTGCATTCTGCATTCTGCATTCTGCATTATTTCTGCACTCTTCACTCTGCACTTCATCGGTTGTACCGGTTACCAAATCGGGACGAACACGCTTTACAACACCGGTGTCAGGACGGTGCATGTCCCGATCTTTCAAAACGACGGTTTTCGCAAGGACTTGGGCGAACGCCTGACCGAAGCGGTGTGCAAAAAAATCGAGCAGCGCACGCCGTACAAGGTGGTGCATCGTCCCCACTCGGCGGACAGCGTTTTGTCGGGGCGGATCGCCCGCGAGTCGCAAAGCGTTTCGCTTGTGGACGATTACGCCGGAACCCGCCAGAAGAAAGTCGAATTGCTGGTTTACGTGCAATGGCAGGACCAACGCGGCAACATGTTGCGGACGATGAGTCCGATCCGTTGGAACGACGCAGCGGTTGACATCACGACCACATCGGACATGGTTGCCGAAATGGGGCATTCTTACGCAACCGCCTCGCAAGATGCCATTGACAAAATGGCCGACCAAATCGTCGATATGATGCAAATGCCGTGGTAAGGAGTCGTACAAGAATACGACTTTGAACATCTTGCATTGCGGAAAAAGATTAATTATAATTAATCTGAAGTTTTACCATTGTGAAGATTGTGATTTCAGAGAATCTACGTATGATTTTTTGGACACTATTTTCGTTATTCAATATAGTATAAGGAGTTTCAAATGAAAACTACTCATGTTTCAATACGAGGGATGTATAGGTTGCGTGCCTTTACCCTCGTTGAACTTCTCGTGGTCATAGCGATCATCGGTATTTTGATCGCTTTGCTCTTGCCGGCAGTTCAGGCCGCCCGCGAAGCCGCACGCAGAATGCAGTGCAGCAACAATTTCAAACAATGGGGACTCGGTCTCCACAATCATCATGATGCACACCAGACGTTTCCCGGCCTGGAAAAAGTGGACGACCGTGACAGCCGCCCGTCAGGAATTAATTTTTTCCTTTTGCCGTACATGGAACAGACGGCGCGTTATGATGCCATGTTGTCCACGTTTGGGCCGAAGAGTACTAACTATGTCGATTGGTGGCATATTGAGGCAATACCGGCGACTGCCGAACCGTTGGCGACCTTGCTTTGCCCCTCAGACGGTGATTCCAAAAAACCCGCTCCCGGTGCCGTGTGGAACCAGGTTGCACGAACCAACATTGTGTGCAATCTTGGTGATTATGCTTACGCGCCTTTCGCCGTGGGGCACAATTCGAGAGTTCGCGGGATGTTCGTACAGGATATAAAACCGGTTGAACGGCTTACCTTTGGTTCGATCAGCGACGGTAGCAGCAATACGATCGGTGCCAGCGAACGACTGACCTGCTCCATTGACGGTGACGGAGATCGAAAACGCGGTGTGCTATCGCCGCCTGGAATTGACCCCGGATGGCTTCAACAGACGGTTCATGGAAGACCCAGTGATTGTATTTTGGAAGCCCAGAAACCGGAGCATTTCCCGACACTCAGAACACAGAGTATTTGGTACCTACCCGGTTCCCAGGCTTTTGTCGGATACGCGGTGACTTGTGGTTTCAATACCGTCATCAAGCCGAATGGTGTTTCTTGTTATGCGGGTTGGGGAACCATCTATATCAATGCCAATAGTAATCATACCGGAGGCGTGAATGTCTTGTTGATGGACGGAAGCGTTCAATTTGTCTCCGAAACGGTGGATACGGGCGGTACCGATGCCGAAAAAGGACAGGTGTTGTCCGGTCCAAGCAATTACGGCGTTTGGGGTGCCATGGGTTCTTATAAAGGTGGTGAATCGAAGCATCTTTAATTCATCATCATTTGGAAAAAACCGGCGTTTGGGATGAACGACCGGTTTTTAATTTGTGAATAACAACGTATAAAGGAATGATATTTCCATGAAACTCTATGTAATGATTCTTCCCCTGGCACTCGGACTTGCGGTTTCACTGGGTTGCGGACCGAAACTGCCGCCGGGAATGCCCAAACTTTACCCGGTGACCGTCACGGTGACTTTCGACGATGGGAAACCGGTTGACAATGCCAACGTGAAGTTTCGTTTGACGGATCCGGTTTTGCCTCGAACCTGGCTCCATGCGGGAACGACCGACTCTGCGGGGAAAGTGATATTGATGACCGAAGGGGGATATGCGGGGATTCCCGTCGGCAAATACAGCGTGACGATAGAAAAATTCGAGACGGAAAAACAAACCGATCCATCCGTTGCAGCCCCGTCAGACCAAAAAGCCGGTCCCCCACCCATGCCGACACCGGGAACAGTTGTCCCGCGTTGGCAACTTGTGGAAGATGCTTACCTTGATCACGCGAAGACTCCCCTCAAAAATATCGAGGTCACGGCGGGAACAAAAGAGATGACTCTGAGTGCCGGCAAGGAACAACGCATCTCCAAACCTCTGCGACCAGGAATGTGACTATCACCAAAGGAGTTCCCATGACAAAATCAACAAGTCTATTTTTGGCAGCCGCCTGTGTTTTCCTGTTTGCCGTCAGTGGTCGTAGCGATGAAACCATCCTGTTTCAGGAAGCGGTGCCCAATACCGGCCATTTCAAGGTGCCGATTCCACCGGAAGCCATAACCGACGCCGAGTGGGAGAAAGGTGAGATCACCTTCTACATCACGGCCTCCAACCAGATACCCGGCTGGACGATCTTCGGAATGCCGGACGTGATGTACCTCACCGACGGTGTCAACAAAACACCGTTGAAAAATCCCGTCGACGGACATCTGGGCGCCATTCAGCCGGGGCATCCGCTCAAACTGACCTTTGCACTCCCGCCGCTTGGTCGGCAGAACGGTGTAACGTTTGAAAACACCCGTGGGCTGTACGGTTTTTCGGTCAGTCCCGAGGGCATGTACACGCTGGAAGTCTGGAAGGGGATTCGCCCGGTTCTCCAGAGTTACGTTGACCAGATGAACCGTTGTTGGATTGTGGATGCTGCGGCGATTGGCGAAGAAGCGGTGTGCTTCCACTATGCTCATCCCGATGGTCGGACGTTCTCCACGTCGCTCCCGACTTGGCGCGGACGCATTGAACCGGGTCAAGAGCCGTTCACGGTCAAGGTGCGCATTGACCTTGCCAACGGGGAACGCGCCGAAGGTTCCGTCTTGGTGACTCCCCGTGCCCAAACGCTGCAACCGCCTCTCAAGCAGGACGACATTCAGGTCGGGATTTGCTACTACAGTCAGGATGTCGACGGTCACACGAACCCGAACGACAACTTCGGCGAGCGTCAATCCCAGGTAAAGAATGTCCGCGACTTCATTGATCAGGAATTGGGTAATCTCTTCATCCTCTGGAGCGAGGAGCCGGGGTTCAAGGCGGCGAAATACGATTTACTGGGCGAGATGGCGGATCGCAACCAAAGCTTTATGACCATCTATCACGGTGACCCACCGGACATGCTTGCCCGCTACCGCGACATCATGCAGGGACGTTTCCTCGAAAACAACATCGGCGAATACGCCAGTTATCTCTACCAAAGCGCACGGGAAGCGACGGCCTGTAAGGTTCCTATCGACCACACCGACCTCCGTATGGCCCGCGACCGTTTCATCAACCAGTACATGGGTCCCTCGCGCGGCCAACACGCCAATTACAAATTCTTCTTCTCGACCTCCGGTTCGGCTCTCGCCCACTATGAACTGGCCGGTGGCGTGGATTTCATGTGTAGTGAACTCTATGCCATCGGTGCCATGAACGTCGCCTACGCCACCGCCGAGATGCGCGGGGCGGCTCGGCGTTGGAAACCCGAATACTGGGGAGGATGGCTGGCCCACGAATGGCAGACCACCGCCGTGCCCTACACTGCGGAGCAGAAATACGATATGCTCAAAATCGGGTTGTACCTGCAATACCTGATGGGAACCTCGGTGATCGTCCTCGAATCCGGCGGCGACTACACGCAGGCGGGTGTCTATACCGTCACCGAAAAGGATTCGGAGTGGGGCGGCAAACCCACCGGGAAAAATTACAACTATTTCGGTCACGCGGCGGTGGAATACCGCCGGACAATGAAGGAGTTCTACGATTTCATCCGTGCCAACCCGCGGCCGGAAGGTTCGCCCGAAACCAAAATCGCGTTACTTCTTGGTAACTGCGACTCATGGGTGGGGTTGTACCACGACATGTTTGCCGTTTGGGCTCAACACGCGACGGCGGAGAAGAACCCCTTGTGGAAGTACGGTACTCCCGAACGGACGTGGCAGGCGGCCATGAACGTGTTCTTCCCCATTCCCACCGATTCCATTGCCCCCTACGGCAACCACTGGATCGGCGGTTCGCCCTACGGACAAGTGGACGTGGTGGGCGTGGACGAGGAGTTGTGGAACGGGGAACTGTCGCGTTACGACCTGGCCGCGTTCGCGGGATGGAACTCGATGGTCCCGGAACTTTTGCCGGTACTCGACGATTACGTCAACAACGGTGGCACGTTGTTTTTGGCCGTGCCGCATCTTTCCACGCGATTTGATCGGGAATACACGAACTATTCTCCCGCCGATCTGATCGGGGAGGGCAAGCTCTCGCCTCTGATGGACGTCCAAATCACGGGATGCCAACCGGCTGGCTCCGCGCTCAAGGCGGCGGACATTTCCTTGAATACGGCATCTTTGGGAGACGGGGTGCGTCTGGCCGAGGTACAACTGGGTGACGATGTGCGCGTGGTCGTCGAAACTGCCGACGGCCGTCCCGTCGTAGTGACACAGCCAAAAGGGAAGGGGCGGATTACCCTGCTCCTGACCTGGGAGTATCCGGGTCATGCCGGTATTGCTCCACTGTATCAGGAACTCTTGCGGCATCTGGCAAGCGACGTGAAACAGGATGTCACCATCGCGGCGTTGTCGGGCAAGGAACGGGACAGGGATGCCGTCGCTTTCGCCGCATATCCGGGCAAGGCGTTTTTCCTGAACACCGACTGCGTGTCCGCTCGGAGCGTGACGGTAAACGTGGACGGAAGAAGCGAAATCCTGACACTGCAACCGATGGAAATCCGTATCATCGACCGTCAATAAAAATCGGAATGAAACGTAGCGTAATGACGGGATGTTTGTCGCGTCACCGGGGTATTCTTGTTGTATCCGGCTTGGTATTGTGGTAGTAGTGGTCAGGTAGGGTGGCGCGTTTCGGGTCGATTTCTCCCTTCGACAACCCGTCGCCCTGCCAATTTCTTGCGTGAAATGGATCACCCGCGATAGAATCGGCTGACGTGGGCAAGTGCGTCGAACCCCTCTGACGCAAGGCATTGGTCAAGGCATTCAACCGCCGGGTGTGTTTCCGGCAAGGGTTCGTAATTCCGTTTGACCGAGCCGATGACCATGTCAAGTCCCATCGGCACGGCTTTGCCGAGAAAGGCACTTTCGAGCGTGCTTTTGACCAAAATGCCGTCTTTACGCTTGACCGGCAACATGACCGTGAAGTTACTCAACCCAACGGAATAATGTACACCCAATAAATCCGGGTCGTTTTGAATGAGTTGCATGGTACCAAGCAGCCGTTTGAGATTTCCTTCCGTGTCGGAACCGATCGGTGCAATGCCCGGGTCGAGAATCACGTCGGAACAACCCAACCCGTGTTGCCTGGCCAGTGCGACCATCGTTTTGGCTGCCTGCCAGGTTTCTTCCGCCGTGCGACAAGGGGAACTCCCGCCATCGGTTGTCTTTTGTTCGGAAATCAACAGGATTGGCACACAGTGTCTGACCGCTAACAACTCGAACATCTCCGGTCGCAACGGCGAAATCGAATTGAGAATCGGTCGTTGTCCTCCGGCCCGGTCAGGATCGTAAGCCTCAAGCCCGGCGCGGCAGATTTCGAGGTCAGGCGAGTCGATGGACAGTGGTTTGGCGGTCACTTCCTGAATGGCCTTGACAAGTCGCGTCATCCAGTCTTTCGACCTCAACCCGATGTTGACATCAATGTAATCGGCTCCGCCTTCGTCCTGCGATTGGGCCAGTTTTTGGATGCCGTCGATGTCCCCTGCGTCGAGCAGAACCTTTGTTGACGGCACCGAATCGTTGATACTTTCGCCAATCAGCGTCACTTGCCGGTTAAATACAGGCATGATGTTTCCTCCGTTTGATCATATTTTCTTAATAACCCCGTTGACTTTGAGCTTCAGGGTTTCGATGCTTTCGAGTTCCTTGTTGTCCACGTCTTTGACGGCGTTGGTATGCGTGCGACCTTGAAGGTGTGCGTTTGCCTTTCACTCCGGTTTTTTGGCGGCGAATTTGATCGGGCGCAGGATTTGCTCGACCGTAAACGCGACATCGCCTGCCAGTGTTGTGATACGGTTGGTCAGTATCGAATGGATCGCCAGGGTCGGGATGGCGACGACCAGTCCTTCGACGGTTGTGATCAGTGCGAGGTAGATGCCTTCGGCCAGGTCGGCACCGATGGCCATGCCTCCGGAGATCGACAGTTGGCGGAACGCGACGATCATGCCGACGACCGTACCGAGCAGTCCGAGCATCGGTGCGATGTTGCCGATGAGCGAAAGCCAGTTCGTTTTGCGGTACAGTTTGCCGGTTTGGTTGGAGAGTGCGTCTTCGGCGGCTTTTTCGACGTAATCCCAGCGCGACCACGGTTGCATCAGTGCCGGGAGCACGACATTCGACAGAAAACCCGGATTGGCCTGACACAGTTCGACGGACTTGGCCCGGTCGCCCGATTTGACGAGTTGAAACAGTCGGTCGGCCAGTTCCTGCGGGATCATCGTGCTTCGGCGAATCGTGAGCAGGTGTTCGACAACCAAGGCTCCGGCCGCCGCGGAAAGCAGGATAATCGCACACCCGACAACCCCGCCTGCGAGGATAATCGACCAGAACGTATCCTTTTTTGGTACTTCGCCTGTGTAATCGCTTGTGGTGTCGTCGGGCGAGTCGGACGGTAGAGCGGTCGCGGTTTGACTGCCACCATCGGAAATCACAGTGGCTGACGGGTTGGCCTCGGTATTTGTTCGGTCGATCCATTCTTCAAGACCGGAGAAATTAAGCTCCTGCGCGAAGATGCCACATCCTGCGATCAGAGTCGCGCAAACCAAAAAGGCAATGGTCATGCAATAGAGGTAATATGAGGCAGAGGATTTCATGGTCGTTTCAGGACTTGTTTCGATCATTTCTTCACTCCTTGTTAAAATGTGAAAAGTTGATTTTATTGTGTGCGGCTTTGAATTTACATAAAGAAGGGAAATCATGACTCGCGAAAAAACAAGTTGCTCCAAAACAACAAGCGGGAACGCAGTGAGGTCACAAAGCAGTCGAACGGAGTGACCGGAGAGCACGTCTCAACCCGGCCACTATGTTACGCGTGTTTCTTCTGCCACAGCGCAAGTTTCCGGATGCTGTTTCAGTTGAAGACATACCTTTTCGTCATGAGGAAAGACTGGCGTTGAAAGTGGAAAACCTGACCGCAATTGGGGCAACTTTGTTTCATTCATTCATTCATTCATTCATTGAGTGATGATGGCCGTCTGGATATCATCACGTAATTTCAAGTACGTTTTATTTCCCGGATGATAAAACAAGGCGGATTTGATTGTCTCCTCGGCATCCTTGTATTGCCGGTTGGAATAATAAGCCCGAGCCAATTGATACCTCCACTCAGTGTTTGTCCGCCGCTCCATACAAGCGGCTTTAAGTTCCGTGACGGCCGCTTCGTAGTTTTCAACCAACATTTCATAACGTCCACGATAGTAATGCCGTTGTCCCTCCGTAATCTCGGTGGATGTTTCGCAGGATTCTTTCAATGCCTCCCATGCTTCTTGTTGGAAGCTGGGGATATCACGATTGGTAAAATGTCTGGTTGCCAGTGTCAGGAACAAATCCGGGGAGTTGGGAAAAGTCTCACGAAACAGATTTTGCGCGTTACTTCCCCGCATATCCGCCTTGGTGAACTGCACGATCGGCAGGAGATACAAACGTGAAAGCGACAGGCTTTGTTTCCAATAGGTTCTTGCAACGGCGGTACGTCCCAGGTTACGTTCCATCACTCCGGTTTCGTACCAGGCGGCAGCACTTAGCGGAGAAACCGTGGTAACACGTTTGGCGGCACTTTGCTCAAAGTCTTGCAAGCCGTCGTCCCTATTGAGGATGGGCATCAGTTCGGCGATCAACAAATGCGTACTCACGGACATGGGGTTCGATTGACGCGATCTCACCAGGTTGGCAAAAGCCGGACGGAGGTACAGTTCGACGGCGGGATGGTCCCGAATGACTTTGGCTTGTGCTAGGGCGCCAATACGTCGCAAACGTCCGATACTCTCATGGGTGGAAATGAGCGAGGTTTTGTACCAGATGTCCTCGTCCGACATCATCGGGTCGCGAACCGAGAGCCATTCGCGGTAAATGGCCTGGCGATACAAGCCGATTTGCGCAATGGCCAAAGCCTGCGTTGCGGTGGCATCGTCGGGACGTAGTTGAATTGCGGTATCGAGTTGTGCGACGGCATCCGCCAGTTCGTCCGGCGTCACGAAACGATAATCGTCGATTTTGTCAAGCCTTTCCATTGCGAGATCAATGCGATAAATGTTGCCGATTTCCTTTCTCCCCCCATGGGTCAGGATGAGAAGCAGGCAACCTGTAAGAAACAGACCGCTTCGGAAAACAGCGTGCCTCCGAAACCACATCCTACTCTCCAGTATTTTCGCATTCTCTTCGGTTTTTTCCCTACCACTGAAAATGGCGGAAAGGATGCCGCAACAGACGGCCAATAAAAGGGCGTTAGCCGGGATGTAAAGTCCAAAGTCGAACAGCGAGGCCACTGCTTGAGTCAAGACGGCGATCAACAAGCCGCAACCCATCGCGGTCAACCAGTCGTCTTTTTGCTGCCAGATCAATCGCCAGCAAAGCGCAACGGAAGTGACCAGACCTGCCAGGAGAAGCAATAGTCCCCAAGGTCCAAGATCGAGAAAAATTTCAATGTATTGGTTTTCCGCGCGGATGAAAATCTGATTGGTTTTGGCAAATTCGTCATTCAACAGGTTCGCGTACTGATAGGTTCCGAACCCGGAACCCCGCCACTGAAAATCGCGAGCCGAGTCGATGGCGTTGGACCAGTTGCGTGGACGTGCCGTGTTATCGCCTGTAAAAATGGTTTCCAGGCGTTTTTGCACACGTTCATCCATTCCGGCCCAAAAGATCAGTCCCAGTCCCAGGATACCTATCAAGGCAAAGCCGAGCATCGACAACTTGAAACGTCGCGTGGCAAACACGACCAGGAAACCGATCAGCAATGCCGCCCCCATGGCGAGGCAGCCGCCGCGTGACATGGAAACGAGGATTCCCGCGATCAGGATTCCACCAAGAAACCCCCAGACCAGAACGCCCGTTGTGAGCATTCGGGAAAGCCGATAAGCCATGATGTGTTTTGTCGTCATATAGGTTCGCTCGAAGCGTTGGTCCCAGCGGTGACTTTCTTCGATTTCCCGGTCGGTACGGAAGAAATACCACAAAAGAAAAAAGACCGCAAGACCGAGGCACATTCCGAAATAACCGGCGGCGTTGTTACGGTTGAGGAAGGTGCTGAATGATCCCGAACCGGCGTGCCAAACCGAGAAAGTGACCTGGGAGTTCAATCGCATTGCGATCCCGATCATCGCCAGGACACAGCCATTGACGACGGTGGCGGCTCCGAAAAGATAAATGGTGCTCTTCTCCCGGAATAACGTCAAGGCCGCAAAAAATGCGGAAATCACCAAAACGAACAGGGAAAGTTGGTGGCGTGTCGCCGCCGGATAAATACTGGTCGGAGTCGGAACGACACTGGATTGAGTTTCGGGACATATTTCCCGGGTGAACCGATATTCCGCCGAATCCGGAGTCGGCAACAATAACTCTCGTAATTCGGCGACTTTGGGCGAACGCTTGGCAAGCGTCGCCGCGTCATGAGGTCGAAGTTGCAACCCAATCATCACCAGTATGAGCAGAACCGGAATGAGCAAAATGGGAAAGGTCCAAAGCGTTTTCCCATCCAGCAACAAAGTCGCCAATGCACAAACCAAACTGAGCATGATACCCGGAAAAAGCCAAACCTGGACGGAAGCATGGAGACTTCCCAAACACCAGGGAGCAACCAAAACCGTCACCCCAAGCAGGACGACACCGGTCCAACGGATCATTTTTGCGATGTGGATCATTATGAAAAAACCTCATTTGGGTTGTTCATTTGACAGTCTCTCTCAATGTTTTCGACACCTGAAATCATGGGAAACCGGAAGTACGATCGCGGCGACAGATTGTAGTCGTCGATGTGAAACCCGGGTGCGCTTTTTTCCCGTTTCCACTGGTTTCGATGCCAGAGCAACAGGAACCGTTTCAGCCAGGCAGCCAATTGCTCTTTCGAGTGCCTCTTGAATTTTGCTTCAAGTAGTGCGAGTATTTCCGCATGAGACATCCGATCGCGCACGAACCAACCTTCAATTTCGTTGAGTATTTCATAAGGCATGAGGTCGGTTTCGTCCGTCTGAGCCGCCGAAGCGGGGCGCAGTTCAGCGGTTGGCTTTTGGTCATTGATGGTCTTGAGTGCGGGTAGTTGCAGGCTTTGTCCCGGTGTCAGACTTGCACCGTCATATTCCATCCAGCGCAGCCAACCTCGCAAAAAATGCTTGTCGATACCCGAAAGCGGCGCCAGTCCCCCGCAGGTATCGCCGTCCATCGTCGCATATCCGACGGCAGATTCCGAGCGATTGCCCGTTGAAAGCAACAGCGAACCGGAAAGATTTGCCAACAGCCAAACGCCCGGGACGCGAACTCGGGCTTGGATGTTCTGCAAGGCGATATCGTCCGTTTCCCAAGTGAGCGGTCGTCCGATCTGCCGGCCGATCATCTCCGTGTAAGTTTGCACGATCGGCTCAACGTCGAACTCGTAAAACGCCGCCCCGATCGCTTGTGCCAGAGATTTTGCCGCCGTGAACGTCGTGTCCGAACTGTTTTGCGTCCGCTGATACACGGTTGTCAGCAACCTCGCCATGATTTCGTTATCCGAATTGGCCGTGCCGATATTCTTGACATCCCGAAAACGGGCAATGAAACCTTCCAGTCCCAACTCATGCACGCCGAATTGCACGCCAAGCCATACAAGCGTCGCAATCGCAGCGGAATCCGCCCCGCCGCTGAGTGAAAGCGACAACCCACCGGCACGGATTTTTCGCATATCATCCAGTATTCCAAGCGAAATGGCGCGAGAAAATTCATCGAACGCTTCATTGTCGGCATGATCAATGTCGGTTGAAATTTTGCGCGATGCAATCTCCTGCATATCAACGTCTTCAACGGCGATTTGCATGTCGGCGAACGAAAAACGCTGCGTTTGCGCAAGAACCTCGCCGCGAGAAATGGCGAACGCACTACCGTCGTAAATCGTGCCGCACGATTCGACGCCGAGTTGGTTGGCCGTCACATAAACAGCGTTGAGTATCATGGATCGTTGCTGCAAAAAATGCCGTCGTTT
>Ga0123353_10012193_pt1 | contig 12193 bp, 9 predicted proteins | sample TergutLab28metaG_3_FD_92763 | JGI IMG/M metagenome (GOLD analysis project Ga0123353, IMG submission 92763) | Labiotermes labralis P3 segment gut microbial communities from Petit-Saut dam, French Guiana - Lab288 P3 | ecosystem: Host-associated > Arthropoda: Insects > Digestive system > Gut ... | reverse complement strand
CCGCGTCCTTCCATGCCTTTGCCGCGTCCGCTTTCCAGCAATATTTTTATTATCTGCTCCAGGGATCTTAATTCGCCGGCCATATCAAGACGCAGGGCGGCTATTTCATCAAGCATGCCGTATTCCTCGTCAGAAGAAAGAAGCAAGAGTTTCGCGCCTTTTCTGACAGCGCGCCTTATCTTCATCATCGCGACAGAACGATGCATGTCCGAACCCGGCCCCGTGACAGCCACAATCAGCTCCGTCTCTTCCATTTCATCCAGGGCGGCGCTCGATACGTCACAGCCCAGAACATCGGCTATGCCGCTTTCCGTTTGCCCCAACGAATACACTTTATCTGTTTTAAGGGCTTTTTCGGCGTATTCCCTGATTACAAAAGCCTCTTCGTTTGTATAGCGGTCAGAAATCGTCACCGCAACGCAATCATTGCCATGCTTGTTCTGCAGGGCGTGCAGGGAATTGTGCACCGAGACAAAAGCTTTCTCAAAGGCGGTTTCTTTGAGGCCGTCTTTGCCGCGTATGAGCGGAACGGTAAGGCGTTTAACTTTCCCCAGTTCGCCAAATCCAAAGCGGCCCTTCATGCAGAGAAGCGCGTTTTTATTGTGGCTTCTTTCGGATGAGGGAAGGCTGCGCAGCAAGAGACCGCCTGTGGATGTCAGACAGGTTTTGCATCCGATGGAACAAAAAGAGCAAACTGTCTCTGTTAAATTTTCCCGCAGCGGAACCTGTTTGGCAATCATCATGTTTTCAGTCAGGGCTCCCGTGGGGCAGGCATGGACGCATTGGCCGCAGGAAATACAGTTTGTATCCCGTAGGTCAGCGTCAAAAGCGGGCTTGACCAATGTGTCAAAGCCCCGTTCCATAAAACCAAGGGCCGTTGCCCCGGTCAGCTCTTCGCAGATCCTGACGCACAGGCCGCACAGAATACACTTGTCGGGATTGCGGTGTATATACGGGTGCTTATCTTCCAGGACGCGGTGGTGGGTCTTGCCGCTGTATTTTTCCGGCTGCGCATGATAGTGGCCGGCGAAATTGAAAAGCTTGCATTCGAAATAATCCATGCATCCGCATTCCAGACAGCGGGAGGCTTCCCGTTTGGCCTCATCCTCGCTGAAGCCGTAGTTGATTTCCAGGAAATCCTTTTTACGGTCATGGGCGCTGCGGTGGGGCATTTTTGCCCTTGCCAGCTTTTCCCTGTCTGCGAAATCATCCGCCGTCTTTTCCGACTTCACAAGGAAGGGATCCTCGTATTTCAGGGTTTCGCCGCGCAAATACCTGTTCACCATTTCCGCGGCCCGCTGCGCCTCGCCAATCGCGGTCACCGCGATATCAGCGCCCTGATTTGTGGCGTCTCCGACGGCAAATACACCTTCGATATTTGTGCTGAACGTATGTTCGTCGGCGACTATGGTACCCCATTTGGATTGATTCACCGTTTCGAACCCCAGGGTATCAGGCTGTTGGCCTATTGCCATGATGACAATATCCACATCAATGGTTTCTTCCCGGCCCGGAACGGGTACAGGGCGGCGGCGTCCGGACGCGTCGGGTTCGCCCAGCTCCATGATCTGTAAACGGATCGATTTTACCTTGCCGTTTTCACCGGTGATCTCAATGGGGTTGGTCAGGTTTTTAAAGATGACTCCCTCTTCTTCGGCCTCGTCAATTTCAGTTTCCTCAGCGGGCATTTCTTTCCTGGTGCGGCGGTAGATGTTGTATACAACAGTAGCGCCAGAACGCACCGCCGTGCGGCACGCGTCCATGGCCGTATTTCCGCCGCCCACTATGGCCACCCTGCGCCTTAACAGTTTCGGGGTGATGCCCGTGATGTTCCAAAGAAACTTGATTCCGCCGTACACACCTTCAAGGTCTTCACCGGGACATCCTATTCCCGTGCTTGACCATGCGCCGATGGCGATTACCACCGCGTCGAAATTCTGTTTCAGGTAGTCCAGCGTAATAAGCTTGCCGACCCTCGCGTTGTTTCGGAACTTCACGCCCATCTTTTCAATAGCGTCAATTTCTTCCTGCAATACTTTTTTGGGCAGACGGTATTCCGGAATTCCGTAACGCAGCATTCCGCCCATGAGGGGCATGGAATCGTACACGGTGACATCATGTCCCTGTATTTTCAGGAAATACGCCGCAGTCAGCCCTCCGGGGCCTCCGCCGATAACGGCGACGCTCTTGCCTGTAGAGGGCCGTACCGCGGCTGTGTATACCCTGCCGCGTTTATGCTGAGTGTCCGCGGTAAACTGTTTCAGCGCCGCGATTGAAACCGGTTCTTCCACCAGCTTACGGCGGCAGGCTTCTTCGCAGGGATGGGGACACACCCGTCCGATAGAGCCGGGCAGCGGTATTTTATCCTTGATCAGCCTGTAGGCTTCATCAAACGCGCCGTTGGCGATCAGGCCGGTATAGCCCTGGCAGTCGGTCTGCGCCGGACACGCGAGCATACACGGAGGGCGGCAATCACCAGAATGGTCACTGAGGAGCAGTTCCAGCGCCGCTTTGCGGTTTTCGTTGATCCTCGGGGAGTTTGTGAGAATCTTCATGCCGTCAGCGGCAAAAGTGGAACACGAGCGCAGCAGCTTTGGGTTGCCTTCGGCTTCAACCGTGCAAAGCCCGCAGGAACCGAACATCTCCGCCCTGTCATCATGACAGAAGGTGGGGATGTCAATGCTGTTTTCCCGGGCAATATCCAGAATTGTCTGCCCCTGGAAACCTGTGACTTCGCGGCCATCTATGGTTAATTTGATTTGAGCCATCTTTTCCAAACCCCTCCTACTCTACGGTCACAGCATGGCATATCTCCGCGCATACGCCGCATTTGTCACATTTGCTGTTGTCAATTTCGTGCTGCTTTTTGTATGTTCCGTTAATGGCCTTTGCCGCGCATTTTAACGCGCACATGGTACAGCCTATGCACTTGTCCTTGTCTATCTTGTAGGTAAGCAGCTGCTTGCATTGATGGGCTGTACATTTTTTGCGTATGATGTGGTCTTCGTACTCATTGCGGAAATAACGGATCGTGGTCAAAACCGGATTGGGCGCTGTCTGTCCAAGGGCGCACAGGGAGCCGTTCCTTATCTGCGTTGCCAGATCGTTCAAAAGCTCGATGTCTCCTTCGCGGCCGTTTCCTTCGCATATACGCTCAAGAACCTCAAGCATCCTGCGGTTGCCCACACGGCAATGGGTACACTTGCCGCAGCTTTCCTTGCATGTGAAATCAAGGAAAAAGCGTGCCATATCTACCATGCAGGTACTTTCGTCCATGACCACCATGCCGCCTGACCCCATGATGGCGCCGGTTGCGGTCAGAGAACGGTAATCTATCATAGTGTCGGCAAGCGATTCCGGTATGCATCCGCCGGAGGGGCCGCCCATCTGCACGGCTTTGAAAGCCTTGCCGCCAATGATGCCCCCGCCTATGCCAAAGACTACGTCACGGATGGTCTTTCCCATCTGTATCTCCACAAGGCCGCCTTTTGCGATTTTCCCTGCCAGGGCAAACACCTTCGTGCCCTTGGAGTCTTCGGTTCCCATGGCTGAAAAAGCCGAGCCGCCGTTGCGTATGATCCAGGGAACGTTGGCGTATGTCTCTACGTTGTTGATGTTGCTTGGCTTTTTGTGATACCCGCTTTGGGCAGGGTAGGGAGGCCTGAGGCGCGGCATGCCCCGCTCACCTTCCAGAGACGCGATCAGGGCGGTTTCCTCGCCGCACACAAACGCGCCTGCGCCTGCCTTGATGCGTATATTGAAACTGAAATCGCCGCCGAAAATGCCCTGGCCAAGCAGTCCTTTTTCCCGCGCCTGCTCCAGCGCTTTTTGCAGCCGGATAATGGCAAGGGGGTATTCGGCGCGTATGTATACGATTCCGTCGCGGGAACCTATTGCATAGGCGGCGATCATCATACCCTCTATGACCGCGTGGGGATCGCCCTCGATCACGGCGCGATCCATAAACGCTCCGGGGTCTCCTTCGTCCGCGTTGCAGATGATGTACTTTGTATCGCCCTTCGCGTCCCGCGCCGCCTGCCATTTGAACCAGGTGGGAAACCCGGCGCCGCCGCGTCCCCTCAGGGCGGAAGTCTTAATCTCGGCGATAACTTTTTCCGGCGTGAGTTCCTTGACGCATTTTTCTATCGCGGCGTAACCCTGACGGGCAATATACTCATCGATGGATTCGGGGTTTATGATGCCGCAATTTTGCAGCGCGACACGCTGCTGCGATTGCAGTATATCCAGATCTATTTTCTGTATGGCGTAACGCTGCGCGTCGTTTCTCTCTCCGTGCGCGAATTTCAGAATTTCATCGGCCGCATTGGCAGTTACTTTGACAAAAGTGTGTTTTTCGGATCCGTTCTCGACGTTTACGATAGGTTCCAAATGACACAATCCAATACAACCCGTCACCGCGATCGGGCAATCATCGGATTTTTGCAGGCCCTGTTCAAGTCTGTCAAATATTTCAGAGGCTCCGGCGGCAATACCGCAGCTGCCCTTTCCTACCGTTATCCTCATTGGGCCGTCTCCTCCTGCTCAATATCCCTGAAAATTTTTATAACTTTATCCTTGGTTAATCCGCCGTAGGTTTTGTCCCCGACCATCATAACCGGCGCCAGGCTGCAGCATCCAAGGCAGGCCACATTTTTATACGTGAATAAACCGTTTTTGGAGATATCCCCTTCTTCCACTCCCAGAGCTTCTTTTATGGCTTCTTCAATGACAGCGGAGCCGTTTACGTGGCATGCCGTGCCCTGGCAAAGCAAAATTAAATGCTTCCCCACCGGTTTGGTCCGGAACTGGGTATAGAACGAGACAACACTCATGACTTTGGCCGGTTTAATACCAAAGCGGCGGGCTATGTATACCAGTAATTCGACAGGGAGGTAACCGTACACTTCCTGCGCTTTCTGGAGTATGCTAATCAGGTTCCCCTTTGCGTCAGGCCCTTCGTATTGTCCCAAAAATGGCTCCAACAGAGCCGTATCGATTGTCGAACAGGAATTTTCTTGCTTTCCTGCGCAATTGCATTCCATACTTAAGTACCTCTCATTATCTCTATAAATACATCGTAAGATCTGACGGTGTTTTAGTCAACATAAACGGGTGATGAGATGCGGATCGGTCTCTTGAGACCTTGCATAACCCATATTTATGGGAATAATTGTAGTGGAGAGAAACGACGACAATGAAAATTTCCAGGCTGCACCTGATTTTCGCCCTGTTCATCTCCGTTTTCCCCGTCTTTGCCCAGGAGACATCTGCGTCACTCAGGAGCTACCGTACCGGCCGGGATCTGGAGAACAGCGGCCGCCTGTCCGAAGCCGATACCTATTACAATGACGCGATCCGAATCTGTCAGGACGAGGTTTCACGTAACATCGCGACCCGGGATACCTATACGGTAATTACCTGGGCCCTCCAGCGGCAGCGGAAGTACGCCGATGTGATAACCTGGGGAGAGCGGGGACTCAGGCTCTTCGCGGATGAATACCGCATTGTGGAAACCATGGGGGAAGCGTATTTTTACCTTGATGATCATGATCAGTCCCTGAAATTTATGCAGCGTTATACCAATATGGAACCCCAGGGGGAACGAAGCTCTGTGGCGTATTTCTTTATTGGCGAGATATACCGGCTAAGAAGGCAGTTTTACCACGCGGATATAGCGTATACCATCGCGGTATGGCAGGAGGGAAGAATCGCCCTCTGGTGGTACAGGCTGGGCTCTGTTCGTGAAGCCAACGGAGATTTCATCCAGGCCATTGACGCCTATGAATGGGCGCTGAGGCTTAATCCCAATTACAGGGATGCTTCAGATGGTCTGGCCCGTTCCCGCAGACAGGCAGGTTAGCGTGATTACATCCCAGGTTCAGATCGTCATGGCTTCGCATGTAAACGGAACAGGAAGGCTTTTCGGCGGACAGCTTTTGGCGTGGATAGATGTGGCCGCCGCGGTTGAAGCCCGCCGCCATACCCGCTGTCAGGTGACTACAGCCGCGGTGGACAACCTGCATTTTCTGGAACCGGCTTTTCTGGACGAGACTGTGCGCCTCGACGCGAGGGTGACCTGGACAGGCAGGACCAGCCTTGAAGTACGGGTCGACAGTTATGTGGAATCCCTCGCCGGTACGGAGAGACTGATCAACCGGGCCTACCTGGTCTTTGTCGCGCTGGACGGCGAAGGGAAACCCGCCACCTTTCCTTCTTTTAAACCTTCCACAGAAGAAGAAAAACAGGAATGGGCCCAGGCTGAAAAGAGGCAGGCGCAGCGCCTGTCCGCCAGACAAATGCCCCTACACGGTAGTTCTTAACTTTTTTTCCTTTTCAAAACGCTGAAGCGCGATTTCTATCAGCCGGTCAATCAGTTTGGTATAGGAAATTCCCGACGCTTCCCAGAGTTTGGGATACATGCTGATCCGGGTAAAACCGGGCATGGTGTTGATTTCGTTTACAAGTATGCTGCCGTCTTCCTTGAGGAAAAAATCAACCCGCCCAAGGCCTTCGCAGCAGACGGCTTTGAAAACCGCCACTGACAGCTCTCTGATACGCCGGGCGGTTTCTTCCGGGACAGGGGCGGGAATGATCAGCGCCGCTCCGTTTTCATCAATGTATTTGGCGTCATAGGAATAGAACTCGTGATTTGATTTCACCTCTCCGGGTACCGAGGCCATGATCTCGGCGCCTCCGAGTACAGAACATTCCAGCTCCCTGCCGGGGATAAATTCTTCTATTATTATTTTGGTGTCGTATTCAAATGCGCCTTTAAGACCGGGAAGGTATTCCTCTTTGCTGTGAACCTTGCTCACTCCCACTGAGGAACCCATGTTGGCGGGCTTGATAAAAAGGGGAGAGCCCAGCGCCGCGCATAACTCTTCGTAAGCCGGAATCTTTTCGTCCGAGAGTATTGCTCTGAATTTCCCTATGGGAAGTCCCGCGTCCCTGAAGAGGCGTTTCATCACATCCTTGTCCATGCCCGCCGCCGAAGCCAGTACCCCTGCGCCCACAAAGGGAATGTCCGCGAGCTTAAGCAGGCCCTGAACCGTACCGTCTTCGCCAAACGGGCCGTGAAGTATGGGAAAGACTACGTCAATTGCCTTGTCGCTCTTTACGGCGGAAAGGTTGGCAATCACTCCTTTGCTTTGGGGAACCAGCGCGACCGCGTCGCTGGAAGGGTTGAGCCGTATGAGCCGGGGATCGTTCGCGTCCAGGAGAAAACGGGACTCATCGTTCAGAAGCCAGCGGCCGCTCTTGTCTATACCAATAAGCAAAGGCTCGTATTTTTCCCGGTCAATGGCGTCGTATACATTTTTCGCCGACTGAAGGGAAACCTCGTGTTCCGCGGATTTGCCGCCGAAGAGGATACCTACTCTTAATTTTTTCTGCATTGTTTCTTTACCCGGCTATAGACCGGGTTCCCATAGAATAAGTATACATCAGCCGCCGAATAATAACTATAGTGTGAAGCTTTTTCAAAACTAACCGGGTTTTGAAAATGGCTTGAGTATTCAGGATATAAATAATTTTCTTTCTGTGTTACAATACCGGAACATTGATTACAAACAATAAAGTGGTGCAGGAGGTTATCCATGTGGAATCAATCGCAGACTGACGCTTACGAGGGAATGCTCGCCGAAACTATCACCATGCCGGGCTACGCCGGCGATCGTATTCACGCATACTTTTCCCGCCCTCTCGGGAACGGCCCGTATCCGGGGATCATCCTCATTCCCCATATGCCGGGCTGGGATGAAATGAACCGTGAAATTACCCGCCGCTTTGCCCATCATGGGTATGCGGCGCTTTGTCCGAATATCTATGAACGTTTTGGTCACGGGCTTCCTCCTGATATTTCAGCCAAAGCGAGACAGGAAGGCGGCGTACCCGACGACTGCGTGATGGGTGATTGCGAGGGAGCTTTACAGTACCTTAATTCTCTGCCTTACTCCAACGGTAAAACCGGCGTCATTGGCATGTGTTCAGGCGGCCGCCATTCCTTCCTTGCGGGATGCAGGGTAGAGGGAATAAACGCGGCGGTAGACTGCTGGGGCGGACGCGTAGTAGCGGCAAAGGAAGAACTTACACCAAGACAGCCCGTGGCGCCGATTGATCTTACAGAAAAATTAAGCTGTCCTCTTTTGGGTATCTTTGGCAACGACGACAAATCTCCTACCCAGGCGCAGGTCAACCAGCATGAGGAAGAGCTGAAAAAATACGGCAAGGATTATCAATTCTTCCGTTACGACGGCGCCGGTCACGCTTTTTGGTCGTATGATCGTGAGGCGTACCGGCCTGTCCAGGCCATGGACTCCTGGGAAAAAGTCCTGTCGTTTTTTGAAAAGCATTTACGCTGTTAGTACATAATTTACATTACTGGCTCACGATTGTCCCTTCGAGTCCATGGCGGCGAACTCACTCTGGTGACACCCACTCTGGCGTCACCTTTTGTTATGTTACCTTTTGCGTGCTATTGATTTTCCTTTAACTCTATTTTAAAATTATTGTTTGATGCCTTTCAGGTGTCAGGAGGATAATCAATGGACCGGCGGTTCGCAAGACTCAGGCGGATATGGCCCCTGTATGTTATGCTGAGCCCGGCGCTTATCTACCTCTTTGTGTTTTCCTATTACCCGATGTACGGCGCGCAGATCGCGTTCCGCAATTTCAGGATCTCGCTTGGCATAACGGGCAGCCCCTGGGTCGGACTCAGGCATTTCAGGGAATTTTTTTCCACCGCGAATTTCACAAGAACGCTGACCAATACCCTGGCTCTGTCAGTTTATACCCTGATCATCATGACTTCTTTTGTCGTTGTGCTCTCCCTGCTCATACACTGCCTGACAAACGAAAGGTACAAAAAAATCATTCAAACTGTTGTTTACCTCCCCCACTTTATTTCCACCGTCGTAATAGTCGGTATCATTTTAAGGTTGTTTAACCCTAACCTGGGGATACTTTCCAAATTGATCCAGGCCCTGGGCGGTACAAGCAGGGATCTGATGGGGGTCGCTGGCGCTTTCCGGCATATTTATGTATGGTCGGATGTCTGGCAGAACGCGGGATGGGGTACGATCATCTACCTCGCCGCGCTGTCCGCTTCCGATGTGGAGCACCATGAAGCGGCCATGATCGACGGCGCTTCCCGGTTCCAGAGGCTGATCCATATAGACATCCCGGTGATCCTTCCGACCATGGTCATCATGCTGATCCTGAATATGGGAAGGCTGATGAATGTAGGTCATGACAAGGTTCTCCTCATGCAGAATAACCTCAATCTCCAGCGTTCCGAGGTTATCTCTACCTACGTTTATAAAATTGGCATCGCCACCAGTATGCCGAACTATTCCCTTAGTACGGCGGTCGGCCTTTTTAATTCTGTCGTCAGCCTGATACTGGTCATCTCGGTCAACAGGATCGCGAAAAAGCTGACCGAAACTTCATTGTGGTAAGGGGCGATACTTATGATGAAGCAATCCATCCGGGGCGACCGTGTATTTTATATAGTCATCTATATCCTGCTCACAGTTTTTTTTCTTTTGACACTCTATCCCTTGATCTATGTGGTGTCTGTTTCCATTTCTTCGGTGGAAGCGGCGGCCGCGGGACGTGTCTGGCTTTTACCCGTGGGCTTCAGCCTTGAGGGATACAGGATGGTGTTTAACAACGCCAAGGTCGGCTGGGGTTTTTACAATTCGGTAATCTATACCTTTTTCGGCACCATCATTAATTTGTCGATAACCCTCGTCACCGCGTTTGTGCTGTCCAGGCGCGAACTCATGGGACGCACGGTCCTGACTTTCATGTTCGTCTTTACCATGTGGTTCTCGGGCGGCATGATCCCGCTGTACCTGCAGGTCAGGAATTTGGGGATGCTCAACACCCGGTGGGCGCTGTGGCTCCCGATTGCACTGAACGTCTGGAACCTGATCATCACGCGCACTTTCATAGCGACCTCCATACCCGAGGAAATGTTTGAAGCCGCGAGCATTGAAGGATGCGGATATTTCAAATACTTCACCAATATTGTGATTCCGCTGTCCGGCCCGATAATAGCGGTCATGTGCCTTTTTTACGGCATAGACCACTGGAATGCGTATTTCCGGCCTTTGATATACTTAAACAGCCAGAAACTTATGCCATTGCAGATCGTGTTACGCGACATACTTGTGGCCAACGAAATAAACGCGGAAGATCTGATGTCGGATTCGATGACCGCGGCGAATTTCGGCAGGGTCGAGCTTTTGAAATATTCTCTGATCATCGTTTCCTGCCTGCCCTTGTGGATCGCGTACCCCTTCATCCAGAAGTCATTTGTCAAGGGAGTAATGATCGGCGCCATCAAGGGTTAACATGTAATCAAGGGATGGAAATCCTTTTATTAAAATTTATTTTGGAGGTAAATTATGAAGAAAACTTTTTTCCTGGTCTGGGGAGTCGTTTTTTGCTTATTGTTCATTCCCCTCATCTTTGCCGGCGGCGGATCGCAATCCGGTTCCGGATCCGGCTCCGCAGCCCCGGTGGGCGACGGAGTAACGCCCAGGGGGGTGTTTCCGGTTGTTAACGAACCGTATACATTGTCTATCGCAATGCAGCTCAACCCCAATGTCGAAGACATCAGAACGAACTTCTTCACGCAGCATCTTGAAAAAGTCACCGGTGTGACAATTAACCCCATCGTACTGCCCAATGACGGGAATCAGGCGGTTACCAGGGTGAACCTTATGTTCGCGTCCGACGATTTGCCGGATGTAGTGGCCGGGGTTCTTTCGCTGTCTTCCAGCGTCATCTATGAATTTGCGCAAAGCGGCCAGCTGGTACCTATCAATGAGTATGTCAATAAATACGGCGTAAGCTGGGAAAGCAACAAAAAGCGCCTGACGCCGGCGGACGCCGCGCTGGTCGAATCCATGCTGACCATGCCGGACGGTAAAATATACAGCATGCCCAGCATATCCGACTTGGACACCGATAAATACTCAATGATGACCTGGGTCTACAAGCCGTGGCTTGAAAAACTCAACATCAATGTCCCGAAGAACCTTGACGAGTTCTACAACATGTGCATGGCGTTCAAGACCAGGGACCCGAACGGCAACGGCCTTGCTGATGAAATCGCGATCAGCAATTCCATGCCCCAGGCCAACCGTATAGTCTGCTATATCGGCAACGCCTTCCAGTATCAGGATTGGGAATGGTATCTCAAGGTTACCAACGGAAAGGTAGAACCTTTCGCGAACAACACCGAATACAGAAGGACCCTTGAGTATGTCCGCAAACTGATGGCTGATGGTCTTCTCGATCCGCTCATGTACACCCAATCCAACGCGGAGCTGAAAGCCACAATGGCGGTAGACAAGGTGATCGTCGGCGTAATCCCCTACGCGTCTCCGTCCGGTTATCTCACCTCCTCCGAAGAGCCGATGAGAAGCTATGACATCATCGACATGCTTGAAGGACCGAACGGCCACAAGTCAACCGTTAGCCGCGGTATCGCGATCTACCATGACTGGCTTGTTACCAAAAAATGCCGGCTGCCTGCCGCCGCCGTGCGGGTTGCCGACTACTGCTCCAGTGAGGACGGCTGGAACTACCTGCGTTACGGCGAAAAGGGCGTTGACTGGGATACCCCGACCGGCACCGATATAATGCGCAACCCTGCTTCGGTAAAACTCCTGCGGGACGTTTACGGCTTGCCCAGCCAGAACAAAATTTGGCGTAACCATATCCTTTACTTTTACGACATAAGGTACCTGCAGCGCCAGAACGACGCGATGGACTTTAAGGAATACGAAGCCAAGAAGTACATAGGATCCCAGATGCTCAAGAAGAGCGCCCCGTCAGAAGCTGTGCCTTTGGTTCTTAAGTATCCGAATATTGATGACGAGGCGCTGGTCGTCAGACTCAGGACCGAACTTCGCAGTTATATCGAAGAAATGCAGGCCCTGTTCATCATGGGCGATGTGCCTCTTAACGACACCGAGTGGAACAGGTATGTCAACGAGCTTAACAACCGGGGACTTCAATCTTATGTCAATGCTGTTCAGAGAGCCTACACCAATACGCTCAGAAGATAATGTAAAACGGTTAAGTGAATAATGTGGGATGGTTTTTCGCCATTCCACATTTTTTTTGATAACATTAATATAATTCATTAAAACGGAAAGGAGTATAAAATGAAATTATCTTT
>Ga0123353_10012192_pt1 | contig 12193 bp, 16 predicted proteins | sample TergutLab28metaG_3_FD_92763 | JGI IMG/M metagenome (GOLD analysis project Ga0123353, IMG submission 92763) | Labiotermes labralis P3 segment gut microbial communities from Petit-Saut dam, French Guiana - Lab288 P3 | ecosystem: Host-associated > Arthropoda: Insects > Digestive system > Gut ... | reverse complement strand
GGGGGGGGGGGGGGGGGGGGGGGGTTGTCTTATATTAGAGCCGTCTGGCATTCGGGTAAGTATGGTAACATCGCCAGTGCTCCATGCACATTTATCATTGGGCAGTGATATCACTTAAGAGGCAGCACATTCTGCTCTGTGACCCTGCACTTGTCTGGTTGTAGAACGATGACGTCAGTAACTAACTAAACTGAGAGTTTTGAGATTTTAGGCTCTCACAGCGATACTGCTTAAGATTCGATTCTTCTGGTATGTGACAAGGTGTTTTTTGGTGAGTAGTTCTCGGCGATTCAAAGGACTGAAGTGCCTTCGAAACATCATGAACTATTCACTCAATGACACTGAGTCACATCCCAAGAGGCTTGAATTTTCCAGCTACCTAAACTGTTTGTCAGTGTTACACGTAACATACAGAATGTAAGTTCAGGCCTTCATTCTTCAAGAATGTTCGGCAGCGTAGGTTGGTAGTTATTTGCCGACGTTTCGACAGCACCTATCTGTTCCATCTTCAAGGGATAGACTGTCTCGAAACTATGGTAGGTAACTACCAACGCGTGTTGCGTAACATCCCAGAAAAGCGAAGGTCTTACTAAATTTTACCCTGCATTCCTCTGTTCGGATTAGTGCCATACGTACAGAAAATTACTGGAGATCACAAGGGTTGGTTTCCGACGAAGTAGATCAGTTACTGATGACAAAGTGGGAGTAGATTGGGATGATGCATCAGATATTTGTGGCCTGTAAGAAAGCCTGAGCCGGTCCCAGTGGCCGCGCAGTTAAAGGTGTGGGTCTGCGACCGCTCGTCTGGTGAGATTGTGGGTTCGAATCCCACCAGGGACATGTATGTCTGTTTGTTGTGTTATGTGTTGACAGGTAGAGGTCTCTGCGACGAGCCGATCACTTGTCCAGAGGAGTATACCAACTGTGGTGCGTCGTTTAGTGTGATCTAGAAACCTCGTGAATGAGGAGGCCCTGGCAAAGTAACGTAAATGATTGGGTCCGGGCCACATAGCGCCAAAAAAAATAATCCCCTGCAATTTCATTCAAAGACACGCAAAGTACCATATTGATTGCAGACTCACCATAGCGTAACTCTGCCTTGTGAGCAGTGTCACGCCCTTTAATGTACCGTCCCGCTACCGCTTTCGTGTGTACTCCATCAAGTGTAAAATGCTAATTAATAGTCACTCAGCTAATCACGTAGTTTGCCGCCATTTATGGATCTCCAAAGTTCATACTATGAGTCAGACGTCTACAAAGGCCCGGGCCTGGCAGTGCAGATGACTGGATTCGCGTCTGGTAGAGCAGATGAAAGGATTCGGGCTAGGTAGCGCTGATGATTGGGCCCAGGTCTGGAAGCGTAAGTGATTGCGTCCGGACCCGGTAGCGTAGATGACTGGATCCGGGCTCGTAGCACTGATGAGTGGGTTCTGGCCTGGAAGTTCAGTTGACTGGGTTGGGGTCTGGTAGTGCAGATGATTAGGTTCTGGCCTGGTAGCGCAGATGAGTGGGTTCTGGCCTGGTAGCACAGTTGACTGGGTCCGGGTCTGGTAGTGCAGATGACTGGGTTCGGGCCAGGTAGCATAAATGATTGGGTCCGGGCCAGGTAGTTCAAATGATTGGATCCGGCTCTGATAGCGCAGATGAGTGGGTCCGGGTCTGGTAGCTCAAATGATTGGGTCCGGGCCAGGTAGTTCAAATGGTTTGGTCCGGCTCTGATAGCGCAGATGAGTGGGTCCGGGTCTGGTAGCTCAAATGATTGGGTCCGGGCCTGATAGCGCACATGAGTAGGTCCGGGTCTGGTAGCTCAAATGATTGGGTCTGGGGCTGATAGCGCAGATGAGTAGGTCCGGGTCTGGTAGCGCAGATGAGTGGGTTCGGGTCTGTTTCACACCATTTAACTTCACGTAAAACGTTGCGGGCTCTCGTTATTTTCTCGCCAAGACACATTTTTTAGTTGCTGCATTGTTCTAATGTTCGTGACAGACGTGAATTTAATTAACTTGAGTGGATAGGTAAAACCAGTAGCGTAGATGTCCGGTCGGGGACCCCCCCCCCCCTTCCGCTTCACGACAGTCCGGGCCTCCCTATAATTATTAATGAAATTATGGAGGTACTGTGGGGTTGCATTGCATTGACAACTACAGTGCCACACACACACACACACACACACACACACACGTATCACACATACACACGACAGGCAAGATGGCCAACGACGACAAGTCACAGTTAGAAGGTGCTCTCAACACTCTACTACAAATAACGGAGAAGAGCTGCAACCTGAGGAAATACCTAAAACAGGACATAGTGGAATCTGTAAGTACACTAAGAAATATCTTTACTAATCTAAAGAACAGGGGAGAAGAGCAGAATAAGGAAATAGTTCGTCTGGGGGTCGAGTTGAACAAAGCTATGGAGCAACTTAGGAGTAGCAGGGTCGCAGACATAAAGGGGCACACAGCGACATCTGGGATCGGTGCAGTGGTAACTTCCGTAGGCAGCCCACACTGCCATCTGCCACCTAGCGCCGGTGCAAATAAACTTTACTCCGAGACGATTCGTTCAAGAACAGATAAACGGTTTAAGCTTCTGGTCAAATCCAAAAGCAATCTCACCACAGAAGCGATTAAAACAGTCTTGAAGACAAACATAACCCCAACGACAATGAAGGTAGGAGTCAAGTCTTTCAAGTCACTGAAGGACGGTAGGGTCCTCGGAAACAAGAACCTCAGAAGAAGCTATTTTGCTTGGCTCCTCAATTAGGGACAAATGCGGAAACGATCTGGAAGTCACTGCTCCGAAACTAAGGAACCCCAGAATGGTGATATACAACGTACCACAGGATATAAACGTGGAGAATGTGGAGGAAACCATAATGACCCAAAACCCAGAACTAGGTTTGAAACAGGGGGACATCACAGCCAAATTCACGTTTAGAACCAAACGAGAACGGATAAATATGGTTATAGAATATGCTCAGGCACGAGGAAGGAACTTTTCCATACAAAACTGAAACTAGGATGGCTCATCTGTAGCACGGACGACTACTTAGTAGCGAGAAGATGTTTTAAGTGTAGTCGTTTTAACCACAGACACCAAGACTGCAGGAGCGACGAACCTGCCCCCTGTGTGCTGGGGAACATAAGCTAAAAGAGTACACAGCACCGGCAGAAAACTACAAATGCATTAACTGTGTGACATACAACCGATACACCAAAGGAGGAAAAATTATTGAGTGCCACTCGTCCCTGGACAAAAACTGCCCAACTTGAAGCAGTTCTACCTAAGTTCAGACCTCGCACAGATTACTGACAATGGCGTATACATCCCCCGCTAACTATAACGCTCAATACAGAACTCAAAAGGAAAGACGTAAAACAAAATGCTTGCAACTAAATCTAAAACACTCACGGTTGGCCACTGCTAACTTGACTCAAATGATACTTAACAATAACATAGACATAGCCTTTGTACAGGAACCATACACACTACTTAACAAAGTGGCTGGATTCCCCAAAGATTTTAAGATCTTCACTTGCGGCCGGGACAGGATAAGATCCGCCACAATAATTAACAATAACGACTTAGACGTAATAGCAATCACTCAGGTATCACACGAGGACGTAATCTTAACCGAATTTAGATATGAGGGCCTCCAATTCTCTGGAGCCAGTCTCTACCTCCCCATCGACAGAGACATAGAAAGGGACTTAGAAACTATTGAAAAAAATAACACGGCTCACGAAAGGGGAGGAGCTATTACTAGCCCTCGACAGTAATCAAGAAGCAAAATCTGTTCTGACACACACACAAACGCTAGGGGAAGGGAAATGGAGGACTTGATAATAACGAGAGATCTCCTTATAATGCGTGTGGACTCCGATGTCCCCACGTTCGAAAGTAGCAGAGGTCGCAGCTGGATAGACCTTAGACTGTGCAATAGTACACTAGCACAGAAAATGAGGTTGAACGTGCGGGGAGTAAGTAAGTTGCGCCGACCACAATATTATATTTTTCCAAATTGATTCACGGGCAAGTGGCAAATGGACAAAACAAAACACTGTGAAACGCTACAATACGAAAGCTGAAAAATGGGGAAACTTCACACACAACTTGGCAAAAAACTTAAAAGAGAAGTTCGACTGCCCGGTAGAAATGACAGATTGGACTGCAAGAGACAACAAAATAAGCCAGAAGATCAAACTGCACCCAGATACTGACCGAGTAATACAAAAATTTACTTCAGCAATAACGGCTGTCTGCGATACAACCTTCCAGGTAACCAGATCTGGCAACCAAGCTGAGAAGAAACGAAGAGTTCCTTGGTGGACTAAAGAACTCACGCTACTCCGTTAAAAACACGCTTCCTTTGAGGCGCAGTTTCAGAGTACCAAAAAGACGATAATCTGAGGCTAGAAAGAAGACAGCAGTAGCAAGAAAGTAACAGGATCTGCCAGATGAGACTTCGAGAAGTGGAACTGCATTCCTGGAAGGATTTCTGCTCCAACAGTAGCTCCGAAAGCTCAAACCCGTGGAACGGGACATAACGACACGCGGCCGGGAGACAAAGTAACAAGCTCATTCTAACAACTCAATACAGGCAACAATAACGACACAACAGACATGGAGACCACAATCAATCAGATGATAGAACACTTCGTTCCAGAAGACAGCGAGTACAGAGAAGTAGCGCACCACAAACAAGTCAGGCTTCAAGCGTCGACCTCCCTGCAAACGACCAACGACGTAGAATTTACTAGACACGAAGTACAGGCTATACTACAAACGTTCGACCCCCATAAAGCGCCAGGAGAATACGCCCTGTCCAGTGAGATACTCATGCATGTATTCAGGACCTTCCCCACCGTTTTCACGCAGATCTACAAAGAGTGCTGAAGACGAGGACACTTCCCGAAACAATGGAAAAGATCGATGATTCTACCCATAGTGAAACCAGGCAAGGAAAGGCAAAATGAGGCAGGAAAATACAGACCAATTAGCCTAATAAACATAGGGGAACATACTAGAGAAACTATTAATAGACAGAATAAACCACCACATATATTCCAAAAGATCCTAAACGAAAACCAGTACTGATTCCTTCCCCAGAAAAGCATGGTAGACGCTTCAATGGCGGTAAAAGGATTTTCGGAAACTCACCTACAACAAAGAAACGTGGTGATAATGACCAGCCTAGACGTGCAGGGGGCTTTCGACGCGGCTTGGTGGCCAGCGATACTGTACAATTTAAGAAAATTACAGTGCCCCAGTAATTTATACAATCTGACTAGGAGCTATTTCAGCGACTGAGTAGCGATTCTGTGCGCCAACATGTACAGGAAGGAAAGGAAAGTTCCTAAGGGCTGCCCCCAAGGTTACTGTTGCGGCCCAGTCCTGTGGAACGTTCTATACAACACCCTACTAGACCTGGACTTCTCCAGCCACACAAAAGCAATAGCCTTCGCAGACTACCTGGCAATACTCACGGGGAAACGACAGCAGAAGCTGAGACGTATACTAATTCGGAGCTTGCAAAAATAGAGAACCGGGCTAAACAAAATGCAATTCAACGAACTCAAATCTCAAACCATGCTAATTGCTAGGAAAAAGAAAATCACCGCGAAAACATCAACATATACCTCAACAACAAGAGACTAGAACAGGTTAAGAAAATGAAATATCTAGGGATTTACTTCGACAGTAGACTCAACTTTCACAAACACATAGTACACCCCACAGAAAAATAAAAGTAAATGAAATATATGTTAGGCAGAATAGCCAAACTAAACTGGGTCCTGGGACACAAAGAACTCAAAACCATATACGAAGGAGCTTTAGTCCCTCTAATGACTTAAAGAGTTCCAGTATGGGACGAAGCCATAAAAAAAACAAAGACTCCTCCGGAAGATGCAGAGCTCCCAAAGACTGATTAACATCAAAATAGCAAATGCGTATAGAACCATCTCATACGAAGCGTCTTGTTTGTTGGCTTGCGTGCAGCCCATAGGAATAGAAATTGAGAAGTCTTGCCTTTACAAGCGAAAACACAGCACAGGGAAAGAGGACTATGAATGGGACAACCTTTGCCTGCAACGGGGTGGCCTCGTCCTGCTCTGCGAGCAGACATAATGGGAATAACAAATCTGATAACCTACCCTACAGAAATTTTCAATGACGGAAGTAAAATCGGAGACAAGTTCGGGGCGGGAGTGGCTATATCCTCGGAAAAACGTCTGGTGAGGAAATACAAATAGAGACTGCAAAATCACTGTTCAAACAACGAAGCACAACAGATTGCAATTCTGAAGGCCGTGGAACAACTACTTTCCCTCCCAGACCAAAACAAAGGAGCCGTGGCCATATACACAGATAGTAAAGTAACACTGGACTCTCTAAAAAATAATACAATACACAGTGTACTGATAGAAGAAATTCGAAATATGGTACGAAATCTCACGCAGCAAAATTGGACGACTTATTTCGGTTGGGTGAAAGCTTAAGCAGGTATTGAAGGCAATGAGACACACTAGCCAAGGAAGCAGCCCAGGACGAGAAGGACGCAACCTATATATACGACAGGATACCAATATCTACAGTTGCTTCTAGGGTAAATGGAAGAAGGGCTCAAAAATAGCAAACGCAATGGGAAAAGGCATGAATGGAGCGAGCTGCAGATTCTTCTTTCCAAAAGTGAACCAGAGACTAGAATTACGGATCCCAATAACACCTGAAATCACTGCCATCGTCAGCGGTCACGGGTAGACAAAAGCATATCTAAACAGATTTAAACTAACAGATAACCCGATGTGCCTATGTAATGAGGGAGAACAGTCCGTGGAACACGTAATTTATGTATGCAGTATACTGGAACCCAACAGAAGTGACATGATAAAACACATAACGACCAGAGCAGGGTTCTGGCCCCCCACACACAAAGAACTAGTAAACAAGTATTTAAATGTCTTAAAAAATTAGTTAAATCTATAGATTTCACCAAACTGCAATAGACAAATCATTATGTAGTAAATTATAAACTAGAACATGTAGTATTACTCTGTAATGGAGAATGTTGTGAATAAAATTATTTAAAAAAACCCACACGCACACGCACGTACACAAACATACACACACACACACACACACACAAGTTGTCGTAATTCTGACAAGCGACGTGGCGGCTTACTTGCCGTTATTTTGTCGTCTGCTGTTGAGTGGTGTCGACCGCGGTGTAGAGCTGCTTACCATGTAGTGACGAGGGTTCCGATCGGCCGCGAACGACGATGAACCGCTGGTCACGCGGTTGATCGGCCGGAGGTCCGCGGTGGAATTTAGGAGACTGCGATTGGTGCGGATGGGCTGCTGCTGGATGTCCCGGATGAGCGGTGGTGTGCCTGGTCCCCGAGGAATCGTGGCCCGGCAGTCGGGCGTCGTGTCTCCTTTTCGGTTGTCTTGCTGAGCTTCTCGATGTGTTGTGGACAGTTACTTCTTTCCGAATGAATTGCCATTCGCTCCAAGCCAAGCCAAGCCAAGCCAAGCCAAAGTGTTAACTAAGGGCGTTCCCCTGTCTGTTAGCCATTCTTGCGTTTGACCGCATAGCTGGGCTCAGTAACACTCCTAAACTCTAACAGGGGATTATGCTTACGCTAACGATTTTGAAGTCAGGCTTAGGGCCATGACTGATCTTGCCAAAGACTAGGGCCTAGTTTTCTCTGGACTAAGCATGGGTGTAATAAACTTTGCTTGGTTGGCAGTCTGGGTTCCGAGCCCAGACGGCTCTGTTACATACTGGTGTTTTGTGACGCTTGTCAGGCTCTTAGCTGACGCAGCTGCGCCTGGAGGAGGGGAGTGCGGGCCGTACCCCGACTTTGCACCGAATACCCTGGCTTCTGCCTTTCAACAGAGGAAAACCACGTAAAACCTCAGTCAGGGCAACCGAATGGCCCTTGGCTGTTCAGCGACGAACGAGATTAGTGTTGTCGACTTGCCCATCGCGGACGATGGCCTCGAATAGCCTGCTGTACCTTGCCGCCCTTGGTTTCGCGTCAGGCGGGGGGCGTTAACCCTCGGTCAGCTTACGTATCTGTCGAATTGCCGTACAATGGGGGATCCCCACATCATCTAAATTTGTGTAAAAGCTCTCGGTCATGGCTCTAATGAGGTCGGCAAACAGGGGAACACACGGATCCTCGTGTATCTGCCTGTTACTACCATACCAAAGGGCACCATAGCGAGGCAAAGACTTGGGTTGTAACACCTGTAACTTCCGGACATGGGAGCGGGCAGCGGACTTCCATGCGGTGCATGCATTAGTCCATCAGGGGCCGGATGAGCTGCTTATATAGCAGGACTCCGTTCCTGACGGATAGATCGCCCTTCCTATTCAGGAGGTGGCCCAGCATACCCATCCTTTGAGCAGTCCTCTTCCTGACCTGGTCGATGCGAGGCGACCAGGTGAGTCTTGTATCTACGGTCACCCCCAGATAACGAGTAGTGTCGACCCATTTGATTGGTTCCCTGAAGTATGTTACTGGTCGGGGCTGGATAAGGCGACGTCCGGCACGCGCGAAGATTGTCGCGGTGCTCTTAGAGACATTAATGGCGATTCTCCATACTCTCAACCACCGTTGCAGGTCGTTGAGTTATGACACCATGTAGCTGAAAAGCAGGGTCGGCTTGCGGGACGTGGCTATGATGGCCGTGTCGTCCGCGTAGAGGGCTAACTCGACGTGGTGCGAGGGTGGGGGCATGTCGTTGACATACAGACTGAAGAGGACAGGGGAGGTCATTCCCCCCTGAGCTACCCCAGCCCACATGCCTCGACGAGATGACGTGGCCGTCTGGAAGGACGCTTCGAACGTCCGATCCTTGAGGTAGAATGGGATTGTTTGGACTATGTAAGACGGGTAGTTGAGGACAGTAAGTAACAGGCAGATACACGAGGATCTGGGCGTTCCGCTGTTTGTCGAATTCATCAGAGCCCTGACCGCAAGCTTTGACTCAAACTTAGCTAACGTGGGGATCCCACTAGTACGGCAACTCGGCAGATACTGTAAGGTGGCCAAGGGTTGACCCTTCGCCTGACGCGAAACCAAGGGCGGAAGGGGACAGCAGGCCAGTCGATGCCATCGCCCGCGATGGCCAAGTCGACAAAACGAATCGCGTTCGGCGCCGAACAGCCGACTGCCATTCGGTTAACCTGACTGATGTTTTCTGTGATTTTCCTCAGTTGTAAGGCAAATGCCAGGTTATTCAATGCAAAATTCGTGCACGGCCCGCACTCCCCTCCCCCAGGTGCGGCGGCTTCACCTAAGTACCTGACAAACGTCGCATAACACCAGTATGCGACAGAGCCAATTTGGGCTCAGAACCCAGACAGCCAACCAAGCAAAGTTTATCACTCCTATTCTTAGTCCAGGGCAAACTAGGCCCTAGTCTTTGACAAGATCAGTCAAGGCCCACAGCCTGACTTCAAAATCGATAGCGCAAGCATTTAGGTTTTTGTTACTGAGCCCAGCTATGCGGTCAAACGTAGGAATGGCTAACAGACAGGGGGACGTCGACTTGCCCTTCGTTCAAGTCTCCGCCCAAGTTAACACCTTGGCTTGGCTTGGCTTGGCTTGGCTTGGCGTGGTAGAAGCTTAGAATTATAACCCCACAAGTTAACTCTACATAATTTAATAGTTTGTGGTCAGATTCACGTTCCAGCAACTTTACCGAATTATGTCCATATGCACCTCATGAATAAAGCGCTTCGCATAAAGCCTGCAGTTTTAGAAACCTGTTGTTTCGCTATGCTATGCAACAGGGGCCTTTCATTACCTTCTCACGATACGTTAACAATGTGGGCGACGCAGTCACCATTCATTGAGCAAAGCCTCGTTCAATCTGCCAAGCGTTGCTGTCTACAGGAACGTCTAAATAATGGCGTGTTTTGTAGCAGAATGTTCCTGCTGTGTAACGCGCTGAAATATGAACATATACCGTACCTAATATTGCTGCTGATATATGGCACGCCGTTTCCCAGCCAAAACAAACCGAGTCACTGTGTGACTGTCGCCCGAGATTTGACTACGAGTACTAAAATGGACTAAGCACCAACTTTCTTTGTATCATAATTTGCCAATATTTTATAAGTTCTTTCATGCCTGTCGTACATTTAGTTCGGATTATTTTCTCTTAATAGTAGAAAAACGATAAACAGGATGCATACCAAAATAAATATAGATAATTACTGGTTGCACTGTGACGTCACGCTTTTTATGCTGAAATTGAAATGCCCCGTCGCTCAACTCCACTTGGGGTTATAATTTCAACTGAAGGAATACAGCTAAAGACTGCTTGTTCCAATTTGTTGTGTACTCTAGTTATGGAAGTGGGACGCCAGAAATCTAAAGGACTGTCATATACGGCAAAGTTCAAACCTGAAATTATTCGGTGCGCAGAGGATAAGGGACACCGCAAAGGCGCTGCAGTTTTTGAAGTTGATGAAAGCAACGTTCGACTGTGGCAGAAACACAAGGCAGCGATCAGCGAATGTGGGGCGTCACGAAAGAAATTCAGTGGACCAAAGAAAGGGCGATTTCCTGAGATTGATGATGCAGTCTTCACATTCTTTCACGAGAGACACAAGACTGGAATGTTTGTGAGTTACGATCTACGTCGCGAGGAGGCGAAAAAAAAAAGCCAGAACTTTGAACATTCCTCGAAGTCGTTTTAAAGCCAGTAAAGGATGGACCATAGGGTAATGCGCCGGATGGGGCTGGCGTTGCGGAGTAGGACGACGATATGCCAGAAGATCCCAAAAGGTTTTGAACAAAAATTGTTGAATTATCAGTGGTACGTCACCAACCTGAGGAAGACGGGGAATTTTCTGTTGGGGCAAATGGCCATTTATCTTGATATGCCGCCAATCTACACGTTGGAGAAGACTGGCGTGAAGGAGGTACTTTTAAAACCACTGGGCGCGAAAAATTTCGCCTAACAGTAACGCTGGCAGCAACTGCTGATGGGAAAAATCTACCACCCTTGCTAATTTTTAAAACGAAGACTACCCAAATCAGAGGCGTTTGCGAAGGACGTTATAGTCACGGCCCAGGAAAAAGGATGGATGACGGAGGAGTTGATGTTGGAGTGGCTGAAAATAGTGTGGGGTCCAGGCCTAGAGCCTTCTTAAATCAATCATCAATGCTTGCCCTTCATGCATTCAAAGGGCATCTCACTGATTCCGTGAAGAACCAGCTCCGCAAGATTAAAACTGAGTTTGTTGTCATCCCGGGTGGAATGACGTCAGTGTTGCAACCATTGGACATATCCATTAACAAGCCCTTTAAAGACAGGTTGAGGCAATAATATCTGACCTGGATTGCGGATCCTGCCCGTGAGTTAACAGAAACTCGAAAAATCAAACGCACAGCTCCTTCAGAAGTCGCACGGTGAGTGTCGGCTGCATGGAAAGCCATCCCGGAGAGCATTATCGTCAGATCTTTCAAGAAATGTTGCATAAGCAATGCTTTGGACGGATCCGAAGATGAGATTCTATGGGAGGACGATAGTGAAGATAAAGATGATAGTGACTGAGTAAGGGATAACGATTCAGTTGTGAGTGATGGCGGCGTGTCTGATGAATAATAAATTATAAATATTATATTACATATTATATAATATTATAAATAATAGATAAAATAGTAAATTATTGTATTGTTTTTACGGCACGTACAGCGGTTCCATAATTTTTTCCAAAATCCAGCTCACGACCGCGAATCTAATCTGCATCTGATTTTTTAGCCCTCTGAAACTGTAAAAAGGGTGCGGATTAGATTCAAGAATATACGGTACATACTTCCCTGTCTCGTTAAATATACTCCCATCTTTACTGGTGCCCAGACTGGCTCCTCGCTGAATATTTTTCTACGCAGCTCATTTGCGTGCTACCAGTCCAACAAATCTTGATGTCCCTTAATGTGACCACCCAAACAGTGTTTGGTGCATGACGTGGTCTTTAGCCTCCTGTTACTTTTGCTATGTCAGGCCCACTTACTTACTTACTCCATGGTTCAGAGTCCTTCTTGAGAGGCTAACTGGTTTGCAGCTAATCAAGAAATCCCCCGCATTTCACGGAACCAAGGTTCATTACCGCACTCACAAGCGTCCGCCACCTGTCTCTATCCTGGGCCCGCCCAATCCAGTCCAT
>Ga0123353_10012190_pt1 | contig 12195 bp, 8 predicted proteins | sample TergutLab28metaG_3_FD_92763 | JGI IMG/M metagenome (GOLD analysis project Ga0123353, IMG submission 92763) | Labiotermes labralis P3 segment gut microbial communities from Petit-Saut dam, French Guiana - Lab288 P3 | ecosystem: Host-associated > Arthropoda: Insects > Digestive system > Gut ... | reverse complement strand
GTTCGGGTGGCGCACCCGCCAATGCCACGCGATGGCGTTCGTCCCCCCGAAGACCTTGATGAACGGCGCCCTGTCCGCGTCGCGGCCGGTCAGCACCCTCACGAAACGTTCCCTAGTGTCCATGCGCCACCCGTCCCCCCACCGCTTTTGTGCGATAATGCATTATATATCATGGTCGGCGTCAGGCGACCCCGCCGCGGGCTTAACAAGACCGCGCGACGGCGGACCGCCCGGCCCGGCGGGAAGGGGGACGCGTCCCGCGGACGCCCAAGGGGCTCCGCGGCGGGCGCTGGCGAGGCGATGGCTAGGTTTTCCCTTAACGAAGGTTGGGAGCTCAAGGAGATGGGGCTGGATTGCAAGATGGAGATGGCCTCGCACGTATGCGGCCTGCCCGGATGGCATTCCGGCCTGAGCCTGCCCCTGGACGTCCACATGCCGCTCATAGCCTCCGGGGCCATGAAGGACCCGGTGCTGTCCGACTACTGCGACAACGGCGAGTGGGTTGAGAGACGCTCGTGGTGGTTTCGGAAGGCCTTCGACGGGTCGGCGCTCGACCCCGGCGCCAGGGTGTGCAGGCTCACGATCGAGTCGCTGGACGCGCACGGCGACGTGTTCCTCAACGGCGCGTACCTGGGGCACCACGCCAGCGCCCATTATCCGTTCACCCATGACGTGAGGGAGTACCTGCGGCCGGGCGAGAACGTGCTGCTCGTCAGGCTGACCTCGGGGCTCGAGTACGCCGACCACAGGGACGTCGCGGAGGTGGGCTTCAACGTCAGCGCGATGAGGACGAGCGCGGGGGTCATGCGCGGGGACCTCAGGCGGGCCGTGGTGAGGAAGCCCACGTACGTCTACGGCTGGGACTGGTGCCCTAGGATAGGGACCGTCGCCATCGCGAAGGGCGCGTACATAGACGAGACGGGGCTGGCGTCCGTCAGGGGCGTGGGCGTTTCGGCCTCGCTGGACGGCCCGGACGCGGCCCTGGACGTGGAGGTTGAGGTGGAGCTCCTCGACATACTCGCCACGCATGACGCCGACGTGGAGGTGAGCCTGTCGTTCGGGGGGGCCGTGGTGGCCTCGGCCCGACTGGATGACGTCCTGCTGAGGTCCGGCCTGAACTACGTGCGGCTTAGCCTCAAGGTGCGCGGCGCCAGGCTGTGGTGGCCGAATGGGATGGGCCCTCAGGACCTATATGAAGTGAAGGCGCGCGTGGTGTGCGAGGGCGCGGTTTCGGATTACCCGACTTTCAAATACGGGATAAGGACGGTCGCGCTGGACGTCGGCAGGGCGGGCGGTGGGGCTCGCGACTTCAGGCTGGTCGTGAACGGCGTCGCGGCCTTCTGCAAGGGCGGCAACTGGATACCCGCGGACTCCGTATACGCAAGGGTCACGCCCGAGAAGTACGCCGCCTTGATCTCGGAGGCCGTCGAGGCGAACTTCAACATGCTCAGGATCTGGGGCGGCGGCATATACGAGCGGGACGAGTTCTATGACGAGTGCGACGCGCGGGGGATACTCATATGGCAGGACATGATGTTCTGCTGCGCCGCGTACCCCGACCATATAGAGGCGTTCTACGACCTGGTCTCTAAGGAGGTCGATTATCAGACGAAGCGGCTAAGGAACAGGGCCTGCCTGGCGCTGCTCTGCGGGAACAACGAGAACCACTGGATATACGGCGACAGGGGCCTGGATTTTAAGGAGGAGCGCCAATACGGGCTCAAGGTGTCGAACGTCATGATGCCGGAGTACGTGAGGAAGAACTGCCCCTGGGTGCCTTACTGGAACTCGTCGCCGTACGGGGGGGCCAACCCGAACTCCGAATCGGTGGGCGACGTCCACCACTGGCACCAATGCATGATGAACCCCGATATGGGAAAGCGCATAGACCCCGCCGAGTACGACAAGGTCGGCGCGCGCTTCGTCAGCGAATACGGCTATCCTGGGCCCTGCGCCAAGTCCAGCATAGAGAGGTATTTCGACGGAGCCGAGGTCGACAGGGGCGGGCGCGTCTGGGACCTGCACAACAACACGTTCGAGAAGTACACGGTGAACGCCGGGATAAGGAAGCACTACACCGACCGCGAGCTGGGGCTCGACGAATACATCCTCTACGCGGGGATGGCGCAGTCCCTCATGATAGGGTACTCCCTGGAGTCGTTCAGGGCGAAGGCCCACTGCGGCGGAGCCTTGTTCTGGATGTACAACGACTGCTGGGGCGAGGTAGGCTGGACGATCGTGGACTACTACCTCACGAGGAAGGTATCCTTTTATGGCGCCCGCAGGGCCTTCGCCCCTCGGAGGGCCATACTGCGCGCGGAGGGCGGCGCGGTCACGGCCTGCCTGGCCAACGACTCCCCGGAAGGCCTCAGGGTCCGGCTGCGGTACGGGTACGTGTCCTTCGACGGTGGGGAGGGATGCCACGGGGAGGAGGACGTCGCCGTCGGGCCGTATGGCAGGGAGGCGGTCCTACGGTTCGGCATGGGGGGGCTCAGCGGCAGGGAAGGGACCTTCTACGTGAGCCCGGTCGCCGGCCACGGGTCGCCGGCCAAGCCCATGGGGCCGTTGGGGCCGCTGGGCGGCGTCGGCCAGGCTCCGGCCTTTGGGACCATGCTGGGGTTGGAGCCGGCCACGCTAAGGCTATGGGACCTTAGGGAGCTGGCGCTCTGCCCGCCGAGGATGAGGGTCACGGGCGTCGCGGACGAAGGGGCCGACGCAGTGTACGTGCTGGAAAGCGAGACGTACGTCCACGGGGCGCACCTGAAGGCGCCGGATGGGGCGCGTCTGAGCGACAACTACTTCGACATGCTCCCGGGCGAGTCGAAGGCGGTGAGGGTGTACGGCGGCGCCGGGGTAAGGCTGGGGATAGGGTCGGTGCCGGTGGACCGCCTGGGCTGAACGCATGAGCCATACTACGGATTGGGGGCATATAAGCTATGGTCACTTCGAGGGAGAGGGTGGAGCGGTGCCTGAACTTCATGGCCGTGGACAGGCCGGTCGTGAACATGGGCCTGAATGCGGTGGGGTACTATGAGCACGGGGAGAAGCTGAGGGAGCTCGTCAGGTCCATGGAGTGCGATTTCGACCCGGTGTATGAGGGGGACTTCAAGCTGCCGTCCCCCGAGGACTTCGACGCGGAGGGCAACTACTCCACCGTGACCAAGGATTGGTGGGGCGTCACTTGGAAGAACCGCATCTACGGCATCATCGGGCACCCTATCGAATGGCCCCTAGACGATTGGGCCAAGCTGGACGCGTACGACTTCCCCAAGGTCAGGAGGCTGGAGGGCGAGGCGCTCGTGAAGGCCCAGGCCGAGGTGGCGGCCATGAAGGCTCGGGGGTATTACGTAAGGCGCGGATGGGTCACCAACTTCGGGCAGGCATACGCCGTCCATAAGTTCGATGAGGTGCTGGCCGACATCGCGGCGCGCGACGAGGGCTTCCTGCGGTTCACGGCCCTCATGCACGGTCTTTGCGTGGCAAGCGTGGAGAACCTGCTGCTGACGGACGTGGACGCCGTCCTGTTCGCGGATGACCTGGGCACTCAGGACGCGCTCATAATGTCCCCCAAGGACTTCCGGGAGATATACAAGCCGCTATACAAGGAGATGGCCGCGACGGTCAGGAAGGCGGGCAAGCGCGCCTTCTTCCACGTATGCGGGTACTGCATGCCCTTGCTCGAGGACTTCGCCGACATAGGGTTCGACGCCATATGGCCGCAGCTGAGCGCGCACGACTTGGGTGAGTTCGCGCGCAGGTGCCGTGAGCTCCGCCTAGCGGTGGCCATACACCCCGACCGGGGCGCATTGATGACGCGAGGCAGCCCCGACGACGTACGCCGCCGGATAGGCGACTACTATGAAGCCTTCAGGCCGCACGACGGCGGCTCCTGGTGGCACCTGGAGATAGACAACGGCTTCCCGTACGAGAACATAGAGGCCATGGCCGAGGCCGTGCGCGCCGGCTTTTAGGGGGCGAAGGCGGACGCCGCCTATGCCCGGTCGCCTTAATGGGCAGGAGGCGGCATGGCTCAGGACGGACGCGACGCGCCGATGGGTTTTCGGGGCGCGGTGAGCCTGATCCGGGCGGTCCGCTTTATTCGTAGGTCACCTTGACCACGGTCACGCCCGGGAAGGCGATGGGGACTGCGGCGTATGTCGAATCCTCGACCCTGTCGGTGCGGAAGGCGGCGGGCGCGTAACCTGCCCCGTCCGACCGACCCGTGCCCTGAAAGCGTGCCATGGCGGAGACGACGCACCTCGCGCCCTCGGGCAGGAGCACCCTTACCTCCGCCGAGTCGCCGCTACCCGTGGCCGTCACCGTTATCTCCCTCGCGTCCGCGTCGTGCGCGTATCTGTATGAGACGTAGCCGCCCGACGCCGCGTACCTGGCGGTCAGCGAGGCCGAGTCGACGCCCGCGGCCGCCCAGCGCGGCGATATGGAAGCGTCGGCGTATGCCGTGCCTTTATCCTTCACGCCTCCCAGGCCTTCCATGAGCGCGGCCATCACCAGGCCCCCGGACCAGTTGTCCGGCCCGCCCGTCGATTCGAGCGGCGGCTCCCTGTAGGAGGGCCTATCAGCGACGGTGAGGGCCAGCAGCGCGTACGAAGCCCCGTCGGGGCCGGCGGTCACCTCCACGGCCTCCACGGGCCTTTCGGGGAACGGGTTCGCGTACTCGGCCCAGCAGACGCCCACCCCGTAGGCCACGTCGCTGTCGCCCCTCCACGCGAGGCCCGAGCGGTCGGACTCCCTCAGCTCGGAGAACCAGAAGTTCGTGACGTCCCTGCCGTACATGACCGCCTTGGTGGCCTCCGTCCCGTCTTCGTACAGGAATCTATGGAGCCCGACCAGCCCGGACTCCGAGCGGCCGCCCGTTGAGTGCAGCGCGAATAGGGAGCCGACCTTCGAGCCTATGGGCACCCTGACCGAGCCGGGCAGGCGACCGCCCCCGGCGCGGACGGCCACGGCGGCCTTGCCGCCGTTCGCGGCGGGGTCCGCGACCAGGTAAGGCACGCCTTTATGCCCCCAACTCCCGACGGGGAATCTGCGGATGTCGTTCTTAAGCCCGTCGAAGAGCCATGGGAGCGAGCCTTCGGCCGCCTCGGACGAAAGGCCCATGTTCGCCAGCGGCGCAAGGTCGACGGTCGAAAACTTTTGCGCCGGGGGGGCCCCGTCCTCATACGCGCCCGTGTACGCGAACCTCAGGAACCCGTCCGCGTCTTCCTTGCCGAGCCCGAGGACCCGCCTCAGTATGTCCGCCCCGTATCCCTCGAACCCATGCTCGAACGCGCCCCTCGCCAGCTCGCCCGCGGCGTGCGCGTGGACGCCCCCGTTCATGTACTGCCACTTCGCGCACGCCCCCCCCTCATCGAAGACGTCCGTCTCGAACGGCGGGTATATGGCGTAGAACTCGCCGGGTGACCTGTGCGGCAGGGCAGCCCGAATGCCCTGGTATGTCCTTATGATGGCCGCGGCCTGCTCGTGCGTGCAGTTCCTGTTGAGGGTGTAGCAATTCGAGAATGAGACCTGGCCCGCGGTGTCCGTGCCCCCGAAGTCCCTGACGGCGGATTCGTCCTCCTCTACCCGGTGCGTGTAGAAGCGGCCGTTCCAAGCCAAGGCGTCGAGCCGCTCCCTGATCCCCGCGGCCCTGTCCGCGAAGGCCCTCGCGTCGGCGGCCCGCCCGGCCTTGGCCAGCATCTCGGCCAGGACGTCGCACGCGTAGGCGTACCCGGTGTTGTCGCCGTAGAACACCGTGAACTTCGTCCTCTCATGGTCTATCTGCTGTTTGATTCCCAGGTCGAAGTGCGCGAGGCTCGCGTCCCCAGGCTGGAAGTCCCAGGAGTCTATCGTGTAGCCTTTCTTCAGGAGGCCGAATCGCTCCGACCAGCGCGCCTTGTCATAGCGGCCGTAGTCCAGCGCCTTCACGCAGCTGTCCAGCATCCCTGCCATCCAGGCGTCGTCGCCGGTGCTCTGCCATACCAGGTACACGCACTCTACGTAGTTGGCCTCGCAGTGGTTCTCCACGGGCTGCCTGGCCGCCACGTTGTCACCCAGGTCGACGGCGTAGCCATAGGGCCTCTCGTACGCGCTCATGTAATAGTACCCGGCGTTCTTGCCGTATATGAAGCTCCATATCATCCCGTCTTCCCGCTGTATCTCCTTCAACAGGTTCACGAGGCCGTCCGCGTGCGGGCTCAGGTACTTGAAGCCTTTGGCGGTGTGCAGGTGGTCCAGGATCCAGACCACGAAGTTCAGGTACTTCACGCCTTTGTGGGTGATGGCGCCCACGCCCGCCATCTCGGGGGTGTCGGTGGGGTCGGAGTACCTATACCTCATGGTCCTCTCGCATATGCGGAACAGCTCGCCGAACTCACCGCCGGAGTCGCTTACGCCGCTTTTCGCGTCCACGAGGAAGGAGAGCTCCTCGGGGGCCCCGCCGCCCTCCGGCGCCCCCATGCGGACGGTGTGCCTGCCCAGCGCGCCGCCTACGGCGAAGCTGACCTCACGTCGCCCCGCGGCGCCCGCGCCCGGCTCGGACCTGAAGTACTCGCGGCCCTTGCCGTCGCAAACGGAGACCGCCCCCCCGGCGGCCACCTTGACCGTCTCCAACGGGCTGACCGTCAGCTCCCTGTCTGAGCTCATCATTACCATCGTCCATTACCCCCTTTGGGCATACGCCCGTATCGGCCGGCGATCCCGCATCAGGCGGCGTCAGGCCGGCGCAGGGTCACGCCTTCCCCGCCGATCCCCTCTCGGCCTTCCTGTACCTGACGCATAGCGCGAGGTCCAACGTCACCATGCAGGCGTTTAGTATGTAGAGGAGGATGACCAAGTCGAGGTTGTGCAGCGCCTTGTGTATGATGCCCGATATGTAGCCGACGATTATTATCGCCAGGAAGATGAGGCTCTTCCCCGACGTCTTCTTCGTCCATAGCGTCTTTATTATCGAGACGGGCCAAGCCGCCCCGAAGGCCACCAGCATACCGGTTTCGAATATGGAGTCCATGCTGCCTCCTGATGATAGTGATGACGGGCCGCGGCGCAATGGCCCCATGCCTAGCGCGGGGCTATGGCCCGAATATAGCCTCACTTAAAAAAACGTTCCTGTTCCTGTCCATTAAGCCCAGCGTGTCCCCCGCCTCCAACGTCGAGAGCAGCAGCCCTATATACTCCATGTCCAGCTCCTCGGCGGAGATCACGTAGCGCTCCAGCTCCGTGGTGCGCATGAAGAACTCCTGCAGGGCCTTGTTGAGCTCGCCCAGCGAGGGGTCGAGCTCCCCGGTGACCACGTTGCCGGAGAGGTATGGCTTGACCCCGCTCTCTATCGCCTCCCTGAAGTCCGCGACGTCGTTCACATGCGCCCTTGCCAGCGGGAGGTCCTGCAGAGCGATCAGGGCCTTCCAACCGCCATAGGCCGCCTTCCCCGCGGGGAACCCGACGCGCCCCCCCGTGAGGAGGTAATCCTCGCCTTCGATCCCGTACATGAGCAGGTCATACCCTTCCTGGGATCCGTACAGCCACTCGATGAACGCCAGGGCCTTCCCCGCGTTGGGGGACATGGCGTTTACCGCGAATCCGGGGTTGTACAGGAGGTTGGCCGTCGGGACGCCTACGCTGAGCGGGTACACGGCCACCTCCACGAACGGGGCCAGCTGCGCGGCCGTTATCGCCGCGAGGTCCAGCTCGATTATGAACGAGGCGATCCTGCCGTACCTCATCTCATCCACGTAGTTCGAGCACGGGAAGGTGTACCCCTCGGACTTCCATGCCGCCGCGGTCCGCAGGTACTCATCGAAGTCGTCCGTATGGGGCCATATGATGAACTCGCCGGATTCGGGCCTCACGCATATGTCGTTGGCCGCCGCCGATACATAGCCCGAGTCCTGCTTGAACAGCTTGAAGGAGAGGGCGACGTCGGCCGCGGGATATAGGTCGGTGACCTTCTTGGCGGCCGCCATGAAGGCCCCGTACGAGGCGGCGTCCTTGATGGCCCCCGCTCCCGAGGCGTCCATCACGTCCTTGCGCACGACGGCGGCGAGCCTCTCCGAGCTTACGTACCGCCTGGGGACCATGCATAGGGCCCCATTGATCGTGTAAGCCTCGATGTGCCTAGGCTCGAGCGTCGAATAATAGTTGGGGGCGTACTTCTTCAAGTCGTCGCCGATGTCCCTGCCCAGGTCGAACGTCACCAGGTCGTCGGTCCAGGCGAAGAAAAGGTCGATCTGCCGGCCCGAGAGGATCTCCTCCTTCAAGGTCCCGCTGTACCCGTCATACAGCTCGATGGCGACCTCCGCCCCGACGGCTTCGAAAGCTGAGGCGTTGACGGCGTCGACTATGGCCCCGAGCCTGGCCTTGTCCGGCAGGTTCGCCTCGGGCATCAATATCACGATCCTGGATTCCGACCAATCCTTCAGGTAGTCGGGCCCCTCCTCGGAGTCGCCGCAGGAGACGGCCAGGAGCGCCGCCGCCAAGGCGACCGCCGCCAAGGTCAGCGCCAGGCGGCGCCTAACCGGTCGAAAGCCGCCTTTATCCGTTTCGGTGATTCCTTTCATTTTATGGATACCGGTTCCCTCGATAGTCCTTAGCCCACACGGACGGCCATATGGCCCCGCATGAAGGATTATACCGTAAAAAAGACGGAAGAGGCCGCCCTAGGGGACGGCCCGTGCCATTATTTTGCGTCGGCCGCGCGGCCCTCGGCGGCTTTACGCCGCCCTCGCCGGCCTAGCGTTGCCCTCACCGCGCCGGCCGCCGCCAAATGGGCGCTCCTACGGGCTTATAACCCTGCAGGACCTTGCGTATGAGTTCGTGTAGTAGTCGCTGTATATGGTGCCTATCGTGACGCCCAGGCGCTCGTTGGCCGAGTGTATGAACTTGCCTGAGCCTATGTACAGGCCCACGTGGTTTATGCCCGTCCCTTTCGTGTTGAAGCTGACGATGTCGCCCTTCTGCAGGCTGTCCCTCGGGACGAACGTGCCGTTGTAGGCCTGCTGCGCGGCCGTCCTGTCTATGTATATGCCATGCTGGGCGAAGACGTACTGGGTGAACCCGGAGCAGTCGAAGCCGTTGGGGGAGCTGCCTCCCCACCTGTATGGGTAGCCTATGAACTTCTGGGCCGTCTCTACCACCCTGTCCGCAAAGGTGGCGTTGGCGGCGGCCGGGGCGTTGTTTTGGGGCTTGGATGCGGACGACCCCTCCAGGTCGAGCAGGTCCTCGCGGACCCAACCCCTGACGCTGTCCTCGGTCTCGACGTTGTACCATCCGCCGATGCGTTTTATGGCTATGACGGTGTCGCCGGCCTTAAGCTGCATCAGTATCTCGCTGGCGGTGGTCGCATCGGACCTCACGTTGACCACGTCGCAGTTGGGCGAGGCGTTCCCGATGGGGACCTCCTCCACCGTAAGGTAGTCGCCCTTGGCCCAGCTGATGAAGTCCTTGCCTTCGGAGTCCGTGAACTTGATGTAGTACCAGATCCCGTCCTCCTCCACGGACTCTTCCAATATCCAGGCGGCCGCGTCCCGCATGAGCAGGAACTGGATGTCCGACTCGACGTTCGGCGACTTCCTTATGTTGAGGCAGTTGACTATGACGGTCCCTACCCTCTTGTGCAGGTCGCCGTTGGACGCAGTGGTCAGGCCCCCGGGCAAGGTGAGGATCAAGGCTATCATCAAGGCTATCGACGTAAGCTTCCGTATGTGAGGCATCGCGTACTCCCGGCGCGTAGGCTTTTATTATTCCGAATCCTCGGATTGGGTATTCTGGGTCAGATTATCCCACGGCGTCCCTTTTTATGTCAATTCGTTAAGTTACCGGCGCCTTTCAATATAGTCTCAGATACATATCGATTATCCTCTCGCCGTACACGCAGCTGACCATGAACCCGGCGGTTATGAAAGGCGCGAATGGGATGGGGTCGCGCCTGGTCCTCCTACCCGCGGCGATCAGCGCCAATTGGTAGGCTGAGCCCAGCACGCACGAGACGAACAGCGTCATGAAGGTGAGGGCCAATCCGGCGAACAGGCCCAGCGGCATGAACAGCTTGATGTCACCCATGCCCATCATGCCTTCCTTCCTAAGCAGGATCCTGCCCACGGCGTAGACGGCGAGCAGGAAGGCCGTGCCGGGGATCAGGCCGAGGAACGGGCCCCACCAAGCGTGGAGGAACCTGCCGGCGGGCTCCGCGACGTTATGGGCGAAGGCCGCCGCCGCGGGGGCGAGGCATGCGATGACCAGGCCGTTCGGGATTATGAGGTAGTCGGCGTCTATGAATGAGGCCACCGTCAGGATCGCGAATAACGGCGCCGCCATGAGGAAGTACGGCCCGATCCCTTGCTCGAGGTATAGGGCCGTGAATGAAACCGAGTATATAAGCGCCAGCAAAGCGAGCCTCACGGCCCAACCGGCTCGGGTGCGCGCCTTGGCCTCGATCTCCGGGTCCCTCTCGGGGATCGCGCGTATGGGCGGATAGGAGAGGGCCGTCGCGGCGGCCGCGGCGCCGCATACCACAAGGATGTCCATGCGCATATATTACGGCATGCGCCGTCCGCCCACAACGAAGGGGGGCCCACCGTAGGTGGGCCCCCCGAGACTGCGTCCGACCATCCGTTCCGAAAGCGTTCCTGATCCCTTAAGTGCAAGGTCCAGTGATCAGCTCTGGGTCGAGATAAGGAAGTTGTAGAGGGCGGTCTGGGCCGCGCCCCTGTTGGCCTCGAGGGCGGAGGCGTAGGTGATGCCTTCGTCCGCGTTCGGGACTATCTTGGCGAGGATGTCGGCGAAGTCCTGGCCGAATCCGGAGGTCTGCAGGATGGGGGCGTTCCCGTTCCATTCCTGCGCGTACTGGTACATCTCCTCAGAGCCGTAGATCTCGTTGATGAACCTGGCCTTCTTGTCGTTCGTGTCGTTCTGGTCCCTCATCATCCACTCGAGGAAGAGGGCGGCGAGTTCAGGGTTCTTGCTGCATCCGGTAACGCCGAAGGCGAGCGCCTCCGGTTGGTCCCTGGAGGTCATGTTGGCCGGGAGGTCCGGACCCCTGGGCGCGCACACGAATCCGACGGCGTCCATGCCCATGGTCTGCTTGGCCTCGACGAGCTGGTTGGTGAGCCAGTACGTCATGCCGATCACGCCCTCATAGAACCGCCCGAACGGATCCGTCCACCAATCCCAGGGCACGATGCCGTACTTCTGGCTCATGTCGTCGGTGAACTCCTTGGCCGTGACCCACTTGTGGTCCATCGCGAATGTGGGCATGCCGTCCGCGTCGAACGTCACGAAGTCAACGCCGTTGCTGGGTATCTGCCACGTGCCGTACATCCACCCGGCATAGCCGAAGGTGTCCATGTTGCCGTCGCCGGTGAGGTCCTGGGTCATCGCCATCGCAAGCTCCACCCAGGCGTCCCATGTCCATCTGCCTTGCTTCCAGAGGTCAAGCGGGTCGCTCATGCCGAGCTGGTCCACCATCTCCTTGTTGTACCACATGAGGCAGGTCGGGAACGGCTTGTTGACGCCGTAGATCTGGCCCTTCCACCTGTAGTAGTCGGTGATCTGCCTGGAGATGTACCTGTCGTCCGCATAGTCCGGCGAGTCGAAGTCGATGTAGTCGTTCAGCCCGATGACTATGTTCTTGAGCAGGTAATTGGGCTTCGAGTCGGCCCAAAAGATGATGACGTCGGGGCCAACGCCCGCCGCGATCTCAGCCAAGTACCTGGTCGCCATGCCCTCGCCTTCGGGTACCGGCCTCTGCGTGACCGTCGCGCCCGTGGCGTCCTCGAACTCCGTCCTGTACTCCTTCACCCAGCCGCGGTGATGCTGGAAGTCGTACTTCTTGTTGTCCCACTCCTCTTTCCTTCCCGCGTTTTCCTGCGGGCCGCCGGTCATGAAGCTGACCGTCTGGCCTTGGAACTTGACGGGGTCTAGCTTGAAGCCGGAGGACAGGTCAATGTCCCCGATGTCCCCACCGTCGTCGGTCGCTGCGCCCTCGCTGACGCTGCTACCTGCGTCAGTGGTGGTCGCGGCCGCCGTGGTGGTGGTCGACGCCGTCGTCGTGTCGGCGTCATCGTCGCCGCCGCATGCTATCAATGCGAATACCATTGAGAACACCACGGCGAAGAGGATGAGCCTACTCAAGTACCTCTTCTTCATCCTTTGGATTCCTCCTCATATATTTTCGGCGTCGGGACCCATGCCGGACCCGGCGTC